>Ga0307509_10006408_pt1 | contig 15851 bp, 11 predicted proteins | sample 10_EM_MG_FD_202245 | JGI IMG/M metagenome (GOLD analysis project Ga0307509, IMG submission 202245) | Populus trichocarpa ectomycorrhiza microbial communities from riparian zone in the Pacific Northwest, United States - 10_EM | ecosystem: Host-associated > Plants > Roots > Unclassified | place...
CGGGCGGCGATTTCGGCGTTACGCGTAACGATCATACCGCCTTCGCCGGTGGTGATCGGCTTGCAGGCATAGAAGCTGAACACGCAGGCATCTGACTCCAAAGAGCCGATCAGGCGACCGTCATGCCGTGCGGGCATCGCATGCGCAGCATCTTCGATGACCTTGAGGCCGTGGCGGCGCGCGAACGCCTGTACTTTAGTCATGTCACAGGGGAACCCGGCAAAGTGGACCGGCATGATCGCCTTGCAGCGCGGCGTCAAACGACGCTCGGCATGATCGAGGTCGATGCAGTGGGTTTTCTCTTCAACGTCGACCAGTACGACTTCCGCGCCGAGATAGCGGATCACCGAGGCGGACGCCGTGAAAGTGAGGGTCGGCACGATTACCTCGTCGCCCGAACCGATTCCGCACGCCTCGGCCGCGAGGTGGAGGCCCGCTGTCGCCGAATTCACAGCGACGGCCTCGACACCACCGCCCATGAAAGCGGCGAACTTCTGCTCGAACTCGCGAGCCTTAGGGCCGGTGGTAAGCCATCCCGATCGCAGAACCGCTGTTGCTGCCGCGATTTCTTCCTCGCCGATGGCGGGCCGGAAGCATGGTATGCTGGACGGGACGACGCGCGTCTTTTGTACAAACGATTTCGATGCGCGTCGCGTTCGGTTCCGCAAGCCCGGCGAATCAAGTGAGCGCTGTGGGCGAAGATACTGCATGGACTGCCTCCCTAGGCGGCCGTTCGGTTCTCGATGTGATCGATGTTCATAAACTCGGTCTCCCAACCGGTGATCTTGAAGCTGCCGAAGCTCTTGGCTCCACGTTCCTTCAAATAGAGAACGTTACTGTAGGTCGGCAGCGAATAGTGGCCGACCTCGTTCGAACGCACGATCGCGAGGACTTGCGCAATGCCGCGCTCGAGGGTCCATGCGGGTTCGAATCCGAGCCGAGCCCGGATCTTTTCGAACGAGACACGGTAGTTGCGTTTGTCGAGGAACGTTTCATCTGACATGATCTCGGCGTCGGGCGCCTGCATGTTGATGAGCTCGGCGACGTCGCCCAAAGTGTAGTTCTGTGCGTCGCTCCCGACGTTGAAGACTTCGCCCGCGACCAGGTCGATCGGCGCCCGCAGCGTCATCGTGATCGCCAGCGCAACGTCCTCGACGTGCACGAAGGGCCGCCATTGGTCGGCGCCGTAGACGGTGATCGCTCTATCGCGGACCGCCTTGGCGCAAAGCAGGTTGACGACCAGGTCGAAGCGCGTCCGGCCGGAAATGCCGTAGATGGTGGCGAAGCGCAGGCAGGTTACCGCGAAGTCGCGATCGTTGAGACCCTCAAGCACCGCTTCGGAGGCAACCTTGCTGCGCGCATAGAGCGACTGCGGATTGAAATGCGCGTCTTCGTTCACGACCTCGTCGCAGGCACCGTAGACCGAACAGGAACTCGCGAAGATAAATCGGCGCACGCCGCGCGCCTTGGCGATTTCACCAATGACCTTGGTTGCCGTCACGTTTACGTCGACTGTGAGATCGGTATCGACCGCACAGGCCGGGTCGCCCACCAGCCCTCCGAGATGGATCACCGATCCCACCCCGCTCACCGCGCGGGTAAGCGCTTCGATGTGACGGAAGTCCTCGCGGATGATGGTGAGATTCGGATGTCCGGCGACGCGACACAACGTTTCTTCACCGTAGTGCATCGCGTCGAGAACCGAGACCTGCAGACCCAGGTTCAGTAGCTTTTCGACCAAGGCGGATCCGATATAGCCTGCGCCGCCGATGACAAGAATCTTGTTCTCGTTGGCCTCTTCATGAAGCCCATCGCCGTCTCCGCGCCAATCCTCCATGCGCAGCACCGCCGAACCGACACGTGCGAGGGAGAGCGGAATGACCGAACCTACGATGGTCGTGGCCAGCACGCCGAAGCCAAGGCCCGTCGGTGGCGCCACTATCGACAAGATCGCACCGGCGATTACCAAGAGGGCGAGATTGACCGCGGCGATCCGACTAATCTTCGTCAACAGGCTGCAGCTGCGCGTGCACGTATAGAGCCCGACGGCGATGTAGGCCGCGAGTGCCAAGATCGAGAGCAGCCCTATCAGCGCGACTACCCCTGCTGAATCCCGGGCGATCAGCGCGGCCAAGTCGTTGCCGTCAATAATGAGCCAACCGAACAGAAACGCGATCCAGATCGAGCCGATGTCGGCGGTCATGCGCAGAACTGTGCCCAGCGTCGGTCGCAGCCCGGAAAAATTGTGAAAAATATTACCAAACAATGCGAGATGATCAAACGAAGTCGGCCTCATGAACGGAGTCGGTGTTAGCATGGTCATCATGTTTCTCCCCGGCGTCGGATCGTCGCCGTTCGCTTGGGCAAGATCCGCTGACCCACTCGTGCACAAAGAAAAATACGAACAGATACAAACAATGCTCAGCTCGCGCTTCGAAGCTCTTCGCCTCGGCGCTTAGCCGATGAAGCTTACTCTCACCCGCATTCCTGCCTGATGACTAACCCGGGGTATGACCAGCAAGCGCTGGAGGGCGCGCGTCCAAGCCCGCACGTGCCCATAATGGATACGCTTGATTCGACCTCATGCGTGATCCGGCCAAATCGGATGATGCTGCGGCCGGTAGCGGACGAATTGACCACCGCCCGGTTTGCGGAACACTGCAAGGAAATGCAACCTGTTCGTTAGAGCGGTAACGATGTGCAGATAGCAACTGCGGCACGTCGCGAAGCCGAACGAACGCGGCTGCGTACCACCATCGGGGTATACTCCCTCATACACAAAACGCGTTCTGCCCGCCGTGGTAGTTTTTGGGCCTCGTACAAGCGAGACTCCGCGCTTTCCCGCGGATCTATTGCAGCAGGCGACCCAAGCACACGCCATGGTGGAAACGTTGAACCGCGATGCCAGCCGTCCTCGCCTACGCCATCGCGTCATTGCGCAAAGGATATGAAGGCAATGGGTCTTTCGGAGCGGCAGATACCGCAGTCGGCCGACGGCCAGGCACCGACCGGCAACATCGTGCGATCGATCCGCAACGCAACGTCAGCTGTCAAGCGGGAAGATGTTGTAGCCGACGAGGCGCTGCTGCCCAAACTGCGGGTGCTGTTCGTGACCGAGGACGATCCGCTTTACGTCATCCGGTTCTTCGTTATCCTTTTTGCAGAATACCCGCGGGAAGAGCTCGAAATCTGCGGCATCACGATCGAGCGGGCTTTTCACGAACCGATATGGAAGACGCTGGGCCGCATGCATTGCTTTTATGGCCCGTGGGGGACTTTTCGTCAGGGCCTGCGCTTCATCGATGCCCGACTGCACGGCCGTTCGATCGCATCGCTTGCCAGATCGGCAGGAATATCCCTTGTCTGGGCGCGATCGGTCAATCAGCCGGAATACATCGCCCAAGTCCGCGCCATGGCGCCGGACGTAATCGTGTCCGTCGCAGCGCCGGAGGTCTTCAAGCCCGAGCTACTCGAGGTCCCGCGGCTCGGCTGCATCAACATCCATTCCGGACGGTTGCCCATGTATCGTGGCATGATGCCGACCTTTTGGCAGATGCTGCGAGGGGAGAAAGCCGCAACGATCACAGTGCACCGCATGGCCGAGAAGCTCGATGCGGGCGATGTGCTGGCGACACAGGATTTCGCCATCAAGACATTCGATTCTCTTGACCGGGTCATTCAGGGCACCAAGCGCGAAGGCGCTAGGCTGGTTATCCGCGTGCTGCTCGACCTGCGGGCGGGCCGAACACAGCCGAGCCCGCTGGATATGATTGACGCTCACTACTTTTCGTTTCCCAAACCTGAACACGTGCGGGAGTTCCGCAAACGCGGGCATCAGCTCCTGTAAGACGAATTGCGATGGCCAGCATGACCGCCAAGCATCCGGATTCCATCGGTACCGCGCTGTCGATCGACGTCGAGGACTGGTTTCACACCGACTGCTTGAAGGGCGTGATCGCGCGTGAAGCATGGGAGCGATGTGAGCTGCGCGTCGAGCGGAACACGATGCGAATGATGGAAATTCTCGAAGCGCGCAAGGCGCGGGCAACCTTCTTCGTGCTCGGATGGGTGGCCGAGAAGTGTCCGGATCTCGTGCGCGCGATCGCCGCGGCGGGCCACGAGGTGGCGTCCCACGGGTATGGTCACGAACATGTCTACTCGCTCCGGCCCAGCGAGTTCCGGTCAGACGTCCTACGGTCAAAGCGATACCTCGAGGACCTGACCGGCACAGTGGTCCGCGGCTACCGCGCGCCTTGCTTCTCCATCACTGAATGGGCGATTCCGATCCTGCAGGATGCAGGCTTCGATTACGACTCCTCCGTCGTACCTACCGTCGCGCACGATCGGTACGGGCGGCTGAACGGAATGCAAGCGGGCAGACCGATCGTGTCGCTGCGCGAGGGTTTCTACGAAGCAGGTATCTCATGCATCCGCGTTGGAATGGGAAAGCGCGGTATCCCTTGGGGGGGCGGCGGCTATTTCCGACTCGTTCCCTACGCTCTCTGGCTCGCCGGCGTGCATACGATCCTGCGCTCCGGGGCGCCTTACATCTTTTACATTCACCCGTGGGAAATCGATCCAGGCCAGCCGCGGGCTGCAGGGATCGATTTTGCCAATGGATTCCGTCAACGCGTCAACCTCCATCGCTGCGAAGGGCGATTCGCCTCGCTTGCTGGCGCTTTTGAATGGATGCCGATCTGCGATCTTGTCGATCAATGGAAGGCGGGGCACAACGGGCAACTGCATTAGACGGAAATTGCCCGGCACTTTTGACGCAAGCCATTGAGCGCGTCCATAAAGCACAACGGCACGCCTGAAAAAGAGCCTCCAGCCGGCCGGGCTTGGCTGGACTAACCGCTCTACCTGCCGCCTCGTTGATGTCCAATGAAGCGATAACCAAACGCCCTGCGCGGAAATGCTGTTGCACATCGCGAGACTGGCAAGTCAAGAGCACCGCGACGCTCTTCTCACCGACCACCTGCTCAGGGCGACGCTGGCCTTAATGGCTTGCGTGATGATGCGCGAGCCGGGTCGAATCGACCTTGCTTGCGTCCAGTCGAGAATCCTGCGCTAGCAGCTCCGCATAGAGCGCGACATGACGAGCGACAATCATCCGCAGACTGAATTTCTCCGCAACAAGCTGTGCAGCACGATCAGCCATCATTTCCGCCGTCTTGCGTTCGCCAAGCAGGTCGATGATCCGCGATGCAAGACGGTCCGGAGCGTGCGGCGGCACCAGGAATCCGCTCCAGCCGTCGCGGACCACCTCGCAACAACCAGGCATGCTTGTCGATACAATCGGGAGGCCGGCGAGAGCTGCCTCAAGTAGTGCACGCGGAACGCCCTCACGGTATTCCGTCGGGAACGCAAAAAGGTCGGCTAACTTGAGTAGGGCCGGGACGTCGGACCGCGGTCCAGTGGCCACGACATAAGGGGCATGCTGATCGATCTCGGCTTGCGTGACCGCGAGCGGTCCCTCGCTTTCACGAGGCCCGACCAGCAGGAACTTCACATCTGGGCGAACCTGATGCACCATGGCCGCTGCCTTGAGTAGCGTCGGAATTCCCTTATGCCGCGTCATCCGCGTAACGGTGATGATTACCGGAGACGTGCCGAGACCGAGCTCTCTGCGAAGCTGCTCAACAGGAGTGGATTCGGCCAAAGCCCGTCGAAATCCTTCGACATCGACCCCGCCCCCGCCGGCCGGGATCACGAGGCCGTTTCTCCCTGTCATCCGGTGGCGCTCGAAGAAGGCCCGGTCGTCGTCCATCTCGAACACAGTAGCGGCGGTCGATAGGGCTGCCGCGCGGTGCATCGCGCGATATACCGGACGAGCCGCTAAGGCGAGCGGCGAGCGCGACGAGTAGACCCAGGCTCGCCCGCAGATCGTGCGCACGATCGCAGGATGGTCCGCAGCGCGGGCGGCCAAGGGGAGGAGCAAACACGGTTTGGTGTCGAAGCCCTGCGCCAAATCCGGACGAACTTCACCAAGGATCGCAGAGAGACTCTTGAGTGCCGCCCAATCAGAGAAGGGATTCATGAAACGGTCGAAGCGGAATGGGTAAAAGTCAAGGCCGACCTTGTCGAAGGGAGTGCGATCGCCACTGCCCGCTGCCGTCACCCGAAATCCGCAGTTACGAACGGCCAGCATGAAAGGAATTCGCAGATCATGATCGCTACCTCCGACGTAAAGCACATGCTGGGTCAACATGGCGCTCTCCCTCCTTTTGGCTCCTGGCACGCGGCCCGGGACGGCCGGCGTTTATAGAGCAGACCAGACGGCTCCGATCACCGTCCGGACGGTTTCATCCAACGGGCGGCTCGTATCGATCCGGATCACCAGCCCTCCGAACGGCCCGGGCCGGCTCTCCAGCTCCCAACGTCGCCGCACCGCCGCGGCGTCGGGGCCACCTTTCTTCAGGCGGCGCGCGTCTCTTTCGATCGTTGTCTCGATTGGAGCCTCAAGGCAAAGCAGGAGGTCCGGCCTAGGCAACCCCTGGTAGAGGGCGCGTTCCTGCTTCATCAGCCATCGGCGCAGCGGCGACCTGCATTTTTCCAGCGTTGCATCGTCAAAGCAGCAACTGTCGATGGCGCCCGTGCTTTCCGAGGGGTACCGGTCCGAGATGACGACAGAACCGGCGGTCACAGTTCGCAGCGCCCGACTGAGCAGCTTGCGGCGTTCATAAGCGAGCATGGCCATCCGGAGGACGTATAGCAGCGAATATCGTTTTTCCCGGCGACGTTCAGGCTTTTCGTACTCTCCAGTACGCTCCTTCGAAAACAGAAGGCGCGCCGCGGGTACAAGAAGGCGAGGTAACAGGGTGAGCGCCGTGGCGGGTGGCTTGCCCGCGTGAATGCGGACGACGTCGAGATGCGAGCCCAGCCGAGTCCCCAGCGCATGGGCGATCGTCGACTTGCCGCTCGCCTTCGGGCCGACGAGCGCAACGATCATGCCGCCCGTCTGCAGCACCAAGTCCCTGCGTCGCCGCAAACGCTTAACGAGCATGCAGAGCACCCGCCAAAGCCGGGAAACCGCTCCGACCATCGGGCTCAGCCTCCGCAATCCACGCAACCGCCAAGCGAGGCGCCAGCCAAGTACGGCGCGCCGGGCCACGGCGTGCTCAACTTCGATGGCGTCCAACATCTGCCGAAACAGCGGTGGATCGATCGTCGGGAACCAAGCCGTGCAAAGCGCCTCCGCGCGCTCCGCATTTGCTGTCTCGCGGAGCCAGCCCAGCTCCCTCGAGACCCCCCGATAGTGGCGATTGGCCATCAGGACTTCAATCGGGCCTGTGTGCTTCAGCGCGATCCGTAGTGCGAATAGCACCAGTTCCGCTTCGGGTGTGGGGATCCTCATACCATGCAAGTAACGGGTCTGCGCCAGGAGGAGATTTTCGATGGGAAGCCGGTAGCTCTTGACCAGGCTGTCGCCGCTGACGATCTGAAAATAGGCGTGTACATGCACCAGCTCGGCGCTGGCCTCGTCGAGCCCGAATGCGTGGAAAACGCCGGGGTGCCCTATGCCGGAGGACGACTGGGCCAGCTTGAATCCATTTTCGAGCAAGGTTATGTGGAAGAGCTTGGCATCACGCCGGTCGATGAGGAGATCGATGTCTTCTGCAGCCGCAAGTGTCTCTTCGAGGCGGATATTGCTTTTCCAATGACAGTAGCGGACGCCTTTCTGCTCCAGAGAGCTGAACAGAGTCCGGATGAGCACCTTGCTCAGAACAGCCGGTCCGCGGTCGTCCGATTGAACCGATACGGCTTCACTCGTCCAACTCGATGGGCCTATATCGTCCAGCTCGAAAGATCCCGTTATTTCGTGACGCATCACAGCACTCCCAGCAAATCAAACCCCACAGCCCGCCGCGTGCTTTCTTCCCGGCATAGCTTTTAATGAAGCAACCAGGCCCGGCGTGAGGTGCAGGCGTCTATGGATAAAGACGGCCATTGCCACGTTCCAGCAGATAAGGGTGCCCGTCATGGCGCAGGCGGCCCCCAGCATTCCGAACGAATCGATGATCAGCATGCAGGCGGCGAAGCTCGAGCCGGCGCATACCGCGAAAATCATTGCGCCGGCGCGCTCGTGTCCGGTCATCGTGATGAGGTGCTGCTGAGGTCCGCATGCGGCGGCGAGCACCTGGCCGAGAACGAGGACGGTGACGATCGGGGCCCCTGCCACGAAATCACGGCCGAACCATACCAGGATAGGCTTCGTGAGCAGCAGCAGCGGGATGGCGGCGCACGCCGTGCCGAGAAGCGATAGGCAAGCTGCCTTCGCGCTGAGCGATTGCAGGCCGGCTTGATCTCCTCGGGCGAACAGGGCCGAGACGGTGGGCGCGAACGCGGTGGCAACGGCCATCCGCGGCAGCGCCGTCACGGTCGCTATGCTGAACGCCGCCGCGAAGATACCTGCGTCCCGCGTATTGCCCGTCAGGCCGAGCGCGAGGACGGCCGAACGACCCATCAAGTTGTCCGCGATCATTATCACCGTGAGCGGCAGCGTTGGCCGCCACCATTCCTCGGCCGCATACGCTGGCTTCGCGTCGTCGAGGGGCGGCGGACGCAGCCGGCGCACGAAGATGCTGACCAGGCCGAGCATTACGATCGAGCTGAGTAGCGTCGCCCCCATCGCCAGCGTGGCGTCGAGACGGTAGAGATTGCCCCAGAAGACGGCTGCAATGATCGCCAGCAACAGACCGTCGCGGACAATTCGTTCCGGCGCGAGAGCTGGTATGATTCCGCCGAAAGAACGGACGACCGCGGCACCGATGAAATGCAGCGCAAGAAACGGCACCGATACGATTCCGATGAGGAACGTAATGGCGAGCTCCGGGCGCAGCGAGCCGCGCAAGGCGATGATTCCGCAGCCGCCCAACACGACGATGCTGATTGCGGTCCCTGCCGCGCTCCGCTGCGAGTACTGCATCACGCCGCGCGCCAGCGCCCATTCCTCACTGGCCAGGTAGGCTGGCACGAAGCGCAGGAGGGAGACGTGGAAGCCTAAGGTCGCGAAGTACCCTAGCAGGGTCACCCATGCCAGAACATAGGCGTAGATTCCATAGCTGTCCGGGCCAATTATCCGTGCGGTCACTAGTTGCGCCACGCAGGTCAAGCCGGCGCCGACAACGAGCACTGCGAGGGCGGCAACGCTGGCGCGCCCGAGCTGTCGACCCCGTCCATCCCCTGCAAACATGGCCTTGATGGGACCCGCCACCATGGCAGGCGCGAAGCCGCCCTTGAGCGTCTCTTGGGTCGCAGCAGCATCGGCACCGATAAAGCCTAAGTCAGAATTGCGTGTCATGTGGCCATTCGGACGATGCGCCGTCCTTCACAATTGATCGATTGAGCGGATCGCCCCTCTTCGTGCCGGGATTTCGCCTCTCGGACGATACGATCGACTGCTTTCTCAAGCAGACCGCGGTCGAGGGAGGTCACGTGGATCATGTGGCCGCCTTGCTCCTCCAGCGTCCGGGCCACGTCATTGGTCGTGTCGATTTGCTGAAGACTTGTTTGCAGATCCAATTCGAACAATCGCTCGACCGCGCCTTGGCGACCTAGCCGCACGCGAAGGCGCGCTTCCAGTATTTCCCGGGGCGCGTCAAGGCGAACGAGAAGGTTCGGGCGCGGGATCAACGCCAGCCCTCGCACAATCACGCTTCGGTCGACGTGCCGGGCCAGCAGTGCCATCGAGCACAGGGCCGTCAGGAAACCCTGGTCGAAGATGACGATCCGATCAGATGTACTGGCCCTCATCCAGGAGCGAGATAGCAAGAAGAGAAATCGGCGATAGCGCACCGACCACAAAAGGGTGCGAGGTGGCAGGAGGTCCATCAGGCTCGCGGTGAGCTCGTCGCTCCGCGCGCCCGCGAGCAGAACGGGCCCGGCGCCGACCAACTTAGCTGTCCTGCTCAGAGGGGCGGCCAGCGCAGTTTTCCACCGCGACAAGGCTCGCGTGCTCTCGACCTGGATCGAGCCACGCTCCGCCGGTCGGGAGCTCATAATCAGCTGAATGTCGAAGCCATTCTTCTCAAGTTCGGTCGCCAACGCGTGCGCGAGAGTGGTCTTTCCGACAGCAGGTGGGCCAAAGAGCTCAATAATCATCACTCGGAACCCCGCTAGGTCCATCGGATACGTGCGCACTCATCACGCCGCAGCTGATGGCGCGCTACGCCAGAAGCAGCCCACCATGCAGGTCGATCTCGAGCATGCGGCCGTCGCTGACGTGCGACCACCCATAATCGGCAACATAGAGGTTTAGCGTGTTGGGATCGTCGTTGGGGTCGCTGCTTGGCGCTAGCTCCAGGTCCTTGACGTTGACCGCCGTGTTGTTGGTCTCATGGCGGTATCCTTGGAGGACGTCGAGCTTTTCCAAGATGTTGCCGCTGCGATCGACGACCCAGACGTTCGGGCTAAAGCCGCCGCCGACATAGAAGACGTCGTGAATGGAGTCATAAACTAGCGCCTCGGGATCCTTGATTTCCTCGGGTAGAACGATGGTCGAGAAGACCTGCGTGCCGCTGTTGTCGATCTCGACGATTGAGCGCGCGGTCGGGCCTGCAACCTGATCACCATTGACGATAAACAGGTGGCCATTGTTCGCATTGACTGCCACGTCCTCGGGGTCGTTGCAGCCCAGATGCTGGAGATCGAATTCTCCCAGCTTGACGGTGGGATTGGCCGGATCGACCCAGAAAATCTTGAATTGGTCGTCATCGGAGATGTAGAGGCGTCCCGTGCCGGAGTCGTAGGCCAGGCCTGTCGGCTCATCTGTGAAATTCAAGAGGCTGGACGACGCGACAAGGGTGCCGTCGGGTTGCAGCTTCCACAGGTTTGTGGTGCGGAAGAACGGGCTCTCCTCAACTTCCGAGTCGCTGACGAAGAATCCCATTCCGGGCACATAAGCTATCCCGGCGGGATCGGTGCTGCCGAGCGCCGCCATGTCTGTGCTCGCGACAACCTGGGGGCCGAGCGGCGCGATGGAGCCATCGGCTGTGTTGGCAATGGAAAGCCCCGCACCGCTGGTCATTCCCACGGCGGAATCGAGCTGCAGCGTGAAAGACTCCATGGGCTCAGGGACACTATCAGCGAGCACATCGATCAAGACGGTGGCACTAGTGCTGCCAGCAGGGATCACCACTTGACCATGTGAGACGCCGACGAAGTCGCTGCCGGCGAGAGCGGTGCCGTCTATCGTCGAGTAGGTCAGAACTACATCTTCGTTCCATGGCGTAGATAGGTCAATCCTGAAGGCGACGTGGGCGTCCGCGCGTTCGGGCGCCGGGTCCGGTGAACTGTTTATCGTCACGGACGGGGGCGAACTGGTCACGGTGAAATCGGCAGCGCTCAAAGTGACGCCCGCGTTGAAGGTGGCAAGCGCGACACCATGCGAGGGGCCGGCGCCGTCCGCGTCCCACATTAGTGTCCACGTCGAGGCGGTGGACGAGAACAGGAACTGCCCATGACCGGAGGACGTGCCCTGCACGGTGCTCGCCGAGCCGGCAACGGCCGCGAAGTAGGTGGGATCGAGGACTAACTTACCGGTTCCGTCATCGACGAGACCTTGCCCCAGGCTTAGCCCATAGTCGCTCGCATAAATCCCGATGTGATCAGCCCCGGCCGAATAGTCCTTGACCCTGTCAGTACTCGTTGCGTCGGGGGAGCGGAATACGAACGTGTCTGATCCTGAGCCGCCCCAGAGCTCGTCCTTTCCGAAGCCGCCGATCAGGATGTCATCACCACCGTTCCCGTAGATGAGATCGTCACCACCCTGTCCGCTCAACACGTTGGCCGCCTCGTTCCCGGCGAGCTTGTTGGCGAGGCCATTACCTGTCCCGTTGATCGCCGTTGTGCCCTTCAGATTCAGCTTCTCAACGAACGCGCCGAGCAAGTAGGTGATCGTGCTTTCCACCGTATCGATACCACCGTCGTCGACGCCAGGGACGGTTGTCTCGCTCACGACATCGGCAAGATTGTCGACCCGATAGAGATCGTCGCCAGCGCCCGCATACATGATGTCAGCGCCCGTACCACCGTCCAACAGGTCGTTTCCAGCGCCGCCATAGAGCTGGTCGTCGCCGCCATTGGCGTAGAGCCGATCCTTGCCGCCATAGCCATAAAGCTGTTCACGCCCACTACTGCCAATGAGATCCTCGTCGGACTCGGATCCGCTAATTTGCCTGAATTCAGGAACTTTCATCGACGCACCTCTATCGGACGATAAAAATCGGCCGATAGAATTTATACCCGTGCCTGACGCGAGGCTGATTGCTATTCCGGATTAGGGTTGGAAAATCGCCATCGAGATGACGCTTCAGACTTGCGGCGAATGGACGCGGCATGACGACAGTACTGAGAGGCATTTCGGACCTCGGTGCCAATCGAGAGAACCTCAGCGACCGGCGTCTACATGCGCAGCGATATCGACGCTTTCCGGACGCAAGGCGACCTCGATCACGTCTCCAGGCTGGAGCTCGGTATCGGCGTCGGCGGTAAGGCGTTCCTTCCCGCTCGTGCTGCTTCTGAACACGGTGATATCGGCCTTGCTGGCGCCGTCCGAACTCCGTGGAGGCCTCAAGCCAGTCAGCTGGAGCTTTTCCTCCACACTCCGCAGCTTTGCCCGCTCGCCGGCCAGCTTCACGGTGGCGTCCTGCAATTCCGCCAGCAAACGTATCTGGCGCTGATCGTCGATCTTCTCGAGCTCTCTCGCGAACTCGGCGCGCGATCTCTTCACTTGCATGAGTTGATTGGTGGTCTGCAGTTGGCGGGTCGATGAGAACAGCGCAGCTCGACGGAACTCGACCACGCGGAAGCTGGGCAGGGTACCGTTGCCAAAGGCTGCCTTGGCCTTCTGGAGGTCCTGGGCATCTGCCTGAACCCCCTCATCTTCGTTCTGCTTCTGCTCCGACAAGACGAGGATCTGCTTGTCCGCCTGCTCAATTGATCGCCGAAGAAAGTCTTTTTGCCGTTCGTGGTCCGAAGCACTTGCTTTGCGGTACTCGAGTTCGAGGCTCACAATTTGCGAGATCGTTGTATCTGGAACCGGCGCCGGCGGAATGGCTTTCTGATCCAAGTCGATATTCTCTCCGAGTTCTGTCTTGATGCGCCAAACCCGCGCATGCTCTCGCGCCAAGGTCAACCAAACCGTGATATATTCACTGCGGAGATTAGCCGCATCGAACGACGTCGCGTTGGCCCGGGCCAGGGCAGAAAATCCACCGGCAGACGCCAGGGCCTGACGCGCGGTCATGCGAGGGCGGAACGCCTGCTCGCCAGGGCGGGTCACGTCGCCGGTGACGAAGACCGGCCTATACTCCACGATCGTCGCCGCGACCTCGTCGCGTTCGAACATCCGTGAGAGCTCCCGGCCGTCCGGTGTCCGGATGCGGAATATCTTGCTGGCCACGGCGGACTGAAGTTTGGTTCGGATCTCTGAAAATTCAACGCCTTCGACCGTGAACGTGCCGACGACAGGGAACGTGATGCTGCCGTCGAGTTGGACCGGGGCACGCTGTCTCAGCTCAGGAACGCCGGACACAGAGATTTCGACAACGTCTCCGCCCTGCAATCGGTATTCGGCTCGCGCCGGGTTCAGCGAACAGCACAGCGCGGCCGTGAGCAGGGCGGTCGTGAAGGAAGTTATCGAGCGTCGGAGGTACATCACAGCAAAAAAGAAAATCATGGATCATATATTCGGTCAAATGACTTCACGTTGCTGAAGCGAACCATGCGGAGTACTACTTCTGAAAACATTGCGGAGTACTACTCCTTAAGAGACCGGCGCGGTCTCGTGGATCGAGCTTCCTCTCGATGCTAATCGCATCCATCTCCCCGCACGAATCTCAGCTACGCGTGCCCCCGGGCAGATCATCGAGCCAGCGGTGACCACCGAGCGAATTGTACAAGGGCGAGTGCTGCAACGTTCGCCCTGCGGCTGATGAGCATGTCAGTCAGATGCGAGCCGACTAACCAAAAGGAGGCATAATACGGATTCGCCGCTCGCGGTATCAGCCGCTGCTTTAAGGTTCAGAGAATGAGCGACATTGCACAGCAAATCCCGCACGATGATTGTGGTCATGACACGCTAGATCCAGCCCGTGGCCCGAAAATTCTGGGCTGGTTCCGCATTTCGGGTGCTCTACGGCGGAGAGTATCACGAGCCGTGCCGCATCCATCTGTGCTGGGCCCATTCGACCGCGGTCTCAACGTGATCGCGGCGCGATCATGGGGAAGCTGCCAAGTTGCGCGAGCGGGTGTCGGGCATCAGGCCTTCCTGTATTTCCTGCAGCGCACTTCGGCATCACGGTGGCGGCCGTCCGCGCAGCAACATCAATGCGGCGCTGACGCAGATCGCGCGTTACGTCAGCCTGCGCCTTGGGCTCCGCCTATTGCGGGGGCAATTCAATGATTCTGGATTCGCTACTCGCGTTTGGGGTGCTTTTGTCGACGGCGACCCAGCTGCGATTCGGCGACACGCCGTTCGGGCCAGGCGAAATGTGCCTCGCCATTTGGTTCGGCCTGTTCCTGTGCCTTCAAATTCGGCGACCGGCGCCGGTGCCGAATGCAGCGCTCACCCGTGTGGTCACTTTCTGGCTGATCCTCATCGTCGCCGAAAGTGTCGGGGCGATCGTGGGATTCGCAACTGAGTTGTTCTTCGACACCACTCATATGATTCACGACGTCATCGCCTATTTTTTCCTGTTTGGTCTCGCCTGCGCCATGGCTCTCGAGCTGGCGAGCGCGGACCGCCGGCGACGCGTGACATGGCTGATTGTGTTGCTCGGTGCTGCGTCTCTGGGCTTGCAGGTGGTTCAGGCATACGGCTTGATCGGCCTCCCGCTCCCCGTCGAACCATGGTTCTTCGATCGCTTGAGAGGTTGGTCGCACGACCCAAACCAACTCGGTCTCGTGGGTGCGCTGCTCACAGTGCTTTCGATCCATCTCGCGGACACCGCGACCGGGCGCATGGAGATGATGGCGGCGGCTGCTTGCGCCGTGCTTGCCTTCTCCGTCGGCGTGCTCACCAAGAGCGATTCTTTCACCATGGGTATCTTGGCCGCGGGCGCTGTCTTTCTCGCGATCAAGTCCTCGCTGTGGCTGGCAACGTTCAAACGAGGGCTGACTCTTCGGGCGGCGTTAGTAAGCCTCACTCTACTCGGGTTGCCGGTGCTTACAGTCGGTGCCCTTCCGCTCGCTCCCGCAGCGATCGAGCGTTTGGAGGCCAAATCCGAGGCGCTTTATAACGAGGATAGCCAGGGGGACTTGCGGTTTCACCTCTGGGGGGAAGCCCTCGAGAAGGGCATGGGCGCCGTGATGCTGGGCCTTGGACCGGGCCCCCACTTGACGAAGAAGGCATGGAAGCGTTCACCCCCCGCCAAGTTCGAGGCCCACAACACTCCCCTCGATCTGTTCGTCCAGGGAGGGCTGCTGGCACTTCTTGCGATCGCCGGGCTCTATGCGTCACTGCTTCTCGATACCACAAGAGCTAGGCTTCCGGCTCTGGCGGCGCTCTCTTGCGCCTTCGCCGTATTCAGCATGTTCCACTTCATTATCCGCCATCCAATCTTCTGGTTCGGAGTCGTCCTTTGCTTCATGGAAGCCGCCTCCGTCTCGAAGCTCTCGTTTGGTGGAAGACACGCGGATGAGCTCAGCCATGACAATCGCATCTAATGGCGGACACGAAGCTATGAACACACGACAGGCGGCGCCACTTCACATGCGCCAACTCATCAACCTTCTCCGTCGCCGATGGAAGTTGATCGTCGTGGCGGCCGGGGTTGCGGTTGGCTTGGTCGGGATCATCGCGCTGGTGCTCCCGCCCCGGTATACCGGGACCGCTCAGGTCATCGTCG
>Ga0307509_10006409_pt1 | contig 15848 bp, 14 predicted proteins | sample 10_EM_MG_FD_202245 | JGI IMG/M metagenome (GOLD analysis project Ga0307509, IMG submission 202245) | Populus trichocarpa ectomycorrhiza microbial communities from riparian zone in the Pacific Northwest, United States - 10_EM | ecosystem: Host-associated > Plants > Roots > Unclassified | place...
TGTCCCAGGCCATAAGTACCCGAAAACAGGGATTAAAGAAATATATGGCAAAACATCCGTGCGTGTCTGTGCCCCCATACAAATGATCCCCCTTCATTTTCGGGTACTTATGGCCTGGGACAAGTACTGTACCCCCACTCTTGTGTCGGGATTGTTCGCTATGGGCTATAGCCTCTTTCCCCACCTGCAGGATGCTACCATAGGTTTTTCCTTCCGGCTTTCAAGCCCTCTCTTTGGGGGCCTCCAAATCCTTCAATAGTGTTCAGTGCTGGCGGAGGAGATCTCCGCTGTAACTATAGGAGCGGCGGCGGGGAGAAATGCGAGCTTATAAGTAGTCTAATGCCAAGGAAGAACGGTATTGACCAAGGCTTCGATTTAGGAACTAGCCGGGGCGTCACGCTAAGGCGATGGGACCACTTCCACCTAAAGTGCAAAGGGAGGCTATTGTTTATTTCCGAGATGCTAAGACTTAAAGTGCGGGCGTTCAAAAGAAGGGCGCGGGCTGAGTGCCCGTTATTTAATACCAATCGAGGAGGCATAGCAAAAGGAATTAGCAATATTAGGCTTGGCTGCTAGGAACGGGGAAATCAAATAATGTGTTGTTATTAAATTCTAGAACCTAGGATGGGGTGTATAAAGTCAAGGAGCACGGGTGGACTAAAGTTGGAAATGTGATTCACACTTCTATCCCACCCACCGGTCAAGTATTTGCACAGATTCAGACTGCTCCCCCCTCCCCCTTAAGCCATTGGTACCGTTACTGGTTCAAATATCTTATACAGCCAGCCCATGAGTGGGTGATGGTCCTTGCCTGGTCCTAGGTAAAAGCCTTGTTCGGCACTCCACCGTATTAGTACGCTTTAAAGTGTAAACTAGAGTTCCCCGCGATCCCGTGAAGGTCGTTCCCATGACCTGCGGAAATATTTGAAAGAGGAACCTAGTCCCGGGGTCGAAAGCGTTTTCTCCTAGCACACCACCGTCCCAAGCCCCGAGCTGAGTTTACATTCTGTATGCCAAATAGACGTTAATCAATCAAAATCCCCCAACCCGCCCGGGAAGCTGGTGGTATGCACTAGGCATCTCTCAGCCCTGGGCTGAATATCTAATATTTATCGGGTTGGGTCGCATCAACTTACTGGGCTTGCATTTGGCCTACAGAGATATCACTCGTGGTGTGTGCTGCCGCGGGAATTGGGCAATTGGAATTCACGCTAGGGCGTTGGAGTCGCCTCTCCTGGTAAGGTCTGCTGTATTTTTCTTTCCATTTGTCTTAGTGGAGGGCTAGAAGCCAGTTTTTTTCCCCGAGCGATTCTCCCTTTTACCAAGGAGGGGAATCCTGAACGTCATGCAGGAGGTTCAACCGTTCTAGGTCTTACCTAACTCCTAGTAAGATTCCTCTCCTCAAATCTTATTGGACCATCTTTACTGCGCGCACTAGTACGGGTGTTTGCCACTTAAGCCCCTAGGGCTACTAATTAGTTACAATCCCTTTCTACTGGTATCTTACAAGTATTATAACTATATCGGTGTACTGTACTCAACTACGAGTGCACCACTGGGTTCTTCGTCTTAAGCGCCAATATCACTCTCAGTTCCCCTTCAACAACCGGCCATGGCAATACTATTATCTCCCTTCCCCCCAAGTTCCCAGCTCTGTACCAACACCGCCGGTAGAGACCCTTGATTGTGATTGTGCTTCAACCACGGTACCGTCAGGCATGCAAATAGTCATGCGGTAGATTACGACCGGAGGACGTTATCTATACACTGGAGACATGGAGGGCTCCGCGTGATGTATTTATACCTCTTGCTTTCTTGTGCCTCTTACGAAGAACAACACCCCCCTCCCCACCTTACACGAGAGACCTCCCACAGTACGATACGTACAGTGTCACACACCACAATACCGGTGTTAGCACCAATCCACTCGACGAGACTGGCTGCCCCCCCCGATGACCAATACTGCGGTATGCCAACGGTAACTTAGTCTAGAACAGAGGCTTTCTCTAAGTATCACAGATAACCGGCTCACCACCCATCCACTTATCAAAACCCTCACTTTATACTACGGAAGACAGCGGAATTCCACCCCCAACCAACACTCGCCAAGTAAAAAGTAAATAAAAAATGGTTCATTCTAAACCTCATCTTCCCAGCCTGCCTGGCGCACGATTGATTCCCCTTTCTTACAATCTGTTGGGCGAACGGCAAAAACCCTGCAGGAGCGGCCATCGATCTGAACATGCCTAAAATAGACACGACACCCCTGGGGAGATGCCATCACTCTCGCCTCCCCTGTTCAACCGAACCATGACACCTACCGTACTGTAGTCTACCGTACTGCTACCATGTGCTTCTACATGTGAGAGAAAGGGGGGTGAAGGGGGGGTGAACCTGAGCATCGGAATGTAGCGATCGTACTTGTACCGGTATGCCATGTTATGGCAAAAGCATAGTAGTAAGCCAAGGGAAGGGCGTGAGACACTCGACATCCAGCCCAGTTAGCCACTACCGTAACTCACACCCCCCCCCCTCTACTACGATAGGCGGTCGGTAGGTAAATAAAACCACCTTCCAACCCCACAACTTGTAAGAAAGTTATTTTATATCATTATTTTCATTTATTTCGTTCCTGTTACATGGCGCCATCCGCGATCTCCACTAGCACTAGCGGTACCAAAAATACCAACGCCGCAAAGCCCACAACGCCAATCCCACCCCTGGAGGAGGCGGGCCTCCTGAGCAAACTCGAGGCACCCCTCGCCGACGTCCCCGGCATCGCGAGGGCTTTCGAAGTGATATACCACAACCTCGCCCTGACGGCTTCGGACCAGTTTCTGCCCACGCCCATTCGCGCGCTGCCCACTGGGGAGGAGAAGGGCAGGTTTCTGGTGCTGGACCTCGGGGGCACGAATTTGAGGGTTGCGGTGGTCTGGCTGTATGGCGGGGATGGTTTGAGGGTTTGCGCGCAGGGGAGTTGGGGCATTCCCGAGCATTTGAAGAGTGGGGCTGCCGAGGTGTTGTTCCGCTGGGTCGTGGATAGGATTGGGGATGTGGTTGGGGAGTATTTGGGCGATGTGGGGAGCGAGGAGAGAGAGAGGATTTTGTCCGAGGGGATGGAGTTGGGGGTTACTTTTAGTTTCCCGATGGAGTACGTTTTGCTTTTCCTGTTTTCTGTTTTATTTTGAAGGCTTTTTTTTCTAACGGGGGTTGAGGGGGAAACTTAGGCAAACCACCCATGATTCGGCACTTTTGATGCCGATGGGCAAAGGGTTCACTTTCACGACTACGAATGACCTCTCGAGTCTTTTAAGAACGGCCTATGATGACCTCCTCTCGACCACCACCCCCGCATATCCCCTCCCGAGGCTAGACATCGTATCCATAACCAACGATTCAATCTCGGCCCTCCTGTCAGCAGCCTACCTCCACCACTCCACGGAAAACACCCGCACAGTAGCTGGCGTCATAGCGGGCACAGGCACAAACGCAACCTGCCTCTGCCCTGTCTCCAAGCTCCCAGCGTCGAAGCAGCCAACGTCAGGCCCAAGCACGGGCGCCATCTTGCTGAACACGGAATGGAGCATCCGCGGCACCGCGCCCCCGCTGAAACCGTACACCACGACCTGGGACGTGCAACTCGACCTCGAGAATGAGAAGCCGGGTTTCCAGCCCTTCGAAGAAATGGTCGGGGGTAGATATCTCGGCGAACTGGTACGCCTCGTATGTCTAGACCTCTTCTCCAACGTGCCCAAATCGCAGCTCCCAGAGAAGATGAAACTCCGCTATGGCCTCGACACAAAACTCTGCAGCGATGTGGAAGCTTCAGAAAACGACGACGAAGCACTCTCTCTACTACAGGATTACTTTGACCCAGACACTTGCTCATCTACCACTTCCTCCTCTTCCGCCACCACCACCGCCGCCGCCGAGGAGCCAGGAGAGTGGAAGTGGGACTTACCGTCCGCTGCTAGCTTCCGCCGCATATCAACCGCCGTATCAACCCGCGCTGCGGCACTCGTCGCCGCAGCCATCATCGGCGTACTTGGCATCAACGACGAGCTAAAGCACCACGCTGAGAAGCAAGTGCTCGTCTGCTACACCGGGACCGTACTGGAAAAGTACCCGACGTTCAGGGAGCGCTGCGAGGGGTTCATGATGGAGGTTGTCGAGCGCTGGGTTGCCGAGGGCAGGATCTCACCCGCGCCTAGCGGTAAGAGACGGGTTGTGGGACTAGTCGAGGCGAAGGATGGAGGCATTGTTGGCGCAGCAGTGCTGGCGGGGATGGTTAAAGAGGGGAGAACTTGATTGTTTTCTTCCTCCCCCATGTATCATACAGCTCTCTTTTCCTCCTGTGTCTGGATCGGTGCCGGTGTATGCGGGCGGTGCTTTGGTACGGTATGGCGTAAGAGTAACTCAACCCCGTAAAGCTATGCGCCAAGGTAATTCTGTTTTTTCGAGGCGCTCATTTTTTACACTACGTGGGTTGGGATCGATCAGTTTATGTTATGTTCTGATACCCGTATATGACGTTTCGAAGGGTTCTTTTCTTTTCTTTTCCTTCATCAAGTTCCCTTTCTACTACAGTCTATGGGATCTATGTGTGCATGTTTGTTTGCTTGCTTGCTAGAGTGGGAATGCTCAATGAATTATGACTTTCAATATTATACCTCCCTCTCTCTTTTCTTCCGTTTACTGCAGGACGCTAGCTTGCCCGCTCTTCCGACCATCACGTTTTAATGAGTGGGAGTCCCAGATTCCGCAGCGCAAGTACTTGCCACCGCTAAGACGAGCCTCTAGATTTTCCGAAGGTTAAGATTGAGCGCAGAGTACCGGGCATTAGGTTCAATCACATCGGCTGTTAAAATTCCTACCAGCCAAGTCCATGGTAAAGGCCAAGGCCCAGGTGCACTGGGCTCTAAGGGCGCGCCCCAAAGGACACTGGAATAGAATTGGGCTCAAAAGTTTAGGTGAGAGAACGATCGGAAGGGTCGGACACATCCTTTGAGGTCTAGTTACACAGAGGCTCTATTTATAGTTTAAACATGCAAGTGGTCAAAGTGCCACTTGATGGAAACAATGATATTGACTCCCGGACAAAAGCTAATAGGAACACAATAATAGCCTGGTGAATAAACGCCTCCCACTGAATGAGTAATCCCCACAACACCCTGTACAATCGGGGAAAGGAGAAGAAAAAAAGAAAGAAATAACACATAACACCGTTTTTCCGACTCGCCGTAATGCTCCAAACATAAGAGAGAGAGTATTCGGAATAGAGGGGGTATTGCTCTATTCAGAACTTGAGAGAAGAAAGGTGATTGGTATATCGCCTTCAACCGCCCGACTCCCGCATTCAAGATTCAGGGCCTCGAGGCCGCGATTGCCACCGCTCCACTCATGATGGAGGGATTGGCGTTCTGGATCCTGCTGTGGGAAGTCGAACCCCGAGAGCATGCGATGGATGCTGGCTTTTGATTGTTGGGAGCTCGCATGAGCTGCCAACGCGTTTTCAAAACGTTGGCCAAGATTATATTTTTCCACTAGGTCTCGCTTGTCCACGGAATTCATGATCGGGGTGCAGGGCATCGTCGGCGGAGTACTCGGGGTCGAATTGTCGGACATGGTGAAGGAAGAATTGGATGATGTAGAGTTGGATCTTGAGGCGCTTGCCTTGAGCTTCACGGGACAGCATTCGAACCGAGGAAGAGTGCAAAGGAAGTCCCCGGCGACGACTGCGGCGCCATTCTCTACGCCCTCTACGTTCTCTCCCCCCTGCTCCTCCTCCTCTTCCTCTTCCTCATCACTATCCTCATCCTCATCCTCATCCCCATCCTCATCCTCATCCTCATCCTCATCCTCATCCTCGTCGTCGTCGTCGTCGTCGTCGTCGCTATCCTCCTCCTCCGATTCTTCGTCAGGGTCGTCGGACTCTTCATCCGAACCATACTCCGAATCCTCAAAGTAAACCCCGTCCTCCCCTCCGTCACCCTCGACCTCCCACCATTCTAGGCCAGCTTCCGCCTCAACTGGTGTTTCCACCTTAGTACTGCCCACCTGCTCTTTGCAGGATTCGAAATATTGACGACAGCAGTCCAATTTACACCAGGAGTAAATTTCTTTACCGTCGGGGCTCTTGCTTTGCCCAAAAGCGGAGCCGCTAGGTTTCACCGCATTATCCACCCGGTTTGAAGGGGTAAATTTCCCCTTCCAACCACGCCAAAGATACCCATCACCAGTCTTGATCATATTAAAGAATTCTTGGTTGACATCAAACATATGACCAGCGGCGAGGGATTCGACGGGTTGAACAATTATCTCCGGGAGGTGGGCTCTATCTTTCTCGAATTTCGAATGGATGGCGGCGGACGGGTTCAGGAAAAAAGTTGGGGTCTATGTAAATATTAGTATATGCGCCGACGATAGGAAGTATCCTACGGCAAAGCGAGCCCAGTGTATAGTGAGAATGCCCATGCGAACAAAGGTCTACAAAAGTTGCATGGGCATTCTCGCACCAATGTGCTCTCACTTTCCCTTAGCTGCTATGGTCTTACCTTGAAGGTTCCTAAACCACAATGGGTTATCGAGTGTTGCTTTAAAAGCAACATCTTTTCATATTCTATGATATGAATTTGGGGATGTTGGGTCTAGTTGCATTAGCGTATGAGGAATCGACGGTACGGGAGATGGAACCTACTGTGACGGGACCCAGTGAATTGCATGTTGGAGCAGTGGGCGCACCCATCCACTCTTCAGAAATTGTGCCAGGCGCAACTGCGGAAAAAATGGTTTCTTTGAAACCGTCCATTAGGACAAAAAAATATTTTCCCACGGAGGGGGATGGCCCAAGGCGGACGAGGGAACGAAGAAAGGTTTCCATCTTGGGAGAAAAAAGTTGAAGCTTGGAGACACAGGTTGAGAGAGGAAGGTCGTGTCGGGATTTTTTGCAGGAGAAAAAATTGCAAGCGCTTCGAGCCTGTTGTGGTTGGTGGGTGGAAGGAGGGAGGAAAGAAGGAGAGGCGGGGAAAGGTGAAGAGGAAAGGCTATTTAGGTTGTTTGGTAGGGAGGAGTAAGATGGAGATGTAGGGTAGGGCTCTTTTCTGTGCACGCCGAGTTTTTTGTTTGGCGTCGTGATATTGTATTTCGGTGAAATAGAATGCTCCGCTCGTCTCAGTGAGAAGGGGTCACAGGGCAAGAGTGGATCCTAGCACAGAGTGGGCTGGTTTTCGCACAGCACCGCACCCAAGAGAGTGACAACTCCCTTCTTTCAGCAACGATAGACGTGTACCAGACGGTCGTAATAAAATCGGGCTCTCCATGATGGAAAACGGATAAGGGCCACGATGTCTCGAGAACGAGCCATCAATCTACCGAACAAGGGATAGGGCAACCATGGCTAGAATATCGTGTGGAAAAATAGGGGAACTCTTGTTATCTGATCTGGGGGTGTATCGCTTTGTCGTACAGTCCATCGAAAATACGTTTTTTTAGTAGGGTTTGCGAGAAAGGGTTCGTGGAGTGGTAGTAGAGTAGATTCGATCGGGGGTTGATCGGTGGGCAGAAGGAAAGGAGGAGAGGAGAGAGGAGGAGAGGAAGAAATGGAAGTGTTAGGTCTTATTTGGCTTGGGGCGGCTGGGTCTGGGCTGGAGTGATTGGGGACAATGAATGTGAAACCGGTTTGTCAAGCGGGTATTTTATAGAACGTTCAGAGTATTTGTAGGACCCATCTGGGCTCAGTGATCCGGGGAGACCCGCTCAGGGCAGGCTGGGCCCCAACATCATATTACATTTATCCTCGCCGTAAGGGCTGGGCCAGAGTGAGTTCCTAAAGCAGGTGACAATGAGGCTTATCTAATAGACTTTGCCTTAAAAATAGGCATTTACATCTACAGTATGTACCTCGTCTCCCCAACTTTCTCCATCGGCAACTTTCTACCCTTTTTTCCGCCACTTTTTTCATGCATTTTTTCCCTCTTTTCCTCTCGGATTTTTATATATTTCATTCTTCCTCCCGGCCCTTAGTCACCTGTCTTCCCCATCTCACCAACTCATGATCCCTTTCCCAAGAAAAAAGTTTCTTTCTTCGGAAAGTGGGGCAATTCCCGTCACGTCATTTGGACAACTGGATTTTACTGGATGATGAACTGGGTTGTCCCTGGATGCCTCATTCCCCCAACTGAAAAACTAGCGGTGCCCCTCATTCATCTGCAGCGAGAAGTTCGACTGGCTGGTGGTGATCGGTCATCTTTTTTCTTCAACTCCCATTGGTGGACGCACCTCACAGCTCCATAGGGCGGACCCAGCCCAACCGAACTCACTCGTTTACCGTGCCGTATGATACCTAGCGTTGTTGGCACTGTCGCCAGAGTTTGTGCCATGGCACAAACCTGTAAAAACAACTGCTATTGCATATGGGCAAAAAATGGACCAGAGCCTCAGGTTTTTGGTGGTATGCAATAGCAGTCGTTTTTACAAACGTCAGGCAATTGGGAGTATGTAGTGCCCGGGCAATACATGTACTGTGCACACAAAATGGCTTTTTAAGGAGAACAAAGAAACTATCTACAAGCCCAATTCATATTGAATATCCCCCATTTACCATCTTTCAAAGCTCTCGCTGTGCTGAAGAACATGAATATTTGCTTCCTTGATAACAGAAACCAGCCCACAACAATTGAATTGTACCAGGTAGTGCCATCAGCTAATCTCACCACACTCTGGCATTTTGTAGTGCCGTTCCGGGCACATTGGCATGGCACAAGGCAGTTCAAGTGCCAACAATGCTAATGATATCATGCTCGAGCGCCGTATCATACGAGTAGTCGCTTCAAGCAAGCCCTAGACAGCCTCAAGAAATTACAGCAAGCTATTCGTAGCTTTCGTAATCAACGGTACTGAGCCGAGTTAGCCCGATCTGACAAACCAAACATCCGATCCCCGCGTTTCCATACCCTATTGTACCCGCGCAGCACCTTCCCTTCCCCCAGCAGAGCCTCAATCACATCCGTGTCTAAACAAATCAGCCAATTTGTATGGACGTCTCTCCACAACTTGCATGTTCTTCCCCCGCCTATCCCGCACCACCCGCACTACTATCACCACATACCCCCGTGTGTTCTCCCTCCAAATGTCTCATTCTGCAATGTCCGCCCGCCTAGCTGGTAAGACTGTCCTGATCACTGGTGCATCCTCTGGGATCGGTCGTTCCACTGCAATCGAGTTTTCCAGGACTTCCCCTACAGTAAAATTGATTGTTACTGCGCGAAGGGAGGAAGCTTTGAAAGAGCTTGCTGCAACTATTGAGAAAGAGAGCATTGGAGCTACGAAGGTGCTGCCTACCCGTCTAGATGTCTCGGATCCAGCGGATGTGAGGGGATTTTTGGCTAGGCTTCCCGAGGATTGGAGAGAGGTGGACGTTTTGGTTAACAATGCGTATGCTTCCGTTCTGCCACTGTTGCCTTAGTGTGTGATGACACAAAGGTGGGTTTGCTGATGCTTTTGTTGGTTCATTCGCTATAGGGGTCTTGTCAAAGGTGTTGAAACGGTTGGGAACATCGCAGAAGAGGACATCGACGTCATGCTCTCCACAAATGTCACAGGCCTCGTCAACATGACCCAGCTCGTCATGCCAGGCTTCAAATCTCGCAATCGCGGGGACATAATAAACGTCGGTTCCATCGCTGGTAGAGAACCATACGCGGGTGGAAGCATCTATTGTGCAACCAAGGCTGCCGTTCGCAGCTTCACTGATTCTCTGAGAAGAGAATTGATCTCTACACGAATCAGAGTTATGGAGATTGACCCCGGACAAGTCGAAACCGAATTTTCAGTCGTAAGGTTTAGGGGTGATAAGGCTAAAGCCGATAGTGTATATGCGTACGTCGTCGCTCCCCGTGGTCTCTAGTTTGTGTTTTAGAGCCCCCGACCTAATTTGTGTATGACCAGCGGATGCGAACCACTTACCCCGGGCGACATTGCTGAAATCATCGTCTTCACCGCGGGTAGAAGGGAGAATGTCGTGCTTACCGATATGATGGTTTACCCGAGCCATCAAGCAGGTACCGGAGCAATCTATAAAAAACCGTAAACAAGACGCTTGTGCAGTCCTTTTTCCCTTCATAATAAACCCGCTCAATAAGTTGCACGCACCGGCGAAGCACCTTCTAAGTCCTCTATTGTTATACCCTCGAGGGGCCTAGAAATCAATCGATAAATCGATAAATCAATCATTCTTTTGTTCCGCCTAAATGATGATTCTGAATCTCCTTCCTATTTCGGAATTTTACCCGTTTCGGAAGACCGCCCCATTGCCGTAATTTTGAGTGAATAGAAAAGGCGTGCTCAGGTACAAATAAGCACTGTAGAGTATTGACCACCAGATTATCAGTTATCATGGGTGATCTACCGTACAGTACTCGAACACTGTAGCATTCCTTTGGGAGATCGTCGAGCGTCGAGATTAGCCTATCTGTCTATCCAGGGTGGGATGCCGACAAAACAAGCCCCGGGACTAGAGGCATTTAGCCTGACTGGGAATCATTTACTATGGGTATGCAAGTTTTTTGAGGCGAAAAAGATCGGTGTGCATAACTCCTTTTTGCGCCCAAAACTAGCAAATCAACTTGGCGCTTGAAAAACGACTCTTTCAACCGAGGAGCTGAATGCCAACTATACTTTCCTCGTATCCCGAGCAATAGGCTGAAAACCCCGTACTTTTATTCCTCCTTCCTTTGCCTACATTCTACCGATTTTCTTTAAGGTTCAGGTGAACGCTGGGCAGATTATTCTAGGTTCAAAGCCTCCCATTCGCTTACCGATTCCCATGCTCCAGCACTAGTAGAAAACTGGAAGAGTTGGACCTCGCGCTAAGATGCCTAGAATTCCCCCTCGGATTAAGGCGGACAGACAGAACGGGGAAATGGTCCTCAGCCCCCTGCCCAGACAAACAAAGAAAAGAAAGAAAGAAAAATACAGTGAGCCTTGCTAGGAGGGGCACCTCCAACGCCCTAGTGCGAGGTCCGGCTTATTGTAACTTATGATTTGCATAGTGCGTATCCATCTGCCTGCCCGGCGGACAGAAGGCGGTGAATGTCCGATACTGTAGAGCGCATGATCCATTCGATACGAGAAGTAAGGAGCCCGAAACGCCGGGGGTTTTCCAACTCGGGGACACAGTTGCTTGATTTGTCATAGTCTAAATGGGTCATAGTATATCACTCGGTTTAGGAGTCATGGTCACCTGTGTGGAAAGGGGCAGTTATATTACACGATACGCGGCGAGGACGGGGGGGCGTTGGTGTTTTCGGTGAGTGCTTTTGTCCATGTATATATACAGATATCAGAGGGGCCCAGGATCAAGAAAGAAGGAGAAAACTCTTTAGTAAGCATATTAACGGTCTAGAAATGAGCGAGCGAGCGAAAACGAAGGGAGGGATTCAGTAAGCCCGGAAGGGCTCTCTTGGCGCCGTCGACCATAGACGCGCAAAATTGGTCGATGGGACAAATACTAACTTAGCACTTGAATAGGTCAAGGTCAAAAACGGAAATATATAAAAAAAGAAGAAAGTGAAAGTGACGCTAGAGCCGCCTACTAGGGCGGTAGTCGGACTGCCGTCGACGGCCGCCAGACGAGGCTAGCCTCGTCTTTTGTCGCCGGGACGACACCGTCCGACTCGACGACTGGGACCGCTGCCGGGGAGTCTAGTGGGGTCACAGAATTGCCCAACTGGTGATGGAGATCTTCGCGATCTTGAACTAAGCAGTCGCCTAGAGCTCCGGATAGGCGGTGCCTGTTTAGCAGCGACCAAGTGCCGTGGGGGAGAGAGGGCGCTGTGGCATGGAATACGTGATGGATTTCTTGGGGGTCTAGGTGCGATGATGGACTATGTCGGATGGGATAATACCCCGGCGGGGTACGGTGGCGGGGCCTTTGCAACTTGTATTAGACATCTTTGTCAATTCTCTTGCCTCTAATCGTTTGAAAGAAAGAATTGATGAGACACAGATAATAGACGCTTTTTTCCATTTTTCTTGTTTTTATTCATTCATGACACATCACTCGTTTATGCGGCGCTAAACTGGGCGCGTCAAGGTAGCACTTGGGAAGCTCGACTTCAAAGTCCGCCATGATGCCCTGAAGGGGATTGCCATAAGCCAGAAATATTATAGTACTCCTACGCTGTGTACTTGTCGGTGCGCGAGCCGGCCCGAGCACTGTCTTACTCAGCCTAACCTGCCCCTTTTCATCATTGGTATCCCTTCCGTGAACCTTTCCCCTTAACTACAGAGGGATCTTGTTACTACTGTATTTAGCAACCAAAGCGTGTGATTTTTCTCCTCCCGAGAGTCCATCTGCTCCTATAATACAATCTGCCGGCAATAACTAACCCGCTGTCCCTGAACCCAGGAGAAAACCCCTTAATCTACCTTCTATCATAGCATGATAATAAATTTTTCCCCCAGTAATATTACGTGAGGTCAATGCATAGCTCGTGCAGTGGCTAATTTTTTGAGAGACGATTGGCCCCCTCCCTCGCACAATTGGTGGGAGCTAGGGGCCCGGGAGTCCAGTCCATCCTCGCGGCCAACTATTATTGAGAAATTCGTTATTGCGGGTCACGGTATGATAGGGGAAAATTTAATAACAATTCTTGTCCTATGTGGATTAGGGGATTGGTCGCCTTAACTTCCTTCAATAAGGCTGTAGAGCAAGGGGAATCCTGTTACGAGGTCGTATTATATCATATTATAATAGAATCCGACTCTAGATCGTATGATACACCTAGTCCCTGTTTGGTACCCCAGGATTTGGACTTAAAATCTGGATTATCTCCTAGATCTGGATTTTCAGTATAATCGGGTTCGGTAGGCCAGTATATTATGGCTAGATTTGTCTTAGGATTAGATCGGGATTTCTCTAAAAAACTTGTCTAAGTGCAAACTCCAAAAAAGAATTAGCCATAACCTCTTTCTCAGTTTTTATGAGCCCAGCAAATCATATATCTGCATCTTATCTTAATTTTTGTATCAGATACAAAAATTGTCACCAATTTTCCGGGGTCCAAATATAAATCTTGTGTTTGGTGTGCCCGATTTACAAAGTTAGGACTTTGGAGTTTCTGGACTTTGGCTTTCAAATTAGGATTTTATATATAAATCCTGGCCAGATCCTGGCGTAACGAGCGAACACTAGATGCGAGGTCTATGATCGGAAGGGGTGGAAGAAGGAACGAGAGGCAAAGCAAAAAAAAAAAGGAGAAATAGAAAGGATTCTTTTGACTCTTTGTTCGATTCGGTTTAGGAAAGCAGCCGCAGGTTCTGCATGCTATATAGATTCTCTAGAGATGACTGAATTGGTTTTAGGGGTAATAATTTACTGTTGAACTACCCGTTCACTATTGATCGCCCTGTAAACTAACTGTGTTTTCTTAAGAGGGCCAGTAGTGGATGGTCACTATTAGAATGGAGTGGCCAGCACTTACAAATTCACTTCTCGAGAATATATCGTTTCTCATGCTCACAAATCAGCTTTTGGCCCTTATTGGCATAAGGATGGCCAAAGCCTTTCATACATGTTAGTGACCTTGTGTCTAGCACTCGCGGCTGTCTATCTTAGTGGTACCCAATTGACTTTGAGAGACTTCTCTGAATATAGCAGAATACACATCATTACTGCTTACTGATATTCTTGTTGCTGCTGGTGTTTCGCTGAGCAGATGACCAGAGTGTGGACAGCAAGCTATTATTAATTTATACTTTTATTTTCATTTCTTCCAATGCTAGAGCTGGTCTTTCAGGAAGCTGTACAACCTTATGTGTTCTAGATTTCGTTGAACCTGAAATGGCTTTTGGGTTAGGGTATATGAGTGGTGAGCTAGCAAAATGGCATCAAGTTTGATTTCTAGACATTTTCCCCTTGATCGAGAGAAATGGAGGAACCAATAACTCGGCCACGGAGAGTTGGGACGGTGCGTGTAGCAATGGGCCAACTAGTGATGCTATGAGTAATCGCTTTGAAGCCGCAGCCGGGGGCCAAGTTAGACAATGGAATTGCAAACCGAAAGGTGCTATTGCAGAGTGAATAGCCCTTAGCATTTTTAACAGTGTTATATGAGATCTTGCTTGTCGGGAATGTTGATTTCGACAATTTTTCGAACGCCATACTTGCAGCGTTTGGAAGTGATACATCCCCTTTACTAAGTTGAGAGTACACGGGTATGATACCAGTGTCGGGGCAAGTTAATATTATGACAGAATGCGATATATGATATTATAGAAGTGAGGGTTTGTAACTACTAATCCTCTCACTCGTGGGGCAGGGGCAATAGTGTAAATTATTTCCATCATCCAAATACGAGGGATATCGGCGGGAATGTTTTTCTCGTGTTCAAAGATACGGTGGGGTGCTAACCTTTCCTCAAGGCACATTGCCAGCTGATAGAGGGCTTTTTGTGGGGCTTTTTGTAGGGTAGGGGTACATCGCGACTTGGGTTCGTTACAAGGGCTCACAGTTCCAGATACAATTGGGGTCATTTGGTGACAGGACAGAGGCCAGAATTATAGCTTTTTTTCAAGCTATCATTACTCAACTATCATACTATAAGGGGAAACTATATAGAGAGGGTTCGGGAAGTAATTTGCTGTACTGGCACCTAGGCAAAAAAGTGTGAGGTTTTCTCTCTTATTATACTAGAGCGGTGAGGGGTGGGGTGTTGTTTCCCTCAAGGTGTGGTGCCTGCTTTTTTTTTTGCACGGGAAAGATATATTACCTTGCCTAGCCCATGTTCCTACAGGTCTGCACAAACTCCAGACAAAAGATTGAGATAAAATGGTGGATTCGGAGAAGCTATTGCCAATTGGGCAAAGTAGCCGCGTTCGAGTCCCAGGGGGCAAGAGATGTCTCGGGGGTGGAAGGAAAACGGGATAGCTACCACGGCGCGAAGCGAGGGGTCATAGCTCCATGAGAGCTGCCCGGCCAACGGCCTATACCATATAATGCCACGAATCCCACAACACAAGCTTTCTTCCTCATACAAGCTTCCACAAAACACAAGATCCTCAAACCTCCTTACAGATCGTGTTCTTTATTGACATCTGGCCAGCACAAGAAAAACCACACTACTCGGAACCCATTGACACCAGGCCCTAGAGACCACACCACACAACACAGAACCACACAATGCCTCGCCGAAGAGGTTCAACGCGTAGAGCTGACACCACTGACACGCGGAATAGAAGTTCAACAGCCGGTATCCGAAAGAATACCCGAAACCGCAGAGCCCCACAAAGATACGGTGACCAGTCAGACGAAGAGGCAACTGAGCCAGGTAGCGCAGAAACAGTCACCCTTGAGAGCGAAACCGAGACAATCATCCCAGGTGAACGAGATGGCGGAGCACTTAGCACCCCCGAAGCCGAAAGCCTAAGATACAATACACCAAGGGCAGCCTCAGCACACTCCGAAATCCATGTCGATCCACCTGAATCACCCCCGTACCAGCCAAGCTCATCTGGGGGAACCGCCGCAATAACTATGAACGACATCCGCAACCTCCTCCGGACTCACGAGAACGATATCGTTAACCAAGTAGTCCTCAGACTCCGCCCGGAAGAAACAAACCAGAACTCAAACCCAATCGCAAACTCTGCAACTCACAGGCCTTCAAGGCAACCAGCCGACGACAGTCAAACCGATCCTACCCTACAACGTATTAGAGACCTCGAAGACCAGATCAGCCAACTCCGCACGGGAAGAATCCAGCTTGGACCCCACAGCAGCCACAGAATAGGAGAATCCGGTACGTACCTTCCCACCCTACACACAACAGGCATGGAACAGGAGAGCGCAC
>Ga0307509_10006410_pt1 | contig 15848 bp, 18 predicted proteins | sample 10_EM_MG_FD_202245 | JGI IMG/M metagenome (GOLD analysis project Ga0307509, IMG submission 202245) | Populus trichocarpa ectomycorrhiza microbial communities from riparian zone in the Pacific Northwest, United States - 10_EM | ecosystem: Host-associated > Plants > Roots > Unclassified | place...
TCGGTGCTTCGCGTACTGCTGTGCGCCGTGTCCTTGCTCAGATGGAGGGAAACGGCCTGCTCGCCACCGTTCATGGCAAGGGGCGAACCGTGCGTGCCCTCCCGACGCCTACCGTCCGGCCGTAGTCTTGGCCTCCATGGGACTGACTGAGTGGGCGTACTCGCTCTCCGAATCGCTGCTGTCCGATCCGCTCCCGCGCCGGTGGGCGCACTCGCTGGGGGTCGCCAAGCGCGCTCGCTCCTTGGGCCCGATCATGGGTGACGATGCCGAGTTGCTGGAAGCTGCCGCGGTGCTGCATGACATCGGGTACTCGCCGGCCATCGCCACGACCGGCTTTCACCCCCTGGACGGTGCGCGTTTCCTCCGAGACCAGGAACGGGCAGACGATCGGGTCATTCGTCTCGTTGCTCACCACTCCTGCGCCTTACTGGAAGCGGAGGAACGGGGACTCAGGCAGGAGCTAGAGGAGGAGTTCGAGCTAGAGCGTCCGGACCTGGTCGACGCCCTGTTGTACTGCGACATGACGACGACGCCTGACGGGACGCCGACCACCTCGACCGAGCGGCTGGACGAGATCGTGCACCGGTACGGTCCGGACACGATCGTCGGGCGGTTCATTCAGCGCGCGGCCCCTGAGATCCACGCAGCCGCGAAGCGTGTCGAGGGTCGGTTGGCGGAGGTCTCTGCCGAGGGTCAGCCGATGTAGGGCTCTCGCCGCGATTCGTCGAGACCGTGCCGGATGCGCAGCATCATCGACGGGTGAATGTCCAGTCGGTCAAGGTCCGTTGGGTCAACCCAGCGGACCTCTTTCGATTCGCTGCTCGTGCGCAGCGAGCCGCCGATGGGGTGGGCTCGGAAGCAGATGGAGAACTGTTGTCTGACCTCTCCGTCGTCGTAGGCCAGCACGTGTTCAGGGTCGGTGTAGAGCCCCACGATGCTGTCTACCTTTACGTCGATGCCTGTCTCTTCCGAGACCTCACGGACGACGGTGTCGCCGATGTGCTCTCCGATGTCGTGGCCGCCGCCGGGCAGTGCCCATAGATCATTGTCCGTCTTGTGGATGAGCAGCAACCGCCCTGCGTCGTCCAAGACGACCGCGGTGACCGAGGGCACCACTGAGTTGGCCAGCGGGGCGTTCGGATCGCGGAAGTAGTCGATGCGGCTCATCAGGCAGTGCCTTCCCAATCGGCAGGTGACGAGATCGGGCGGGCCGATTCCCACACCTTCTCAACACTCTCAGCGTAGGCGTCGAAGAGTTCACCGCCGGGCACACGTCGCAGATGGAGCACGGGAGCCATGTAGGCGCCGACACCGTAGAGGTGCCCGTTCGCCAGCATCTCGTCATCGGACCGGTAGATGGAGTTGTAGAGGGTCGTACCGTGCAGCCGGAACTCCACTCCGGGGAGGCCGAAGAGTGGGCCGTAGTTGATGAGGGCGTTCCGGATCTTGCCTGCCATCGCCGCGCCGATCCCTTCGTCCTCGCCACGCATCGCCACGGCCGGCGACGTGGGCTCTCCGAGAATGAAGCGGATGGGCACCCCGTTGGCTGACTTCTCCTTCACGATGCGGTGGAACGACGCGTCTTCCGTGAGCCAGAACCCGGAGTACACCAACAGGTCAAACTGACGGGTTGCCTTGGAGTAGAGGTTTGTCCAGAGGGTCTGCATCACGACGGACCGGTGTGGATAGAGCCTGACCAACTCCGCATTGCCGGCAGCCGCGACCTCAGCTGACGTGCGCTCGTCGGGCCACAGGTACGACACCTCGCACCTCAACAGCGATGCGGTTGCGAACTGGAATCGGCGATATGGCTTGCGCTCAGGTTCGTTGATCCACCGCTCGACTGTCTTGGCCGCGACCCCGAGTCGTTCGGCGACCTCATCGAGCGTCAGGCCCAAGTCCACTATCGCGCCGCGCAATCGCTCGTTCGCCATGCCAACCTCCGACTTCTTGGGACGACTTGGTTCGACTTCACGGTAGCTAAGAACGACCTGAGCCGGACAACCACGAAGTCGATCGTCGTCGTTGCCGACGCCAGTCTGTAGGTACATCGAGCACGAGGGGCCCGCAGACCTCAAACAGCCGAAGGGCTTGACGGGGCGGACCTCCCCCTGCAAGATGAGGAACACGTAATACATGTTCCTCTCGTTTGGTCGCGTCAGCAACCCGAACGAGCGCACGACTAGGAGCCCCGCGTTGGACGGGGGGAGGCGACCCGGCGCCTTGGCATTCACCGGAGGGCTTGAGACCGAGAGGTCTCATCTCCATACGCCTGAAACGGGAGCACGCTCCCAAAGGAGACAACGCACCACCTCACCTCGCCGCCGTGCTTCGTGCGGCGGCCAACTGTCTTCCGGGGCGGTCGCCTCTCGCCAAAGACCGCGACCGCCCCGGCGCCTCGTACGTCAACGTCCCCTCGACTTCCTGGAGTTCGCCATGACCGAACGCATGATCCCCGTGGACGCCTTTGGCCCGATCGCTCTGGACCTGACGATGAACGCGGGCAGTATCCGCGTCGTCGTCGACCCCGCGCTGAAGCAGGCGCAGATGGTGCTGAAGACCGAGGCCACCTCGGGGCCGTCGGCCGACGCGATCCGCGACACCACCGTCAGCCGCACGGGGCAGAACCTCATGGTCCGCGTCCCGGACGTGGCCGGCGGCAGGGGCGGTAGCACCACGATCAGCGTGGGCGGCAACACCATGACGTTCTCCGGCGGCAGCGGCGTGCAGATCGTGGGCGGCAACGTCCACATCAGCGGCCACGGTGGCGGCAAGGTCTTCGTCAACGGCCGCGAGGTCACCGCCACCGGCCCCGCCGGCGACGCGCTCACCCCGATCACCACCGAAATCCTCCTGCCCGCGAAGTCCGTGCTGCTGCTCCGCACGCACACCGCCGACACCGTCATCACGGGCGAGTTGGCGCGGCTGGAGTACGACGCCAAGTCGGGCACCCTGACCGCTGAGCGCGTCGGTGACCTGGACGCCACGATCACCAGCGGCAGCGTCATCGTCGGTGAGGTGACCGGCCCGGCGGACGTGAACCTCACGTCCGGCCACCTCGGCATCGGCGCCTACAGCGGCCACGACGCGCGGCTGAACCTCACCTCCGGCAACGTCCAGATGGCCGTGACTCCGCAGGCCTCCGGCCGTCTCGCGGTCGGCGCCACCTCGGGGTGCGTGCGCATCACGGGCGCAGCGCACCTGAACGTCCGCCGCCGGGTGACCAGCGGCTACGTCCAGATCAGCTAGCCCCCACCCTGCCTGCCCGCACCATCCCCCGGCCGCGTCTGCGGTGCGGGGTCTTGTCTTTCCGGGGCCGGTCGCCTCTCGCCAAAAGACCGCGACCGCCCCGGCATCCCTTCGATGCCAGGAGAACTCTCATGCGTACCTACATCGGCCGCCAACAGGCCGTCTCTGCCGAGGACTTCGCGGAACTCGCGCTCGGCACCCCGGTTGAACTGTGGCTCGGAGTCGACGGAGAGTCCGACGAGGAGCGCGCGGCCCGTGAGGACGCGGCGCGCGACATCCTCGCCGACAACCCGACCTTCCCCGACGACCTGGTCCGCATCGCCGCGCAGGTCATCGAGGACAACCCCGACCTGTTCGACGTCATCGCCCTGGTCCGCCCCGCCCGCCGGCGCACCGCGCGCAAGGGGGTTGCGGCATGAGTGAGCTGCTGTTTGCCGCCGCGTCGGGTGTGCCGATGGCGGCCGGTTGGTCGTTGCACGCGCTGCGCCTGCGTCGCCGTATCGAGACCGCGCGCCGTGACCCGTTGACGGGTCTGTTCACCCGTGACGCGTTCACCGAACGCGCCCCGAAGGTGCTGGCGGGCGGCCGGAGCGCGGTCTACGTCATCGACCTCGACAAGTTCAAGGAGATCAACGACTCCCACGGGCATGCTGCCGGGGACGCGGTCATCGCGGCCACCGGAACGCGGCTCGCGGAATGGGCCAACATCAACGCGGGCATCGTGGTGCGTCTGGGGGGCGACGAGTTCGCCGCCGTCGCCCGCGTGTACAGCCTCGCTGATCTGTCGTGGACGTTGGGCGAGTTGACCCGCGCCATCGAGCAGCCGGTCACCGTCGACGGCCGTCCGCTCACGGTGGGCGCCTCCATCGGCGCAGTCGCCTACGACCCCCGGACCGACGACGTGGACCTGTCCACGTTGCTGCGCCTGGCGGATGAGCAGATGTACGCGGCCAAGCGCTCCGGTGCCGACTGGCTCACCGCCTTGGACCTGACCTTGCAGAGCGAGACATCCAACGGCCGTCGCGCCGGCCGCTCGGGTACGCACGGCGGGACGGAGGCCGCGGCATGACCGCCACTACGCCCCCCGTCCCCGAGACGCCCGCCCCCGGGGTACCTCCGCTCACGAAACCCGAGATGGGTCTCGCCGGTATCGGCGCTTTCGGCGCGGCCGGTGTCGGCGCGCTCGGTCTGATCTCCTCCTTCGACGCGGTGTCCGCTGCCGCGGCGAGTTGGGGGTTCTCCGCTCCGTGGATGCTGCCGGTCGGCATCGACGTGTCCATCCCGGTATTCACCGTCGCCAACCTCCTGTTGATCCGGATGGACATGGCGTTGGCGTGGGTGCGGTTCGTGCCCTGGGTGCTCACGTTGATCACGTGCGGGCTGAACATCGCGGCCGGTCACTCGCTGTCGGCGAAGGTCGCGCACGGGACGATGCCGCTGCTGTGGGTGGTGTTTTCCGAGATCGGCGCGCACGTCTACGCCGTGCGGATCGGCGCGGCCACCGGCCGCCGGATGGAGAAGATTCGGTTGTCCCGCTGGCTGTTGGCGTTCCCGTCCACGTTCGCGCTGTGGCGCCGGATGACGCTGTGGGAGATCACCTCCTACAGCGAGGCGCTCACGCGGGAGAAGGAACGGCAGTTGGCCCGCGCGGACCTGCGCGAGACCTACGGCCGCAAGTGGCGGATCAAGACCCCGCGGCGCGAGCGCGTAATGCTGCGCATGGGCGACCTCGCCCCCGCCACCGAAGACACCACCCCCGCCCCACCCTCGATCGAGACGCCGTCGGCGCCTCCGGTCGACGCCAAGCCGCGCCCCCGCCGGCAGACCAGCGCCAAGGCCAACGGCAAGGCGAAGGGACAGCGCACCTTCGAGGTCCTGCTGAGCGAGGCGCGCACGGCCACAGCACTGTGGCCGGATGCGGAGTTGACCGCGGACCGCATCCGCACCGCGGTGCGCTGCTCGGCAACCAACGCCCGCAGCCTGCGCGACGCGTTGAAGTCGGAGCGCGCTGAGGGCCGCCCGCTGCACTCCGTGGACGCTGCGGAGGGCGAGGCATCCGGGGCTGAGGCCGCCTGATGCCCGGGTCGTTCGGCAAGTGCTACGACCCCACCGGCGCTCAGTTCGGCATCCCCACCTACCCGTGGCGCTACGCCCCCGACGGGCTCGCCACGCGCCGCCAACTACGCGCCCGTGGCCTGCGTCCGGGCGGTCAGCCGATCACGGCTCAGGTCTTACGGCCGCGCTACCGGCGCGGCCCGCTGGTCGCCTACCTCTACCGCCTCGACCAGGCCAAGCCGGTCCGGCCGATGACGCCCGGTAAACGGGCCGCGCTCGCCAAGGCCATGTGCGCCCGCCGCACCTGCCCCAACTGCCGCACGGACGCGGGATACGTCATCCCCAGCTCGCTCGGCATGTGCGTGCCCTGCGCCTACCCCGACACCCCCACCGCCCCAACTGACCGTCCCTGAAGGGGGATTGACCATGCCCAAGCCCAACACGAGCCGTCTGGACCGCGAGATCCGGCTCACCACCCGCAAGCTCGAAGCCGTCCGCAAGCAGGAGATGTGGCCGCTGACCGGTGCCGAGCGCCGCGCGGTCCTCGGAGCTCTGGCCGGCGGCTCGTTCCGGGTCGTGCGCGGTAAGAGCACGACGCGCGCCGAACGCAAACTGGAGTCCCTGTGGACGTCGGTCCAGACCCGGCTGAGCGGCGAGATCACCGCGTTGCAGAACGAGCGGCAGCGGATCGTGAACGAGGCCGCCGCCGCCAAGGCCGCCCAGAAGTCCTTCAGTTGGTGGTGACCGCGCCATCGACACGCGCCCACACCCCTGCCTGAACATCCCCGCACCACCATCCGGCGGGGTCCGGTCGCCCACCTCCTACAGCGACGGCCGGACCCCGCCTTTCGTCCCTTGGAAGGAACTGCTCAAGTGAACCAGCCCGACGACAACGAACTGTTCCACCGGCTCGAAGCCGAGATGACCGACTCCGGGGCTGAGGTGGTCGACCTCGGCAAGGCCCGATCCGCCCGCGACGGGTCGGCCGCCCCGGCGCCCGACCCGTCGCCCGACTCCCGCCCGACCAAGTCGGCTGCCGAGTCGGCCGACGCGGACGATGAGGAGTCGGCCGACGCGGTCACCCGACGCGTTCCGGTCGACCGGCCCGACCTTCCGGCGCCGGGTATCACGACCTACAAGCGGCGGCCGATCCTGCCGACATGGCTCACCTCGAAGCCGGGGTTCGTGGCGACCACGCAGCGGGCAACCGCCAACGCGTTCTACGCCACCGCCTTCCACGGCATCCGCACCCCCTGGTACGCGTTGCAGCTCACCCTCAACGCGCCGCGCGGCACGGCCCGTTTCATGCGCGACACGAACCGGTGGGTGTGGGATGCGGAGGGTGCTCCGCTGCGCGCCTACGAGGTCTACAAGGAGAACACCGCCGAGTATCTGAAGCTGTCGAGGCAGCGGGACGGGCGGGTGCGGCTGCGGGTCCTGGTGACGACCGTGGCGCTCATCTTCGGCAGTGCGTTCGCGCTGACCCTGTACGTGATGGCTCCGGGCTGGCTGATGGCGCTGGCGTGTGCCGCGGTCCTGGTCGCCGGATTCTGGGGTTCTCCCCAGGACCATCCCGTGATCGGGCCCGCAGTCCTGAAGACCGAGATCCAGAAGCTCACCGGCCCGATCGTGCTGCGCGCACTGGACAACATCGGCAACCCGAAGCTGACGGCCGCCATCAAGAAGGGCGGTGACATGAACGGCATGCGCTTCACCTCCGAGATCACCCGCGACGGCCCCGGCTACCGCGCCGACCTCGACCTGCCCTGGGGTGTGACCCCGGAGGACATCATGGAGGCCCGTAAGCCACTCGCGTCCGGGCTGCGCCGCAAGGTCGGCTGCGTGTGGCCCTCAGCCGACCCCGACGAGCACGAAGGGCGGCTGATCCTGTGGGTGGGCGACAAGCCCATGAACGAGACCACCAAGCCCGCCTGGCCGCTGCTGAAGTCGGGCAGCGTGGACCTGTTCAAGCCGGTCGTGTTCGGCAACGACCAACGCATGCGCGACGTCGCCGTCACGTTGATGTTCGCCTCGGTCGTGGTCGGCTCCATCCCGCGCATGGGCAAGACGTTCCTGATGCGGCTGTTCTTGCTCATCGCCGCCCTGGATCCGCGGGCGGCGCTGTATGCGTTCGACTTCAAGGGCACCGGCGACTTCGGAGCCTTGGAGCCGGTCTGCCACCGCTACCGCGCCGGCGACGAGGACGAGGACATCCTCTACGTCCTGGAATCCCTGCGGGAGCTGCGCGCCGAACTGCGCCGTAGGGCGAAGGTCATCAAAGGCCTGCCGCGCACGCGCTGCCCGGAATCGAAGGTCACCCCGGAACTGGCGAACGACAAGGCGCTCGGGCTGCATCCGATCGTCGCCGGGTTCGATGAGTGCCAGGTGCCGTTCGAGCACGAGAAGTACGGTAAGGAGATCGAGGAGATCGCCACCGACCTGGGCAAACGCGGTCCGGCTCTGGGGATGACGATGCTGTTCGGCACGCAGCGGCCGGACGCGAAGTCGCTGCCCACCGGCATCTCAGCGAACGCGGTGCTGCGGTTCTGCCTCAAGGTGATGGGCCAGCCCGCCAACGACATGGTGCTGGGCACGTCGATGTACAAGGCGGGATACCGGGCGACGATGTTCTCCCGCACCGACCGCGGGATTTGCTGGATGGCCGGTGAGGGGGATGACCCGCGCATCGTCGCGTCCGCGTTCGTGGACGCGGTCGGCGCCGAGAAGGTCGTCGCCCGCGCCCGCACGATGCGCGAGGCCTACGGCAACATCACCGGCCACGCCATCGGCGAGACACCTGAGAGCGGCGAGGCCTCCTACGACCTGCTCGCCGACATCCTCAAGGTCGTTGCGGCTGATGAGGACAAGGTATGGAACGAGAAGGTCGCCGCCCGCCTCGCCGCCCTGCGCCCGGAGGTCTACGGCGGGTGGAAGCCGGAGACGGTGACCACCAACCTGCGACCGCACGGCATCACCGCCCAGGACGTGTGGGGCACCACCGACAAGGGCAAGGGCACCACCCGCCGCGGCATCGCCCGCGCCGACATCACCACCGCCATCACCCAGCGTGACAGAAAGCGATCCGGCGGCTGACCGCGCACGGGTGCTAGGTCTAGCAGCCTCCGCTGCTAGACCTAGCACCCCTTCTAGCACCCCTTACCGGCCCTGATCAGGAACCTCGCACCTAGCACCCGACCTGCGAGAACGCCGGAAATCCCGCCTGGAAGGCACCCCGTGACCCTCCTTTTCCTTGCTAGCGCCTGCCTACTCGTCATCACTCTCTGTTACGCGGGTCTGTGTCGGTCGAGCCCGTACGGCGACTGCCGCAAGTGCCGCGGCTTCGGCTTCGCGATGAAGACCGACCGCAAGGGCCGCCTCAAACGCGGCAAGCCGTGCCGCCGCTGCAAGGGCCACGGCAAACGCATACGCGTCGGCCGCCACCTCTACAACCTCTGGCTGCACGTCTACCGCGACGGCAGCGACACCCCCGCCACAACACCTGCCCCGAAGGGATAACCGATGGCCGTCACCGTCTCCCTGGTCGCCCTGTTCGGCCTGGTCCTGTTCTTCCTGCTCCGCTCCCGGACGCTCGGCTACGGCGCCGCGTTCATCGCCGTGATGTTCGGCTTCTTCCTCGCCTCCACCGGCGCCTCCACACCCATCAACCAACTCGCCCGCGCCGTCATCGACGCCATCCCGCAACTGTGAGGAGCACGGCCGTGAACGAACCCATCATCGCCCGCCACTGGCTGGCCATCGTCGCGCCCAAGGCCGCACCCGCCATCGCCACGACCACCGTGCTCGCGCTGGCCCGGATCTGGAACGCCAACGGCGCCGAACACTCCGTCGGCAACGCCGCGCTGATGACCGTCCTGTCCGCCAGTGCCGCCGCCGCGGGCGTCGCCGCAGGCAACAGCACCGGAGACTCCGTGCTCGCCGGAACCGCGTTCGCCGCCTCCGGAGCACTCGCCTTCGCCGGAGTCGCCGGATACACCGACGGGCTCCCGCTGCCCCTCCTGCTGTGGTCCCTGGCCACCGCCGGCGCCTACGCACTCGCCGCCCGCTACTGGCGCACCGACCGCCGCGACACCGTCGCCTACGAGCGACACATGAGCGACCGGCGCGAGGAGTACGCCCACATCGAACGCGTCGAAACCCTCCACGCCACCACCCAGATCGAAGTGGCCCGCACCGGCGCCGCCTACGCCGAACAACTCGCCGCCGCGCTCGTCACCCGCGCCACCCTGCCCGGCTTCGACCCCACCGCCCTGGAAGCCGCAGGCCTGCCCGAACTGCCCGCCGCTGAAAGGAAGTCCGCATGAGCGCCGTCCTGTGGCCGGTCACGGCCCGCATCGTCGCCGCCCTGAACCAGGCCAACGGCACCGGTGAGCACGAGACCGCGATGCGGCTGATGAAGGTGGTGGAAGAGGCGGGCGAGGCATCGGCCGCGTACATCGGCGTGACCGGCCAGAACCCCCGCAAGGGCGTCACTCACACCCGCGCGGACGTGGCCGACGAACTGTGCGACGTCATCATCGCCGCGACCGTCGCCCTGCACGCGTTCACCACCGCACCGCCCGCCGTCCTGGACGCCAAGCTGCACGCCGTCGCCCGGCGCCTCCATGAGGTCGAGGTGGAGCCGACAGCGTGGCCGACACCGGAAGACGCCTACGCCACCGCCCCCACCATCGTCTGTGAGATCGCCTGGACGGCAGCGGTTGCCCGGACGGTCGCAAAAAGCCGGTCTGGCGATGCCGCGGACCGTGACTTCTGGCTTCGCAAAGCGGCCGTCCTGGACCGCATCGCACTTCAGGGAACGACCGGCGACGACACGGGCGACGTCGCGACCAATGCGGCTCAGCGCCTGATGGACATGGACGACGCGTCCGTCATCTGCGACCCGCGCCACTACGTCCGACAGCAGTACGCCCGTTGGGCCAACAGCCAGTAGCTGTGGCTGGGGCGGTCGCCTCTCGCCAAAGACCGCGACCGCCCCGGTTCTCCGTCCCTTCGACAGAAACAGGAGACCTCCAGCATGACACCTGACCGCAAGCCCCCCCGGCCACGCGCCGCGACCCGCCTGGACGATGACCACCGGCGCACCGCGCTGGAGTTGGCCACGGCCGGCGTTCCCGTGCTGCCTCTGCGGGACGGCAAGGGCCCGTTCGGCAACTGCCGTGTGTGCGCGAAGAACGCGTGCGGCGGGCGGCCGAACATGAAGAGCGCGGGCCCCTGCCAGTGCCCCGGCGTCTGCCACGCATGGGCCGCCGCCACCACCGACCCGAACATCATCAACTCCCCGCTATGGGTGGCGGCATGGCGTCAGGCCGGATGCGTCGGCTACCACCCCGGAGGCGCCGGGCTGACCGTGGTCGATCTCGACAACGCGGCGGCCGTCACATGGGCCCGCGAGACGCTGCCGGCCACGCGCACGGTACCGACAACGCGCGGCGAGCACTGGCTGTACCTGGGCGCCATGCCGTCGCACAACGCGGTCCGGTCGGGCGTGGACATCAAGTCCCTCATGTCCTACGCCCGTTGGCTCGGACCCGGCACCGGCACCATGACCACTCTGCCGCCCGCCGTCCTCGCCCTGGTCGTGAGGGAAGAGACCACCCCCACCCCGGGGGAGGTGGTCTCTTCCCTCCCCGAGCGCGCCATATGGGATCGCACCGTGGCCACCGGATGCCGCCACACCGAGCAGTACGTGACCACCGGCCTGGACCGCGGTCTCGCCCTCGTGCGGGCCCGCACCGAATCCGGGGCAGCCTCGCAGGCGTTCGGCGTCGCCCGATTCCTGGCAGCGCAGCACACGCACTGCCCCGGACCATGCGGACTGGACGTCATCGGCGCGCAGATCGTCGCCGCGGCCGTCTCCGTCGGGGTTCCCGAGGACTACGCCCGCCGCGCGGTCACCAACGGCCTCCAGACGGCCGAGAGGAGCGCGGCGTGACCGTCAAGTCCGCCATCGCCCCCCAAAGCCCGCAGAACGCCGCACAGCGCTCATCACGGGCGGTCGTAGGCGACCGAAGGAGTGTCGCCGTAGGCGTCCGCACTGCCGTTGGTCCTGACCCGCACCATGCCCGACACCGCACCCAGGGCCCGCTTCTCGAAGGGAGGACCGTCTCATGACCACACAGCCTGTGGACAACCCCGACCTGTGGGCCGGACTGCCCACCCTGGAAGACCCGCACGGCGAGGACGACGCGGCACCCGAGGTGTGGGAAGAACCCATTCCCCTCACCGGCCGCCGCGAGCGACCCGCGTTCCCCGCCCACGTCTTCCCCACCTGGCTGCGGGAGTTCGTGGCGGCCGTCGCGGAAGAGACGCAGACCCCAGTGGACCTCGCCGGATCGATCGCCCTCGCCGTGCTCGCCACGGCGGCCGGCGGCCGGTCGGTGGTCCACGTACGCGGCCACTGGCGCGAGCCCACCAACCTCTTCACCGTGGTGGCTCTCCCGCCCGGCACCCGCAAGACCGCCGTCTTCGGCTTGCTCACCAACCCCCTGTACGAGGCGGAAAAGCAACTTCAGGCGGCTATGAAGCCCATGATCGTGGAAGCGGAGCTGACGGCTCGGCTGGCGAAGGAAGCGGCGGACAAGGCCACCACAAGGGCCGCGTCTGCCGACGGCGACAAGCGCGACGAGATGGTGGCCACCGCCATCGGTCTCGCGCAGACCGCCGACACGCTCACCGTGCCGGCCGAACCCCTCCTGTTGGCTGACGACTGCACACCGGAGACGGTCACCTCGCTCATCGCCGAACAGGGCGGCCGGCTGTCGGTGATGAGCGATGAGGGCGGAATCTTCGACATCATCGCCGGCCGCTACTCCGGCAGTCCCAACATGGAGGTCTTCCTCAAAGGCCATGCCGGGGGTCGCCTGAGGGTGAATCGGCAGACTCGCCGCGAGTACGTCGACGCCCCCGCCCTGACCATGGGCTTGGCCGTTCAGCCCGATGTGCTGGTGGACATGGGGAAGATCAAGGGCGGGAAGGGGCGAGGTTTGTTGGGCCGCTTCCTGTACTCGCTGCCAGTGTCGACGGTCGGCGACCGGAAGGTCATCACCGATCCCGTCCCCGAGCAGACGGCCGCCACCTACACCGCGAGGGTCATCGACCTCACCCTGTCCCTCGCGGGGTGGACTGACCCCGCACTCATCCAGCTCACCCCCGAGGCGGACGCGACCCTGATCACCTATCAGGAACGGGTCGAACCGTGGCTCAAGGCACGCGGCGGGAAGCTGGGCCACATCGCCGACTGGGCCGGGAAACTCGTTGGCGCGACCGCTCGCATGGCCGCGTTGCTACACCTCGCCGAACACGGCGGCAACGGCTACGCCCACCCCGTCACCGACGCCACCATGAACGCGGCCATCGAGCTGGGGGAGTACTACACCGCCCACGCCCTCGCCGTGTTCGACGCCATGGGCGCCGACCCGGTCCTAGGCCGCGCCCGCACCGTCCTGGAAGCGCTGCGCACCCACGGACTGCGCGAGGTCAGCAAGCGGGACCTGATGGTCAAGCTCTCCCGCTCCGAGTTCCCCACCGCCAACGACCTCGACCCCGTGTTGTCCCTGCTGGAAGACCACGGATACATGCGCGCCCAAGCCGTCCACCGCACCGGAGGACGCGGCCGGCCACCCTCCCCCCGCTACCTGGTCCACCCCCGCCTGACCGACCCGACCGCCTGACCCCCCGCCACAGAAACCACAGAATCACAGAAATACCCCCACCATGCCCCTGACTAGCACAGACAGCCCTGTCAGGCGCTCGCGGCGCGCTGCCACAGGAACGAACCGAAAAGCCACAGAAATACCCCGCCATCGGCCGCGCCGCACCGGCCGCTTATTTCTGTGGAGCTTTCCGCGATTTCTGTGGCAGCCCGCACCCTGCGGCATCTCCGCAGGTCAGACCTGCAATCCAGGGTTTCTGTGTATTTCGTGGTTTCTGTGGCGCCCTCCCGGCTTGGAGACCCCATGGCCACTCCCCCAGCGAGCGACCCACGCGTGATCCTCCGGTCTGGCCTCCCGGACCAGTACCTCACCCCCGACGACATCGCCACGATGTTCAAGGTCCCCAAAGAGACCGTCTACCAGTGGCGCAAGAAGCACACCGGCCCACCCAGCTTCCGCATCGGAAAACACGTCCGCTACGACCCCGTCGCCGTCCACGCCTACATCGCCCAACGCATGGCCGACGATCGCACCGCAGCCTGACGCACCCACAACCGCACCGCTCAACACCCCAGGGAGGGCCACCCCGTGGCCCTCCCTTCTCCATGCCTCGAAGGGAACACCCCGCATGGCAGGCCACATCCAAGACCGCTGGTACAAGACCGAAACCGACGCCAACGGCAAGACCATCCGCGTCAAAAGCAACCGCCACGGAACCGGACTGCGCTACCGCGCCCGGTACATCGGCCCCGACGGCACCGAAAAGTCCAAGAGCTTCCCCGACCGGCAGAAGCGCCTCGCCGAGAACTGGCTCACCGACATCGCGTCCGACATGTCACGCGGTAACTACATCGACCCGAAAGCCGCCCGGATCACCTTCAAGACCTACGCCGAAAAGTGGCTCAAGTCCCATAGCGCGGATCTGTCGAGTCAGATTGTGGCCGAACAGAGGTTGCGCCTCCACGCCCTCCCGGTGCTCGGTTCTCGACCGCTGGACTCGTTCCGCCCAGAGCACATCCGTGAACTCGTGAGCGCTCTGGAAACGGACCCCGCCATCAGCGGCTCGTACGCGCGGAACATCTACGGCGACGTCAGGGCAGTGCTCAGCGCGGCTGTCGACGATGGCCTGTTGCCCCGGAATCCGTGCGGCGCGATGTCCGTACGCCCGCCGGCAGTCGAGAAACGGCGCGTCGTGCCATGGCTGCCCACCCAGGTGCTCGCGGTCCGCGCGGCGCTCCCCGAGCGCTACCAGGCCATGGTGAATCTCGGAGCAGGGTGCGGGCTACGCCAGGGGGAGATCATCGGACTCGCCGAAGACGCGCTCGACCCCGATGGCGCCACACTGCACGTGGTACGGCAAGTGAAGCTCCTCCGGGGAAAGGCGGTATTCGCCCCGCCGAAGTGCAACAAGGAACGGGACGTACCGTTGCCGCCCTCAGTTGCCGAAGCCATACGAGCCCACATCGACGCGTACAAGCCCGTTGAGATCACCTTGCCGTGGCGGAAACCCGACGGCCCGATGGTGTCGGCTCGCCTCCTGTTCACGAACACTGCGAACGGAATCGTCTGGCGAAGCAACTTCAACGTGCAGGAGTGGAAGCGCGCGCTTGCTGCCGCGGGCCTGATCTCCGAAGCGGAGAAGGGCGGCAAGTACGAGTCCGCGCGCGAGCACGGCATGCACGCACTGAGGCACTTCTACGCGTCCTCGCTATTGGACGCCGGGGAGAACATCAAGGCCGTCAGTCAGTACCTGGGACACGCGGACCCTGGGCTGACCCTACGGGTGTACGCACACCTAATGCCGAGCAGCCAGGAACGGACTCGCGCGGTTTTGGATGAGGTCCTTCGCACCGACTGACTCAGAACACCTATCCGGGCAACGCCGCGACTGCCAAGCACCACACCCGTCAGGGTCCAACACATCCTTGACAATGTCCAAACTGGACATTAACATGGACGGATAGTCCGCACTCGACACCCCGACAGGAGCCCGTATGACCACTTACGCTTTCTGGAACAACAAAGGTGGCACCGGCAAGACGAGCCTGTGCTTCCAGACGCTGGCGTCCTATGCCCACAAGAACCCCCATGAGCGCATTCTTGTCCTGGATGTCTGCCCGCAGGCGAACCTCTCCGAGCTGCTCTACGGAGGACTGGCCTTCCGAGGAAGCGAAGTACTTCTCGCGCGACAGGGCGAACCGACGCGTCGCACTATCGGCGGATACTTCGAGCTGCGACTGTCGTCCCCGTATGCCCCGCCCACCATCGTGGCCGCCGACTACATCTCGAAGCCGAGCCAGTACAACCAGGCGATCCCGGAGAACGTCGACCTCATCGCCGGAGATCCGCTGCTTGAGATGCAGGCGACTGCGATGTCAGCGCTGGCGAACACGTCCATCCCGACCACCAACTCATGGCTCCGAATCATCGACTGGATTCGTGACCTGCTCGCGTCGGTATCCGATGACTACGACACCGTGTTCATCGACACGAACCCCTCGTTCTCGATGTACACGCAGGTAGCACTGTCCGCCTCCGACAGGCTGATCTTGCCCGTGATGGCGGACGACTCGTCCCGTCGCGCCATTCAGAACGCCTTCTCCTTGGTCTACGGTCTCAAGCTCCCTTCGGACATCTATACGCAGTACGCCTTCGCGACGCGGCTTCGCGACGCAGGGCGAACCCTTCCGGAAGTACACGTAATCGCCAAGAACCGAATCACTCAGTACATGGGGGCCGCTTCCGCCTACGCCGCTGTTCTGCACTCCATCGATCGCGACGTCGAAGCGCTCATGGCGTCCACTCCCGAGATGTTCACATTCGATAAGATCGAGCAGGGCATAGTCGAGATCCGCGACTTCCAGACCGCCG
>Ga0307509_10006411_pt1 | contig 15847 bp, 14 predicted proteins | sample 10_EM_MG_FD_202245 | JGI IMG/M metagenome (GOLD analysis project Ga0307509, IMG submission 202245) | Populus trichocarpa ectomycorrhiza microbial communities from riparian zone in the Pacific Northwest, United States - 10_EM | ecosystem: Host-associated > Plants > Roots > Unclassified | place...
CACCTTATGGTTTCCGCAGATGTCACTAAGGGTTCTCCTCTCCTTCCTGCTTGTTTCTTTCCTTTCTACTTCCTTCGTATGTACGAGTATGTTCGTAGGATTTGGTTGGGCGATAGGCGAGATGTGCTGTTGGTCTCATACAAGAGAGACTTGGGGCTTTGGATGTTTCTTGGGCTGAGGAGGGCAGGGTTTTTGTCGGCCATATCGTTAAAGATGCATGGTGTCTTTGTACCTTAATAAAACAAACGCACTTGATTTAAAAAAAAAAGAGAAAAAAGAAAAAAAAGAAAAAAAGAAGTCACAGTAGTTAGACATCCTCCGTCTCCGCTACACCTCCGGGGATTGAAATCTCAACACCACGAGAAATCATCGTCACTTCCATCCACCCCCCTCTCCTCAGACACGTCACATTGCCTCTGTCTGAGTCAAGCCATCTCCCCTCCCTCCTCCTTTCCCTTCTGATAGTCAGGCCTGGCAAGCTTGTTCCTAGGGGTTGGTTGAGTTCGCCTTCACCCCCTCTTCTTCGGGCTCGCTTAGGCAGCCCCCCACGGTTGGCAACCCCTCACCTGTCAACGGTCGGTTTTTAGTCTTAGTCAATCGACAAAGTAGCTGTCCCCGGTGGCACAGCTCTCTGGTATTGCACTATCTCCTTTGTGCTCTGCTGGTACGGTCGGACTTTTCGAAACATCATGACACCGTTTCCGTCAGCCTTCCTCGCACTTCTCGTGTCGGTTAGCCCTCCGCCCTCCCCCTCCCCGACGTTTGGATCGGCTGGCACCCTACTGCTCGCGGCTCTACGCCTACTTTCAGACCTTTGCTCTCTTCTGATGTCCTCGGACTAGGGGCGCATGTTTAAACCTTCACTCCGGGTTCCGTTTCCCGAAATAGCCGACCGGATCTTCCTCCGGCAGCCACGAGCCTTCCTTCTTTAGACAGCATGCTCTCGAACTCGATCGCTCTTCATGAGCCTCGGCTGGCGGGGCTTTATGCCCCCTGGAGTTACCTCCCCTTGTTGTGTCCCCGAGACCCATATTCAGGAGTCCCTATTCCTTCGGGAGCTGGGCCCGGTGGGGTTTTACTACGGTTTAGCTTATAGGTTGTTTGATTTGGGGGAGTGGGTTTGTTTTTCTTTGTTGGTTGTGTCTACTGTCGGTTGGGGATGTTTTTCTTTTAGGCTAGGCTTTCGCGGGGGTTATTGGTTCGTGGCTTTCTGGCCCGTGGTCTCATCTCCTTGTAGTTTCTACCCATAGTACCGGGCAGGGGATTATTTCTTTGTCGGGCAGGGTCAGAGGGTTTTAGCTTAGGGATAGCGGGAAGGACTGTAGTTGGAGGTTTTGGTACACATGGCTTACGTTCCAGCCGAGGACCCTTGTACCTAACACCGTGGGATGAGCACAGTTGTGCATTTTGCCCCAATACAAACAATAAATAAGCAAGATTAAAAAAAAAAGAAAAAAAAGAAAGAAAAAATGGTCACAGTAGTTACCACGAACCTTCTCCCCTACACCTCCGGCGATTGAAATCTCAACACCAGGGAAATCATCGTGGGATTCCACCACCACCCCCTCTCCTCCCCCTTGATGGCATCTGCCTAGGGGAGCGATGCTACATCCCCTCCTCTCCCTCTGGGGTCTACCCCCTCCTCCACGGGGTTGTTCCTGTTCATCGTTGACTCCCGCTCATGAAGCTCAGTTCTCCCCTTTACCCCGCACTTCCTTTGCACCTCGCTTAGGTTTTGCACGGTCGGCATTCTGTCCTCTTCGCTCACGGTCGGCGCTGAGCTTTCCAAGCCCTTTGCGAAGTACCTTTCCGTCTCGATTGTGTGGTCCTGTCGGGGAACACTTCGGTTAGTAACTTCAGCACCTCGTCTTCGTTTCGCATTCGGAAAAGCATCGGCCGCGGTTACTCTAGTCGGTTGTCTCAAGTGTTCGGACTGTCCTTCCTCCTCACATCCCCCTCCCTCCACCCTCTTGGTCTTCGTCCCGTTGCTCGGTTACAGCTACACCCACCCCCCCCCTTCCCACCCCCTCAGCTGGCACCTTACTGCTCCCCTCCCGCAGTCGATCTTCGGTCGCTATACCCAAACCCGCCTCGGTTACGCCCGTCCTCCTGGCCGTCGCTAATGCCGCTTTGGCACACCCTCCGGCGACCCCTCACCAGAGTCGCCTCCATACACCATCCTATCCTGCCATTGGGCACCGCTTCATTCCCTGGCACCGCTCCGGTGTGCAGGTCCATACTCTCACTTCCTAGCTCAGGCTGATCCACGTCACTTATCAGACGTAAATTTCCTTTGTCAGGGGTTCATTCATTTCTTATGTTTTTATACTTTCTGTAGTAGATGTCGCTAAGGGTTCTCCTCTCCTTCCTGCTTGCTTCTTTCCTTTCTACTTCCTTCGGGTGTACGAGTATGTTCGCAGGATTTGGTTGAGCGATAGGCGAGATGTGCGGTTGGTCTCATATCAGAGGGACTTGGGGGTTTGGATGTTTCCTAGGGTGAGGAGGATACCGTTTTTGTTGGCCATAGCGTTAAAGCTGAATGCTGTCTTTGTACCTTTTTTCTTTTTTCTTTTTTTTTTTCTTTTTTTGAATCATGTGATTATTGATTTAGGTACAAAATCCTGCATGCAGCTCGCGCTATGGCATATAAAAAACCTTAATTCCAAAAACTAACAAAGGAAATAACAAAATTCAAACAACCTGTGCATAAACTCTGCAAGCGGGATCATCAGAGCCCTGTTGCATTGCCATCGATGACTAACCAAAGAAAAGTAAAGTAAAGCCCTCCTTCCAACTCATAAGAAAAAACCCTCATAAGTACTAAAAACCTCCCCGCCCCAATCTGCCTATTGCCGCAAACAAACAGGAACAAAGGAAACTCATAAAAACGTATAGTAAATACCCTGAAGAGAAACTCAAGCAGGGGAGTTTTGAAAGTAACAATACCTAGAAGGTCGAGGCCAAGCTAGGGAGATATGAGTCAAGCACTTTCTGAGCCCGAACCCGGCTCAGGAGTAACAGTATCGGCTCGAATGCGCAACATGGCTGGAGGAAAGCCCGTGCGAGTAGCGTAGAGATACTCAGCTAACCCTCTAAGGAGGGGAACCGAGAGCCAGAGGGGACCGTCAGGGCCAATATCGTCCACACCTGAGAGATGGGCGAGGCGAGGGTGAGCCTTAGCGGGGCAGTGGAGAATCGCGTGATGGAAGGACTCATCCTCTTCCTCACAGAAAGGGCAGAGGGTGCTGGCGTCTCTGTTCCTCCAGGATATATGTTCAGCAAGGTAGCTGGCGCCTGAACGCATCTGGTGTATGCGGCCACATATAAATCGAGGAAGGCCGGTAAAGGCATGGGGAGTGAGGCAGGCATCATAAGGATTGGAAGAGGGCACTGGTGGACTTATGTCCAGCCAGTCAGCGAGGAGTGACTGTGTCAGAGGAGTTCTGAGAGCTTGGTAGGTGACGGAGGGTACCCTGGACAGCGGGAGCGCCACGAGATTGGTTGAGGCGAGCGGGAAGATCGAGATTTCCTCAATAAGGTCCGAGACCTTGTGATATAAGGAGTCTAGTGGTAGGTGCTTGGCGGAGTTCACTGCCGGACCTAGCCATGAAGTAAGGTGAACGGCTTTGGAGGAGCCTTGGAGGAGGAAACGATGATGGTCCGCTGAACGACCCTGGTCCCAGGTGGGGACAGACTTGGGTATCCGGGCGGTAGCAGGGTTGAATTCCGAGGGGGCGCAGACCAAGCGGAGGGCAGCTGACCGACGGCGATGTTTGCAGAGGGAGGAAATGGGTGGTAGCGAATCTTCCCGGTACAGAGCGCCGAGGGCAGTGGTGTAAAAACAGTTAGTTGTCCACCGGAGCACCAAATGCCAGAACGAGTTGAGTTTCTTATTAGTGGCCGCATCCGGAACAAAAAGGTCGCAGCCATAGGTGAGAATTGGAAGGATGGCGCCGAAGACTAGCTTCCTGTTGCACCAGGAGGAGAGGCCTTTGCCAGCTGCACTGAGGTGTCGGATTGCCGTGAAAGAGGCTTTGGCAAGTGCCAGTCGTCTCAGAAAGTGAACGGAGGAGTGTATAGTAGGGGTGAGCCAGTAGCCAAGCCACCTCACAGCTTGAGAAGGAGGACAAAGCATGTCGTTGATCACTATGGGGGCAAAGGAGACATCAGAGCGGTCCTTTGGAGTCCTCCAGTGAATGAGTTCAGTTTTGGGGACAGAGAAAGCCACCCCCAGGTCGGCATCCCGCCTCTGGATGATGCTGAAAAAGTATTGAAGAGCGCGGATATTTGAACGAACAGAGTCTGAGCCGACTGTTATGGTGAGGTCGTTGACATAGGAAATCGCCAGACCTTGGGGGATAGTGGGGTAGAGGCTGGCTATATAAAGCACAAAAAGAAGAGGAGAAATGGGCGAGCCTTGAGGGGTGCCAACCGCGACTGGGCAGAAAGCCTTGGGCGCACCTTGGAAAATAAGTCGGCATTGGCGTTTGGAGAGGAAAGACTTGATCCAGGCAACGAGATAGGCGGAGACTCCCCCTTTGGTGAGGGTATTGGCCAGCTTGTTCGCGCAGACATTGTCAAAACCTCCTTTGACTTCCAGGAAAAGAGTTGATACTTTGAAGGAAGCAGCCTGAAGTAGGCGAACCTCGTGGGTAAGAGTAGCGACAGCGTCGAAACAACCCAGACCAGCTAAGGATCCACACTGATTGGGGTGTAAGAGGCCCAGAGAGCGGGCGGCGGAGGCGAGACGAAGAGCAGAAAGTCTTTCGAGGATCTTGGAAACAGTTTCGAGCAGGACAATGATGCGGAAGGAAGCAGGTGTACGGTAATCCGGTTTGCCTGGTTTATCCTGGACAATGCCGTTGGCCTTCTTTATGGCTAGGGGGTGGTATCCGTGGGTAAGGAGGGGAGTGAAAAGATCTGGAAGAAGCTGCTCGTTGGCCTTATGAACTTGCTTCCAGATAGAGTAAGGAATACCACTTGGGCCAGGGGCCGACGTGTTGGAGGATTTTCGAAGTGCGGAGGACACTTCTGCTGGTGAAACCGGGGGGATGTCCTTAAACGCAGGAAGGATGAGAGGAGGAGGAGGAGGAGAGGGTCTAGGAGGGAAGAAATGTTGTAGAAGTGGATTGTTAATTTCGGTGGGAGAGGAGGCGTTCTCAAACGTGGGGAAACGATCCGGGGCTCTGCCGGCTGCAATCTTTCGAGCATCACAGACTGATTGGGAGTCGACGTTGGCCAGAAACTGTGACCAGTGGACTCTCTTGGCGGTCTGGATTGCCTTGAAATACGTGTTCCGAGCAGCACGGGCCAGGGTGGGCGAGGCCTGATTGTTCCGCATGAGGCGGGTTGTATGGTGATGGATGCGTCGTAGCTGTGTGAGTTCTGGAGTCCACCACGGTTTAGAGTAGGAGGACGGGTATTTGGTTGGGGGGTTAGAGGTGATGAGGTGCGTGATTTTGGTGAGGGAGTCGTCAAACCATAGGTCGATTAAGTTTGGAGTGGGGAGAGCAGGGGGGGCTGCAAGTGTAAGATCGGTGAGTAGAGGGGAAATGTGATCCCAATCCGTGAATTTCAAATTGAGGCCCCTGGGCGGGGGCTTTAGGAGTGGAGTGGAGAGAATGATTGAGAGGGCGGTGTGATCTGAACCGGTTGGCGGGAGGGAGGGGTTCCAAGAGGAGAAATATGGAAGCAAAGCACTGTTGGCAAAGGACAAATCAAGTACTGCAGGGCGGTGATAAGAGGTGAACGGGAACCTGGTGTAGACTCCGGAGTATTGAGGAGAGAAAACAACTGAGCTGACGCCCTGTCGAAATAAGGGGAACTTATGAACTGATCGTAGCCGGAGAGCAAACGAGTCGGGTTGGAAACAAAATGATGAATGTTGAGATCCCCACAGACAAGTGTAGGAAAAGCATGCTGCGGAAACAAATCAACAGGAGAAACTGACCTAGTGTGACTATTAGGAATAGAGTAGGCATTGTACAAACGAAATAAATTATGAGAGGTATCAAAAAGTCCCTCAGGGGAGTGAAAATTCACTGCCATGAGGTCGCCCCTTTCAAAAATCAATGGGAGAATAGAAATGACACTCAATAGCCTTTCATGAACATATGTTGCAACTCGAGGCTTATAGCTGTCAGTTGCGGGAGGAAAAAAACATTTATAGTTGCGAAAAACAGGAGGACAGTTCCTCCAAAGAGGAATGTCCTGAAGAGCTACGATATGAGGAGAACTTTCTACCGAAGTAAAAAAACTAAAAAGAGTTTGAAAAACATTACTGCTACCGAGACAATTATGCTGAACAATGGAAAGGTTTAAACAACCAGGATAATAGAATGATTGGGATGGTGAGGAACTCTGTGTTGGGGCTGGGCTTCTCGACATTTAAAGGTCCATGTGGACGTCGGTCGGGGCGGGCTCGCTCCAGTCGGCACCGGTGCTAGCTCGAAAGAGGGTACTGCCTGCACCAAAGAGGTTTCTGCGGGGGAGGGGGGCGGCAAGGCTAGAGTGGGCGGAAGCGCTGCGAACTATTTTAACGGTTTCAGGTTGGGTAAATTCGCTGGTGGGAGGGAAACGAGGACCGTGTCTGGCTGGAGTGGCCGGTACAGTTGGGTGGGCAGTAGGACCCTGAGGGGTGTTTTGGGGGAGGCCCACATCGGGGGCATCGGGAATGTCTTGGTCCCTAGGAGGACGGAGAGCGGAGAGGATTTCACGGCAGATGGGACAGGTGCCATCAAAACAGGCATGCTGCCCACCACAGTTGATACAGAGAGGGGGGGAGGCGTTGCAGCAACCCACAACCGACTTCTCGAAGCCCCCTTTCGGGCACCTTTGGTTAGCACATCTGTGGGCGGAGCGGTGATGGAGGAGAGTGCAGATCGGGCAGGCTTGTGCCTCTTCTTTACATAGAGGAGCAGAGTAACCAAAACGCCAGCACTTTCGGCACTGCGTGGATTTGGAGGCAGAGTAGGTGGGGGCGACTGTGCGGGCGTAGGAGAAAAGCCGAATGGACTCGCCGAACCGGGAAACATGGAGTGGGTCGACTGCCACAACCACCCAAGTCGTGTGCTTCTCAGCCCTTTTTACCGGATCTGACTGTAAAAGTCTAGCCCCTAATATAGGGACGTCAATAGCATTGCTGATTGATTCAAGGAGTGAGGGGAAGAGGTCAGTAGGCTCGTGCGGGAGAATAGAAAGAGGAAGATTGTGGATGAGAAGCTCCACACTTGTGGGTGCTTCCCTGAAAACCTGAAAAGGATTGTCGCCAACCGGGAAGCTCTGATTGAGCTTCTTAGTCATTGCATCAAAAAAGGGCGAGTAAGCAGAAGACGGGGTGTAGGGATTGGCGGTGAGAGTAACAGCCCCATTGCAATTGACCGAGGCAGTAAGGGAGAGGGGTAGAGAGCAGTTGGCTTCTTTAAGCACAGCGGCCATGATGTCGGGAAGGGTAGCAGTCATGATGAACGAATCGTTCAGGAGGGTTTGAGAGGTACGGGGGGCAAAGAAATGACGTTGAGCAGCTGGGAGCAGTGGGGTTCCTTTGGGGACACTACTCTTGCTTGACGCAGCGACTTGAGCTGCAGTGGCGTTCTTCTTGCCCTTACCACCCTTCCTGGTAACCTGTGCCCAGGTTTGTTCTTGGGGCTGCGGGGGATCAGAAACAGTAAAACCGGGGGGAGGACCGGTATGGAAGAGTGAGGTGGCTGGGTAACGCTCAGAGTAAAGTTTGGCTTCCTCTAACTGGGGGTGGTGAGAGGCAAAAAGGATAGCCGCTTGGGGTGAGTCCGGGTGGCGTTTGGCGTATGTGTCCGGGTTGCCATACCATTTTCCCTCAAAGAGAAAGGGAAAATCCGGGGCGGCGACCGTTCGAGACATGAGGCGGGTGGCGAGTTTTTTCTTCTGCTGAGCAGGTTTAGCTTGGACAGTGGGGGCGGGAGGGGGTGGCGCTTGAGGTAGCGGGGGTGCCACTTGTGTGGCGCAGTGTGCAGAGAGAGCAGCGACACGAGAGGACAAGTCCTTGAGGGACAACTCCAGGTTGGATGTGGCTGGTGGTGAGGGGGTGGCTGAGCTCCCTGCCTGGGCGGAGGTGCGGGACTCAACCTGCGAAGTCAAGATGGGAACAGAGGCACCAAGGTCATTAACCATGGCGATGAGTTGGGCGAGAAGGGGAGCCATAGCGAGTGGGCTGTCGGTGAAGGTTGCGGCGGAGGCATTGTAGACTGTGGGGAAGGAAGCCGGGTCAAGGCGAGCGAGCCTGGCAGCATGGCCAAGAATGTTGGCGACATTGTCAGCCTCCCAGGAGAGAGAGGCGTGACTGGACTGGGACGACGACGAGCGAGCGAGAGATAGGATCAGTCCTACGGTCCTGGCGAGAGGAGGCAGAGCAAGCATGGCCGACAGCCGAGGCCGGGCCTGCACCAGTGGAAGCGAGAGGGGTAGACGACATCCGGACAAGGCTAACAGGCCAGGCCGGGGGACAGGGAGGAGGAGGCGAGAGAAAGTAAAGTCAAACTACCAGTTCGACTTTCCAAGAATAAAAATCCTCTCAGCAAAGGTGAAATATATATTTCACTTGAAGATGCAGCCCAAGTGAAAAGCCAAAATAGATGTATCGTGAAGAAATAAAGACCAAACCCTGAGGATTATGTAGGCCGAATGCGGTAAGTATTTGAAGCGGGAGGAAAATAGAGGGCGCGGAGCGTGGCTGTCTTTGTACCTTAAACAAATGCATATGATTTAAAAGAAAAAAAAGAAAAAAAAGTCACAGTAGTTAGAGCTCTTCACCCAGCCATCTAAGTACCCCCCTACAATATACCTTTACCTTTATTGATACCTTTACCTTATACTTGTATGCAAGCACTCTAGCTCTTAGCGTCAGAGCAAACACTACCCTGTTAAGACAAGGACAGTCTCACATGTCTCTCACGTGAGAGGAGATCAAGATATGAAGAAGTTCCCCGTCACCTCTCCCCAATAAGATATTTGAGTGAGATATGAAGACTATAAGATAGTCTAAGACAAAGAAGAGATTATAAGTTAATCTCAAAAAGAAGAACACTCCCGGATACGTAAGTAATTCGTTACCTGTTGCATACCTAAATCGTCACCACAGTAGGATTGTTACATTTGGCTGCGTCAACTAGCAACACTTAACGGACAAGAAAACCATAGCGGCCTTACCCCCAAACGAGACTCCCGAGGACGATCTTCACCAAGGGGAAATCGACGTTACATCTTTAGAAGAAGCCCTAGCAGAAGCCGTTCAACACTCCTCAGTACCAAGCCCAGTATCCTCGGATTCTGAACCAGAGCCTCAAAGCTCAGAAGACGACACTCCAACCAGAACCCGAAGAAACACCATCATGACTTCCAGACAGAAGGAAGAGGAAACATCCAAAAAGGAGGAAGGAACGGGCCTATCAATCGGGACACGAAAACCCAAGATTCGAGAACCAAGCAGTTTTGACGGAGACAGAGACAACTTGAGAGGATGGCTAGCACAGCTATCAGTATATTTTGAAATCTTGGCCTGGGAAGAAGACCACGATGACGACAAAATCAAGTATACCACATGTCTGTTACGAGGAGATGCCATGAAATGGTATACCCCATATGCCGAAAAAGTACAGGCAAAAAGCTAGACGACATGGGAAGAATATCAAAAGGAACTAAGACGACAATTTGGACCAGTCAATGCAAGAGACGAAGCGAGGGCCAAAATAAGGAAACTAAACAAGGACAATCGTCAATGACAGACTACTGGAATGATTTCCGACTAATAGCAAGCACGGCCCAGATGGACGGCGCTACAATGTCGGAATTCCTCATAGCAGGAATGAAAAAAGAGTTGCAACAAGCATGGATACTCGCGGAACTCGACCAAGACGACGTCGAAGCCATAGCACTATGGGCCATCAAAAAGGAAGCAAGGATGGAAACCTTGAAATACAATAAGAGCAGCGGAGAAGAGCTTGCAAAGACAGACAAAACCGTAAGGAACCAGAATGGAACATTCAAAAACAACTCGACGAATGAACCATGGACCTCGATGCCACCAATAGGGGCCCGAGACTAAATATACCGCGAAACAAATACCAACGAAGGATGGCACCAGGGCTGTACCTACCATGCGGAAAAACAGTAGATAGGATCCAAAATTGTAATGAAGGAAAGAGAGGGATCACCCAACAACAACGATGGAGTCCTCGACGAAGCAACATTGCGACCAGAGGAGTCAAAAACGGGAGACAGGACACCAAAATCAAATCTATCAATATGGACAAAGAAGAAACGACTCCCCAACCGGCGGGAAACGAAGACTGTCCCCAGTAAGAAATGGTCTGAGGGACAGACCCGAACGAAAACCCATTATTATCAGAAATCTATATGCAGTACTTGATAACACGGAAACATTGGAAAATGAAAATGATCATACCAGGATAAAAATACGATTACAAGGTATAAACAATTGCACAATTATGAACGCGATGATAGACTCAGGGGCCACAGAGGACTTTATCAACCAAGAATTCTGCAACAAATATCAAATACGAACGACAAAGGCCAAAGACTCGAGGGAGATTTACCTAGCGGACGGTGAACCTAGCTCAATGGGGCCTGTTACCCATATTGCGAAGGTACCTATGGACATAGGAGCCCATAAGGAAATTACGACCTTCCAAGTATCTAAACTCCAAAATCACCAAGCAATCTTAGGAATGCCATGGTTAAGGAACCATAACCCCCGAATAGACTGGGGGCAAGGAAAGATCACTTTCGATAGTGAAACATGCACGACGATGTGCCTGAACGAATCACCCACGGTATATACGATACCTGAAGCGGAAGCCTTGGAAGAAAATCTAGTCAGCAGGTTTTCCACGATCCAAGCCAAGAAGGATAAATGTATCCTAGTCAAGAAGATGCATAAAGATGCAAAGATACCCACGAAGGGTACAAGAGGAGCTGCAGGACACGACCTGTAAGAAATCTAAGACAAGACCATCCCAGTCAAAGGGCAACAAGTAGTCAAGACGGGAATATCGTTAAGACTACTCAATGGCACCTATGGACAAATTGCACCACGAAGCGGACTAGCCGTTAAACACGGCATAAGAGTCAACGCTGGCGTAATCGACAGAGACTACACGGGAGAAATAGGAGTCGTCCTAGTCAACCTCTTCAACCACGACTATCATGTTAAACAAGGAGAAAAGATAGCACAGCTCATACCAGAAAGAGTTCTGGAAACGCAATGTCAAGAAGTCACTCATCTCAAAGACACGAAACGAGGGACAAAAGGCTTTGGAAGTACCGATACAAGGAGAATCGAGATAGACGAAATCTCAACCAAGACGTTTGAAAGATCCAAAAAAACAAGGAGAAGAAGCTGGCCTTCTATGGGGAAGGTATAATAATGGAAAACTAGAAATACTAGCAACAAACATTAGTACCGAACTGGCAATCCAGAGCAAGAAAGGTCAAAACGAAAAAGACCTCACCGAGATAGTCCCAGAGGAATATTGGGACTACCAAAGGGTATTTCAAGAAGAAGAAGCGACCAGATTACCGCCTCACCGACCAGGGGTAGACCTCGAGATCAACATCGAAGCAGGAAAGCGATTACCTCTGAAGAAGATATACCCTCTAGGAGCGAGAGAACTAGAAGAGCTTGGTGAATACATACAAACAAACAAAAAGTGAGATTGGATCCGAGACTCGTTCGCTGATGGAGGATCAACAATAATGTTTGTTAAAAAGAAGGACGTGAAACTACGCCTGTGTGTTGATTATAGAGAACTCAACGACATTACCAAAAAAGATCGGTACCCACTACCTCTGATTGGCGAAGCCTTAGATCGACTCCAAGGCGCCAAATTCTTCACAAAACTCGACATTAAGGATGCATACCACAACATATGAATCAGGGAAGGAGATGAATGGAAGACCACCTTCACGATCAAGCTAGGAACATATGAATATCAAGTTATGCCTTTTGGATTATGTAATGCTCTGGCGGTATTCCGACGATGGATCAACCGAACACTACATCAGTTCGTGAACATATGCTGCATCGTCTATTTAGACGACGTTCTCATATACTCCAAAACAAAACGCGATCACATAAGGGACATACGCGCCATCCTAAAAGCAATCGAAAAATCAGGAATGAAGATCAAGCCAGGAAAATGCGAATTCCATGCAACAGAAACCGAATACCTAGGATTCATCATAGGAAGAGAAGGAATCAAAGTAGATCCTATTAAGACTTCCGCAATATTGGAATGGGCCAAACCAACAAAGGTTAAAGAAATACAAAAGTTTATGGGATTCTGCAACTTTTATCGGAGATTTATCGATGGATTCAGCCGCAAAGCGAGACCCTTATACCAATTAACCAGAAAAGACAAAGAGTGGGAATGGGGAAAAAAAGAAGATGAAGCATTCAACGAAATCAGAACCTACCTCACTTCAGCACCAACCCTGATACACTTCGATCCACAACAACCAATCACAATCGAAACAGATGCTTCAAGCTACGTCACGGCAGGAATCCTATCACAACCCAGAAAGGACGGCAAGCTACACCCCGTAGCATATCGATCAAAGACAATGACAAAGGACGAATGCAACTATGACGTACAAGACAAAGAGCTGCTGGCAATGGTCAAAGCACTCGAAGACTGGCGACGATATGTCAGCAATACCGAATACCGAATAACGATACTAACGGACCATCAGAACTTTGTACTATTTATGAGAACTAAAAAGTTAGTTGGGAGACAGATAAGATGGATGGAAATCTTGAGTCAGTACTACATCAGGATCGAATATCGAGCAGGGAAAGAAGGAGGAAAACCAGACGCACTCACAAGAAGAGAAGGAGATTTACCAAAGAATAACGATGAACGGATCCGACAAAGGGAACGAATCTTCCTACCAAAGGAACAATATTTCGAAGTAATCAAAACGGTCGAATTCCAATCAAACGAAAAAGAATTGCTACAAAAAGCAGCAAAACAAGACTCGGAACAACAAGCAATAAAGAAAGCATTAGAAGAAGGAAAACAGGAGATGAAAGAAGTGGCCTTAGGACTATGCCAATGGAAGGACGACCTTTTATGGTATCAAGGAAAGATATGGACACCCAACGAAGATAAGCTAAGAGTAGAGCTTATCAAACAACATCACGATATCCCTACAACAGGACACGGAGGAACGGCAAAAACTACCGAACTCATCCAACGGAAATATTACTGGCCACACATGAGGGATTTAATCAAAAAATACGTCAAGAACTGCGATATTTGTCAAAGAACCAAAGCAGTCCGACATGCACCATACGGACGATTACAGCCGAACGAAGTGCCGGATAAACCATGGAAATCGATATCGATGGATTTCATCACGGACTTACCAAAATCTGAAGGATATGACGCAATCCTAGTAGTCATTGATCGCCTGACGAAGATGAGCCATTTTATACCTTGCTACAAGGATATGGATGCACGGCAGTTTGCGAAAAGCTTTATCAAAGAAATATTTCGACTCCATGGACTACCAAACGATATTATCACCGATCGAGGAACTATATTTACATCGGACTTATAGAAAGAAACAACAAAACTACTTGGGATCGAGAGACGATTAAGCACAGCTTTCCATCCGCAAACGGATGGACAGACAGAACGAACCAATGCAACACTCGAACAATACATTCGAGCATATTCCAATTATCAACAAGATAATTGGTGCGAACTACTACCAACAGCAGAATTTGCATACAATAATGGATACCAAGAAACCATCAAACACACACCCTTCTTCACCAACTACGGAATAAACCCCGAATACGAAGCGATAGGACACCTGATGCAAGGAAATGTCACGCCAATCGAAGAAATGAGGAAATTACATGACATACTAAGAGCGGAAATGTCCGAAGCACAGATAAGACAAAAGGAATATTACGATCAACACAGAAAACCCGATCCAAATCTCAAATCAGGACATATGGTATGGTTCTTGACAAGGAATGTTAGAACCACGAGACCATGCAAGAAGTTGGATTACAAGAAAATTGGACTATTCAAAATCTTGGCAAAAATAGGATTGAGCACTTATAAACTCGACCTACCCGACACGATGAAAATACACAACACCATTCGTATCTCCCTTTTAGAACTATACGAAAACAACAAACTACCATAACAGAGACAAGAACCTCCTCCGCCTATTATTATCGAAGGCGAACCAGAATACGAACTCAAAGAAATAGTCGACGCTAGGCTATACTATGGAAAACTCCAATACCGAGCCAAGTGGACCGGTTATTCTCCAGAACACGACAAAGTCTGGTACCCAGCCTCAAACTTCAAAAATGCAGTCAACGCAAAACAACGGTTCCATGAACGATACCCCGAAAAGCCCTCTCAGGATCGACATCACGAAGGAAGACAACGGATGGACCTCAGTACGAGTATCACGACCAATATCCGACCATGGGACACCATCCACCTTTCCACTAACAAGTCCGGAATACTGTTCGATGAGAAGCCCCACACCATCCAAGTGCCCAGGGGCAAGTATGAGTTGGACGGCGTGCACCGAAGATAAATGCCAAACACACCGAACAGACAAGGAAAGCACCTACTTTCCACAAACCCAACGACAAAACAAGTCGCCTGCTGGTCCCTCCGAATGGGAACAAACGTACGAAGAACAACCACCGGCGACAGGACCCTCAGAGTTCAACAAAGAACCACCCACGGAACCAAAAACGACAAGCGAGGTCCATCAAAGAAAAAAGGAACAACATGGGCGAACCCACTGGATGAAGTGTTACAGATACGGATGCTGGCAACACAGGGAGGAAAAAACGAACAATCACTACTACCCCAGAAGACTGATACCTGGGGAAAAGAAAGTGAGAGGATGGGGAAAGGACGCGAGGACACGCCCGTGGGGGGAGGGGAGCGAAAAAAACCAGCCGGATATCAAAGCCTAACAAAGGCAAATTCATGAGCGGCTGGAAGAACGGGACAGAAACAGGAAAACAATTGCCGATCTCGAGAGGAATGTCGGAAACCAGAGGAGGACGATTGCAAGCTTGGCATTCATGCTAGGAAGAGCGGAAAACGAAGTAAGGACCCTCCGTCAGGCATTAGAGAAATACGAGGTCCTCACAAGCCAAGTCAGCCGAGCTGGGCAGAAGTTGTTAGATTTGGGAAATTAGCATTGTGGGACCAATGCTGAGGGAGAGGGGAGCTAATGTCACAAATCGTGACTAAGCAAGGCAGATTTCACATGACTAATAGTTATTAGTCATAAGGTATGTTTATGTTTCACACTATGGAGTCAGTTGACTCATAGTTCTCACATGACTCGCACTTACGTGTCATCGTTATGTTATGATTGGTTGATGTTTCTATGACTCACGATTGTGAGTCATAATGATGTGATGACTTTTGCGCGTGACTCACATTATGAGTCACGAGTTTCACGCAGGTGACGTACTTCGCCCACCTGATATGTTTTATGTTTTATGTTTTATGTTTTATGATTGGCTTAAGGGTATGTTGCGAAGTGACTCATAGGAGTCATCTGATGGATTTCGGAAATGACTGCTCATGAGTCATAAGACCGTGTGACTCGAGTTATGAGTCACCAGGGTTAGGGTTGATGGCGTGAAGAGTCTATAAAAAGAAGACTCGGTCTCAGTAGTTAGACCACGAACCATCTCCCCTACACCTCCGGCGATTGAAATCTCAACACCAGGGAAATCATCGTGGGATTCCACCACCACCCCCTCTCCTCCCCCTTGATGGCTTCTGCCTAGGGGAGC
>Ga0307509_10006412_pt1 | contig 15847 bp, 9 predicted proteins | sample 10_EM_MG_FD_202245 | JGI IMG/M metagenome (GOLD analysis project Ga0307509, IMG submission 202245) | Populus trichocarpa ectomycorrhiza microbial communities from riparian zone in the Pacific Northwest, United States - 10_EM | ecosystem: Host-associated > Plants > Roots > Unclassified | place...
TTTTGTTTAATTTAAATTGTTAATGTTAATTTTTTTTCTATTTAGTTATCAAACTTTCATGACAAGGATTCCGGGTTTGACAGGTTAACCTGGTTTGACGAGTTAACCCAGTTAATTCTGGGTTAACACATTAGTTTGTTTTTTTTCCTTTTTAATTATCAAACTTTCACGATGCGAATTCAAGGTATGACGGGTTAACCCAGTTAATTTATATATTTTTTCTTTTTCTTCATTAGTTTTTATTTTCCTGTTTGTTTTTTTTTCTTTGTTTTTTTTTTCTTTTTAACTAATATATTTAATTATCACACATTTATGACACGACCTTACAGCTAGACCCACATCCAATGCTATTGGGTCTGGTATTGCAGTCAAACCCACTTAAATTTAGGCCATGCAAGTTTAATGTTATTATTAATATTATAAATATTACTTTTGGATTAGGCGTTGCAACTAAACCTAAGACTCTTGGGTATAACTTTGCAAAAAAACCTAATACTTTTAGATCTTAACTTTTTATAAAATGCAAAAAATAATTGACCCGCGGCATCGCGTGGGGCATGTAACTAGTATATATATATAGTCTCAGCCCCTCAAATGGATTGCTTAGTAGGGAAGGACTTTATTTGTGGGCCTAGAAATAGGGCTTGTGACTAAACTTGAGTTTGTACGGGCCAGCTCGTACATGGGTCACTCATCCTATACCAATAGCACCTCGATTTGTCTGGTATTGCAGTCAAATATGATTATTGGAATTATAATTGGAATGAAAAAAAGAGAGTTAATTTGATGGTTTTTCATGTAGTTATTAAACCTAGTCTCATTTGACGAACGGTGTTGGGGTTTTAGTTGAATAAAATATGATAATAACTTAGTTGGGTTTTTAGTTGAATCAAACATGATGATACTTATTTAATTTATTTAGATTTTTAGTTATTTAGTCTTATTTAATTTTATTTTTATCGATATAAAAAAAATTTATCTTTTTAATATAAATGATTACCCCAGGGATCTAGAAAAAAAATTATGGTGCTCAAAAAATACATGTGTAGTTACTTCCTTGTCACTCTAAAATCTCTTGTGATTCAAACCCTTTTTAGAATTAATTTCTAAATCAGGCTGGGCAAATATGATTTTTCAACCTTATTACACCAGCCATCTCACTACTAAATACATATTTAAACTATTTGGATATTAACAATTAACAAGAAAAAATTAAATGGTATGGAGGATTTATTGTGTACTATCTCAAAGAACACTATAGAAGACAAAAAAATGGTTTTTTTTTCTTTCAAGTCAAGCACGAAAAGAAAGAGAAAAAAAGAGAAATGTGGGAAGAAAAGAAAATGAAGAAGACCGGTTGTCCAAGCCACACCATTCTTAAGAGCCAAAATGTGCTGCTCAACTACGATGCGCTTCCTTGCACATGGGCGTTGCATTACACGTTCCAATTATTTTTTTTATTTAAGCCTTATCAAACAATATTTTTACTTAGTCCTGAATATTTGATATCTCTTCAATTTAGTTCCATATTTTATCTCACCCGACTCCAATGAAGACCCAACCAGTGGTAAAGGAAGGGAAGGGAAACAAAAGAGATGAAAGGCCAAAGTGGATTAGCCCATTGTGACCGTGTTCATAACCTATGGTTGTGAATTGGACAAGTTAACCAAGTTGATTGAGGTCTGTCCAATATGAGATCGTCTTTTCATTTCACTCCATAAACTTTTTTTTCTCGATTTTTTCCTATGATAGTTTGAATGAGATAACTGAGTCGTGTTTAAATTTGCTTAGTTAAACGAGTCGCACTAAGTCAACTCCAACACGGTTGGATTTGAAACCTATGCAAAGGATCAAGACACAAAGCAAAGCTAGATAAATAAAAAACAAATGAACTATGTTAACATATTATTTTGTTTTAATTTTTTTTAAATATATTGACTTATAATTAAAATAAATAGCATGATGGTCGCGATATCATGTTTCTTTATCTGCATCAATCACTTAACATTCAAATTCCATCTTTATTTATCGTTAATGATTTTTTTAGTATTTATTAACAAATATGGTAATCTATGAGTTTTATTAAACACATTTATAAGCTTATTTTAGATTTTTCATTGTTAACAAAGAATTTAACAATGCTCACATATATTTTTTTGAATGCTTGAATTAATTTTTGATTCAACTCCCAACATAGCACAAAAACTTCATCTAGTGCTAAAACCATTTATAATGGGATCGAAAGTCATATCTAATATGGTTCCCTCTAAGAAATTTCTTTCCTAAATTAAAGTTCCAAGCAAGAGTAGCACGCAGATGCAAAGTCAAGCTCGACCTCCCCATTTGTGCCAATTAATTAGAAAGTATAATATTCTATAACCTTGTAGTGATAGTTTTCCCTTCATGGGCTAATCTTTATCAAGAAATTCATGCACCCATTTCCATGTCAAATCAAATCATGTGGCGACGTGAATCATAGCGCCGTTGGAAATTGTGCTTAGTTGACTATGGCTGGTAAATAAAATATAAAAATAAAAGTGATTATTGTTTAATGGTAGCTGTAATTCTTTGCATTATAATTCATGAAATTAAAATAATTGAGCTTTATTTCATCAATTAATTCTACATACTTAGTAAAATTGTATTTCAAAACCTATACGGTATCAAATATTAACTTATTACACTTTTTTTAAATTGATTTTTCAAGGAAAGTGATTTTACTTAGCAAATCATAATTTAAGTTCTCTGAACTTCAAAAAACTTAAAAAACACAAAATAAATATATTATTTAGATAAAAGTAGTGTTTAAAGAAAAAATGAAAACATAAAGTAAATGTATTTTTAAAATAATTATGGAATGAGTTTTTATACTTTAAAATAAAAGGTATAGTAAGACAAAAATATTTTTAATTAAGAATTTAAATATAAATAAATTTATCTCTAAAATCCTTTTAAAGTATATATATTTTTATACTTTGAAATAAAAAATATATAAAAATAATCCTTCCCTGTCTCCACTAAAATACGGCAACGCAATAATGAAACGCCATCGACATGAAAATCCTAACGTTAGTACCTTACTATGCCCATAAAAAAAGAAACATGTGACCTTGCCGGCCAGGCTGTAACCGACAGGTCGTCCAAACAGAGAAGGGGAGAGGGAGGGTGAGAAAGTACAGAGAAGCTTTTTTTGCCTTACTGTCTACCACTTTGGCATTACTAGACCTTGCAAAAAAGGGAGCTGTAAAGTCTCTCTCTCACCCCGTCTCTCTCTCTTCAGATTTAGGGTTTTCTTTTCTCTTTGAATCCAAAATCCCTCCAGTTCATCAGATTCACTGACTCACCGGGTCAACTCGCTCTTCCAAAGCTTAAAAAACCAAGCAAATCTCATCAAGTGAGTTTCTTGCACTCTTACGTTCTCCTATCTACCTTAAAAAAAAAAACTTCAGTAGGGTTGGTTAGTTACTTGTGATGATTGCTTTGTTAGTTTTTAGTTTGGTCTGAATTTGGTGAGGTTTGGTTAAAGATTGTAGACATGAAGATTTGTTGTTATATGAGTCCTGGTTAGTAATAATTAACTATCTGAGGAACCCAGTATCACAAGATCAAAAAAGATCAAATCTTGATCGCTGATTTTAGCTTTTTTAAGCAGGGAGACCCAAAAGCTCAAAACTTTGATTTAATATAGCCTTTTCAGCTTAATTTGTGAGAGCCAGAAGCTAAAATCTTTGGTTTTTGGGGGGTTTGTTGTGTGATTAGAGAGTTTAGGGTTGTAATGGCTGAATCGGTGAAGAGTGACGGTAAAGGCGATGATAGGATTGAGAATTTGATTGCTGCAAGGAAGTCATTGAAGTTAAGTTTAGAGAAGTCGAAATCTTTAGGGCTTGCTCTTAAGAAAGCTGGACCTATTTTAGATGAGATGAAACAAAGATTGCCTTCTCTAGAGGCAGCAGTGCGCCCCATTCGTGCAGACAAGGAAGCACTTGTAGCTGCTGGGGGCCACATTAACCGTGCTATTGGCCCTGCAGCTGCTGTGCTTAAGGTTTTTGATGCTGTTCATGGGTTGGAGAAGTCGTTGCTATCAGATCCGAGGAATGATCTTCCTGGGTATTTGTCAGTGATAAAGCGACTTGAGGAGGCTTTGAGATTTCTGGGGGATAATTGTGGATTGGCAATTCAGTGGTTGGAGGATATAGTGGAGTATTTGGAGGATAATGTTATGGCAGATGAGCGGCATCTGTTGAATTTGAAGAAGTCATTGAAAGGTCTTAGGGAATTGCAAAGTGATGATGAAAGAGCTCATCTTGATGGTGGGCTTTTAAATGCTGCTTTGGATAAATTGGAAGGTGAGTTTTGGCGGCTGTTGACAGAACATAGTGTGCCGCTGCCAATGCCATCATCTTCAACACTTGGTGAACAGGCAGTCATTGCACCATCACAATTACCTGTGTCTGTTATTCACAAGTTGCAAGCCATTCTTGGGAGGTTGAGAACTAATAATAGACTTGAAAAGTGCATATCAATATATGTAGAAGTTCGCAGTTCGAATGTTAGAGCTAGTTTGCAGGCACTGGATTTGGATTACCTTGAGATCTCAATAGCTGAATTCAATGATGTGCAGAGCATAGAAGGTTATATAGCCCAGTGGGGCAAGCATTTGGAGTTTGCTGTGAAGCACCTGTTTGAAGCGGAGTACAAACTTTGTAATGATGTTTTTGAGAGGCTTGGCTTGGATGTTTGGATGGGATGCTTTTCCAAAATAGCTGCTCAGGCTGGCATTCTCGCTTTCCTTCAATTTGGGAAGACTGTTACAGAAAGTAAGAAAGATCCAATAAAGCTTCTGAAATTGTTGGATATATTTGCATCTCTGAACAAATTAAGGTTGGATTTTAACAGGCTTTTTGGCGGAGCAGCCTGCATTGAAATCCAAAACCTTACAAGGGATCTCATTAGGAGGGTGATTGATGGGGCAGCTGAGATTTTCTGGGAACTTCTTGTTCAGGTGGAGTTGCAGAGGCAGATTCCACCTCCTCCAGATGGGAATGTTCCGATACTGGTTAGCATCATTACTGAGTACTGTAATAAACTGCTTGGGGATAATTATAAACCTATCCTGAGCCAGGTTCTGGTCATTCATCGAAGTTGGAAGCATGAGAAGTTTCAGGAAAGGATTCTTGTTGGTGAGGTTCTGAACATAATTAAAGCCATTGAGCTCAACCTGGAGACATGGACAAAGGCTTACGAAGACACAATCCTAGCTAACCTTTTTGCCATGAACAATCACTACCATTTATACAAGCACTTGAAGGGAACAAAAGTTGGGGATCTCTTAGGAGATTCTTGGTTCAAAGAGCATGAACAGTGCAAGGACTACTACGCTACAATCTTCTTGAGAGATAGTTGGGGGAAGCTTCCAGGTCATTTAAGTCGGGAAGGCCTAATTCTGTTCTCAGGTGGGCGTGCCACTGCCCGTGATCTTGTCAAGAAAAGGCTGAAAACTTTCAATGAAGCTTTCGATGAAATGTATAAGAAGCAGTCTAGCTGGGTTGTGCCAGATAGAGATCTCAGGGAGAAGATATGCCAGCAGATTGTGCAGGCAGTTGTGCCTATTTATCGGAGCTATATGCAGAACTATGGTCCTTTGGTTGAGCAAGATGGAAGCTCAAATAAATATGCAAAATACTCTGTGCAGGCTTTGGAGCAAATGCTGAGCTCGCTATTTCTGCCAAAGCCAGGAAGATATGCAAGTTTCAAAGGCAGGCAGCTTAGTGACAAATTCAACAATGGTGTTGCTGATCTTCGACGGACAACCTCTGCAGTAGTGTGATTTTCCTGATCTAATTTACTTTATGTTGGTTAAGCTGAAAGGTAATTAATTCAAGCATCGCCCCGCCTTTGGTTACCGGCCAGCTCTTGCACTGTACATATTTGTATCCACAGGGACCTGAGACTATTTCAGGAATTTTTTATGAGCAAAGGAACTTCTTCAAAACTTTTTCAGACATTGTCTGAATTTTCTCAATGAGATCGAATTTTCATAAGCTGTTTGAATGCAAAGCAATCTTGAGGAGCCCCAGACACTACGATGAAAGCGAAGATGGGCCTTCCTTATTGAAATCGTAGATAATACTTTGAGGTATACATTGTCATATATATTCATTTTCACTCTCATTTATTCAGTTAGTGGGCTGTAGAAACCATGTATTTGCTAGATATGTGTACAATTCTTTGATATGAAGAGCAATTAGAGGTCTAGCAGGAATTAAATTATTCACTTGTATTCTGAAAATGGCATAGATGTTTGTGTGGGGGGATTAATGGATGATAATGTCTTTTATTGCTGGTTTTAGAAGTTAACATTGCCTTTGAGTGTACTAGAAATATTGACAGCGATAAGATGTTGGCTCATTTAGCTTGTCTTATTTTCTAATGTAAGAGAATTCTTCATTGTTAAATATCTTGTCAATATATGATTCATGCTTTCCTCGATCCATTTTAATAGGAGAAGATGCTTTAGCTTTGAGTACTATTACCAAGATGCTTTAGCTTTGAGTACTCTTACCAAGATGCTTTAGCTTTGAGTACTATTACCGTTAATTTTTGTTGTTCCATCTCATTTGGACAATGCTTGCATAGGAATTGGTTGACTCGGAAGTGCACTCCTTGTAGGCTTGCCTTTTAGGCTGATGCGCGGATTTTCATGAATGACTCTTTGAAAGCATTTATATTACAGTTATCCTTAGACATTCATGATTCATGACTTACAACTTGTGATTCTTCTATCAAGTTGCTCCCACCATGTGAGCTGCTTGCCATCGTTTCCTGCACCTCTTGTCTCCACATCATGCTCTTCTAGATTTTCTACGGACTGATGTTTGAAAAATTATATAATGCTCAAGCTATAACTACTAATAGTTATAACATAGAAGAGAGATAGACACAATGAGCAGAGAGAAGATCTCTCTCTTCCTTTTTTGTAAAGTATATTTTTTCAATTCACTTTCTCATGTTTCTTTCATTTTTGTGTCTTTTTCTTTCTTATAGGGTAAGTTTGAGCATTCTTTATTGTTGTGTATCCATCTCTTATCCTCACTGTAGAATCATCGAAACTTATTATGTTCGTCTTATAACTGCACTTCTTGAATAAAAAACTTCATCAAGATTTGTAAACTGTCTTGAATGATGGACTTGAAGCCACAGATGTGTGATGAACAGATATTTCCTAAAACAGGAAAAGAATGAAAGCTAGGTAATGGGGGCCAGAATCTGGAATTTAACATCAGGAGGTTGATTTTCGTCTCTATTGCTTTACCAAAAAGTATTTTGGATGCACTTGAAAACAATGAAGGAATCGGATCTGAATCATTGAATTTTGGATGCACCAACATCACCAAAGGTTTGGGATCGGGATGGAGTTTGATTCTCAAAAAAGCACTTTGATTCCCTTTATCAATATGTGCTTGGGGGCAGATGGAATATGTTTTAAAGTTCTTTCTGCTTTGGTGGTTGAGAGCTACTGATAACTTGCCTCCACCTTTGGTAACTTCGCCTGTCAAAATCTTCATTTTTTTCCCTTTATTTATTTATTTATAGTGAAATAACAAATCAACAAGGACAAAATGCTGTTGTAGCTGGCAGCCAGGAGAATCCTATGCTAGAAGGCCTCTGAGTGACAAAACTGGTGATGTTAGTGCTAGGTGAACCGTGGAAGGAAACTAAGTGCATATGGTATTTTTGGTAATTTTTATGATTATAATTTTAAAAAAATTATTTTTAGTTAAGGTTGGATTGATAATATATATATTTGGTTAAAATTGAGGTTGAAGAAAAAATTGTTTAATATATTTGATAATCATTTGGGGACGCGGTGAAAATTACGTTTTTGAAAATTTTTGTTTTTTTTTAAATTTATTTTTTATTTTATGTTTTTGGATCGTTTTCATGTGTTAATGTAAAAATAATTTTTATAAAATAAAAAAATATTATTTTACTATATTTCTAAGCGAAAACACTTTGAATCATCACCAATATTATAATCTTAAACAGGCAAGCTGATTAAATTAAAGTTATAAAATAATTATTAAAAATATATATTAATATTAATTTAACTTCTATTATTATATTATAAAATAAATAATATTTTATATAAAATATTTTTTATTATTACATCACCTCCTACCTCTCAATCTCTTTGTTCTCCTCGTGCCCAGTCTCAAAAGAATCTCTCTCTCTTCTTTTAAGTCTTTCTAATATTTTTACACCCCCATCCTTCATTATATACTCTCACTTCATTTTCAATGCGAATCTTATAGTAACCATTCGAGAAAAGAGAAACCCATCAAGAAAATGGATCATCCAGTCAAGTTTAGTGAGCATAGAAACCAAACCAAACTCACAACCTCATTTTTATCAAACCCAGTCCAACACTCTAAACCACAAAAAAATTGTACGGATATCAATAACAGACACTTGTGCAACTGACTCTTTGTGCTCTGCTTTGTTAGAGGAATCAGGGAGGTGGGGAAGTTTGATTTTCCTCCAACAGCTTTTTTTTTTTGTCTTATTATTTGTGGTCAGTGGTGGAAGAAATTGAGGTTCAAAGCTGCTGCTGCTTGGGAAAAGCATTATTTTTGTGCTTTTGTTGAACCCCCGTTCTGGTACAATTTTTTATGGGACTCACCAAAACAAAACTCAGAAAAAACCTAACCAAATATTTGGCATTGTGGCGGACTCTCAACAGACAAATACAATCAATAATTATAGTTTTAACCAAACTCCTAAACTAAATAAAATAATAAAAAAAAAAACAAATAATTTTCCACCGATGATAATATCTTGCTGATATGATTTTCATGACTGCAATACTACCTGTACTTCGTGTGTCCCCATGTCTTCACTTCTAAGAAGTTTTTCTTTAATCGCCTGTAGCTCAGCAGTAACCTCACTGATATCCATCCGTTCGCTAGGCAATTCAGCAGAGCAAGCAATTCCTACTTCAAATACTGAAACGACGCAGTCCTGCACTTTGCTATTCCACATATAACTGCTGCTTCTTTCTCCTTTTATTTCCTGAACAAGAATTGGATCCAAAATTTCTTCCACTTTTCCCGGCAAAGCAGCTTTCATGTAGGTATGAAGGTTCAAGCTGTCTTCAAAGATTACGTCAGTCGGTCTCTTCCCTGAGAACATCTCCAATAACAGGATTCCATAACTGAATACATCACCAGATGTCGACACTTCATTTCCCATACCATATTCTGCAATTGCACATAGCATAACTTGTCACAACTCACAATAGTTTAAAACAAGTAAAACGGTCTGCTGCTAGAGGAGCAGGATGTTGCATATACCTGGAGCAGTGTAGCCAATAGTTCCTCTTACTCCATTGGTGCTTGACCGATTAAAGGATAGGTTATTAGTGGCTTCAGGAAAGAACCTTGCCAGCCCAAAATCTCCTACATGTCCTATCATTTCATCGTCGAGGAGAACATTGCTTGGCTTGAGATCACAGTGAACGATTGGTGTTCTGCAACCACGGTGAAGATACTCTAGAGCACAAGAAATATCAATGGCAATGTTAAGTCTCTGAACAAAGTTCAAGCTCCTTGATGATTCACGTGCCTCATCGATTCCAGGAGTTATCGGATGCAGCCACTCCTCAAGGCTCCCATTAACCATGAATTCATAAACCAAAGCCTTGAAATCATTTCCTTGATAGTCACTGCCAGAGCATGCAGTCAGTAGCTTGACAAGATTTCGATGCCTGACATTCCTCAAGACCTCACATTCGGCTTTAAAGCTCTTGGAAGCTCTAGGGTTTAGAAGGTTTAGCACCTTCACTGCAACAAGCTTTTCATCATTATCAAGTATGCCTTTGTAGACAGACCCAAAACCACCCACACCAAGCAAATTAGTCAAGGAGAACCCATCAGTGGCTTTGAGGAGACTACGGTAAGACATTTGGAAAACTGAGTTCTCGGGAGAGGTTGGAGTGGGTTCTACTTTTTTCCTCTTAACGAACAAGAGAAACAGAGAAGTTAGGACCAATGCTGCACACAGAAGTGCAGAAGCAGCAATGACTAGTTTCATTGCAAGTGTCAATCTCCCCTTTTTAGTCCCTTTGAAATTGCATTCGAGTAGCTGGAACTCAGCAATGCCGCCACATAGCTTACTGTTTCCAACCACTGAAACTGCACTCGAATTCCGAAACACTCCATCTGTCGGTACCAAACCCTCAAAATTATTGAAAGAAAGATTCAAGGTAGCCAACGCGCGAAAATCCAAGAAAAAATCTGGAATGTTTCCAGTCAAGTTGTTGTGTGACAGATTTAAAACTTGTAGACCTCTCAATGAAATAAAAGATGAGGGGATAGTACCCTGAAAGAAGTTGTTTTGCATGAACAAAGATTCCAATCTTACACAACTGCCAAGAGTGCCTGGAATTTCTCCAGACAACATGTTATGCGAAATATCCAATATTCCAAGATTTGTCAAAGTTCTCCTACTTCTGTAGGAAGGGAACCAATCAAGTTGTTTCGTGATAGGTCCATATAGATTGTCAAGGATGGGATGCTCAAAACTTCTTTTGGGATTGCACCAGTAAGGTTGTTTTGACTGAGATTCAATAACAACAAGTTTTGGCATTTGCCTAGTTCTGGTGGGATGCTACCCTTTAAACTGCTTTGATACATGTAGAGATGGGTCAACAGGGTTAAGTTTCCGGAAGAAGATGGAATGTTACCTGATAATTTGTTTCCTTGAAGACCCAACTTCTTTAGTTGCTGAAGTTTTCCAATTTCTTCAGGAATATCACCTGTGAATTGGTTTTTCCCCATATATAGCATCTCCAAGTTAACCAAATTTCCCAAACCAGCTGGGATGCTCCCAAATATCCGATTAGAATCCAGGGTCATTATGCTAAGGCTGGTAAAGTTGGTGATGGCACTAGGCAACATCCCACCAAAATTGTTGACGTTTATAGCCATAAGTTGCAAACTAGTTGCGTTGCTAACGGTAGACAAGAAATCCAAATCACGAGCTTCCCCAGTTCCAAGATGATTTGTGGAGATGCTTAGCCACCAAAGTTTATGCATCTTCTCCAACGAAGGCACGTTTCCGGTAAATCCATTTATGGCGATAGTAAGTCTCTCCAGGTATGAAGAATTGGACAACGAAATTGGAATGCTTCCAGTAATTTGGTTGTCACCAACATTAAGCTCAACAAGGCAAGGAAATTTGTTGCCCAAGTCTGAGGGGAGAGTCCCTTGAAGCTGGTTTTGTGGGAAGCAAAAAATACTCAAAAAAGAAAGATTGTATAGTGATGAAGGGATGGTACCGGTCAAGAAGTTTGCACCCATTGAAATGTAATACAAGTTCTTTAGTTGACCAAGAGTATCAGGGAGTGTTCCACCAAAATTGTTGAAGGTTGTGCTCAGCACTTGTAGAGATGAATAGTTGCCAAAAAATGAAGGGATTCCTCCTGTCAGATCATTGAACTCGACATTCAGTAATTGAAGGTTCAATAAAGAACTGAATTCCAATGGAATCCTGCCTATCAAGTTGTTGCGACCAAGTGTGATGCTGATAAGGTTCAAGCAACTTGAAATATTGGGAGGAATTTCTCCACTGAGCAAATTATTATGCAACCGCAGCATCTTTAGCCTGCGCAACCGGCCTAAATCCGGGGGAATTTCACTGCTGAAGTTGTTGTTATAGAGATGTAAGACTTGTAGAAAGCTGAGATTTCCAAGGTGCGGTGATATGGACCCCTAAAGGAGCTGTGAGTTAAGGTCCAAAACAGTAACCCTTTGGTGCTTAGGGCTACATTTGACACCATACCACTGGCAAAACTGAGCTGATGTATTCCATAAGTTCATGATGCCAAGAGGGTCACTGGTGATCTTGGTCTTGAATTCAAACAAGGCTTCTTGGTCTGCTTCATTCTCTCCTCCATTAACAAAGCCATTAATGCTAAAGAGGAGAATGATTGCATGATGAACACCAAATCTTGATCTTATCAGGAAAATCAAAATTTCACGCTGATGTTTTGGTTCAAGAATCAGGATTTTTAAGGGGTAGGTGAAGTGATCATCAGGACTTCTTTCAGGTATATAAATTCTTAGGAAACCGTTTCTTTATGTCCTTCCACACCAACGTTTTTCAATGTTTTATGAAATGGAAGACTTTTGAGGTGACAAGGGACCTCACATTTCCGTTTATTTGGTCTAAGCACATATTTTTTTCAACTAAATTGGTCACTGTTTTTTGAAAGACAACAATTATGTCACGACACTTGGTGTCGCCTTGTGCGTTCGCGGGCCGGCAGGGACGCAGGGTGGAGTTTCTCAGTGAAGGTAGGCTTGTGATAATGAAAGAATGCGTGTTTTAATGCAGAAATAGAAGGATTGAAGTTTACTCAAACACGTTAACATGACCATGACCTCTTCTAATCTTCAATTTCAAACTTGCTTAGCTCATCTTAATGCATAGCCTATACAATTATTTCTTGAACATATATGAACAGCGTGATGTGCACTTTCTTTAGGTATTCTGAAATTGGAATCTGATATCAACTGGTCCAGCATTTATGCAGTTATAAAACAAGATGTTCACATGCAGCATGTTTCCAGGAAAGGTTCGTCTTCGTCATGCAAAACTTCATTAAATCTTTTGAGTTAAAAAAACGAAAGATAAATTTGATTAGATGACATCGAATATAGAATGTGTTTGTTGAGGCTAATAGTATCTAATTTTTTTTTTTTTTTATTGGATCTCGGTGCTTATAAATCAAACCAATCATTTTATCCATTCTCAATATACTTTGTTGATGAATTGTGATGCAGACGCAGACTAAAAACAGCTACATACAAAGAACATGGAAATTTTATGAGCAAAATGAATTATAGAAATTAACTCTAAATTCATTAGTTTATTTTTTAAAAAAGTAATGATAATAAAGTCCGCTTAGAAAGTTTACAAAATCTTAAATAGATTATAAATATATTAATTATGCCAATATCTATGTAATTTATTTGAGATAAAAATCTCATCTAATTATAACATATCCATACATAATTATTTAGAATCACTTGTTTTCGCAGTCTTTTTATTTTATATATTTATCACATGTCAAAACAATGAAATATGAGTACAGTATAGCATAGTAAATCAATAGTAATAAACCCAAATCTTTTAGTTTGTTTATAATTATAGTTATAATATAATTTATAATGATATTGATAATTATAATTGAACTATTGTATATGTATATGTAGAATGAGTACATAACTTTATGTAACTTGTTCATAACATGAATTGGGAGTTGGATTTGTTCAGCCCGTCATCATGTTTTTTTCACAAATCTAAAAGATCTACTCTTTATATTGAGGTGTACTTAATTATAATTAAGTATACAAATCTAAACTGGGCTAGTATCCTTGTGCAGGTCAACGGCCTGCTACTATTCATTGAAGCACAATTATAAGACCCGACTTGTGGTTGATTTGACGATCCAAGAGCTGACCACAAGTCGAGTGATCAGATATCAAGATTAATTCCATTTTTTAAAAATAACCCTTCAAAAGACATTATTTTTAAAAAAATCAATTTTTTTAATGATAAAATTTAAATTAAATCCTGAATTGATGAATCTTCTAGTTAAATCGTTAAGCCAGATAATGTTTTATAACTTAGATATAGAAGTCTTTTATTCAACTTTGTAACTTTACTACGTTGAGAATTGGATTTTGTTTTCACGTTATCATTTTATATTTAAAGAGAAAATCAAGCAAAAGTTTTTTTTTTTCCTTACAAGCATACACATAATTCATGTATGGATAGCGAACACCTTATCTGAAAATATCTTAATATTTTAAATCTTTGGTTCATTGCACCAAAAGTTCGAATTGATCTCTTCTTGTCAGAAGTTACTACTATGGTTAGATTACAAATCTTATGATGTCATCAAAAATATTTTCATGAACAGATTGATCTCTTCTTGTCTTGTAAGAAATTACTTCCGTCGTAAGATTACGTACATAGGCTATGACACCAAAAAAAATTTCATTAACAGAGCAAGATATATTGGTTGACTTGCGTGGATGTTGGGTTTTCATACAAATCGAATGTCAATAGAGAAAGCAAACTTGGATATCAACTAAAACAAACGAATTTTCTCCAAGTTCATACTATATTACCTAGTATGTATTTGCATGATGTTCTTGTAGAAAGTTCAGCAATTTCTCGGGGTAGAAAATTTTCTAGAATGTTCTTCTATTTATGAGATTTTTCTATGTACTAGCAAAAAGTCAATCACCTAACTTAAAAATGTCAAACCACAAAAATATTGTCTTCCCTACTTTATTGTTTCTTTAAAAGTTGAAATTTGCATGAAAAACAATGATGTCAATCACGATAATGGCAATATTGATAATGGAATGTTCACATGTTTGGATTTCACAAGTTTCCTGTAAGCAGACGTGTGACTTTGATTTTTTGAGTCTAGGGAAAAATGGGGTAGGATTATAAGCATCATTTATACACCAACCTTCAACTTTTTTTTTTCTTTTCTAAAATTTGATTCATTGGTATGGAACTGCTGCATAAATCCATGATTTATGGGGTGTTTAAAATTATTTTTGCTTATGCTTTTAATTGTTTTTTAAAAATATTTTTTACTTGAAAAAATATTAAATTAATATTTTTTAAAGTTTTTTCTAATGATTTTGATGCTCTGATATTAAAATTAAAAAAATTTTAAAAAAATTATTTTGAAAAGTACTATGCACCATAATTCCAAACTTTTCTTTAATCTTGATTAAGCATTCAAGAACCCTAATTTTTATTGGTAACAAGGATAAAGGGTGGAAATTATTTTCCAAGAACTGGTTACCAGTTTAAACTTATTAGTCCAATCCGGTTTTGATAATTATTCTCGAATTTAAATCACGTAGAAGGATGGAAGATTTGGATAATTCTTATCACACACACTACTTTATGAGTTTGGCTATTGCGGATGTGAAAAGCAAAAATATACTATACTCTCTTCCAATTGAATAATTAATGATGAATGAGTTTTCTTTGATAAATACCAATAAGTCTCATAATCACGATGAGCTAGCTAGCTCCTCGCAAAAAACAGCAGCCGCAGAAGAAGAAAACTATTGTTTGAAGAGAAAATAATAATTGTTTGATTTTATAGTAATAGTCAACTCAATTCCTACAGTGATAATATTTTTTTTGTCTTACAATAATTACCTTTATGTGATCTAACCTACCTAATATATCTCATAAAACGTTCTAACCTCGTCGTAAGGTTAAAGGTATTGTAACAGTAGCTTTTATGATTATGATTAAAAAAAATAAGTTTTTAACAAATATTTTAGCTATGGTTTAAAAAAATATGTATTTTGTTAGAATTGTTATGAGATAAAATTTTATATGTAAATAAATAGAAATTAAGTAGGTTTTCATGAATGAAAAATAAGTTATTTTAATTTTGTAAAATTCAGATTTGAAATGCAATTATTTAAAAAATATATTGTAAAAATCAGAATCTATTTAATTAACTAAACGAATAAAAAACAAAAGCTAATACAATCCTAAACGGCATCAAAGAGATAAGAAGATTGGCTCTGACGCAAGCTTGTTAATACTAAACGGTATCAAAGTCATAAGAAGATTGTATCTGACGCATCAGGTTAGGGTTCGATTCTCATCCTCGGAAAGCTCTTCTCTGTCTTTCGCGTGGATTGTTAGTGAATTTAAGAAGTTTGTCCCTCAGAACAGATCAAAGGCTAGACATAATCCGGTCCCATGGAGTAAAGGTTGATCCAAGAATATTTCTCTA
>Ga0307509_10006413_pt1 | contig 15846 bp, 18 predicted proteins | sample 10_EM_MG_FD_202245 | JGI IMG/M metagenome (GOLD analysis project Ga0307509, IMG submission 202245) | Populus trichocarpa ectomycorrhiza microbial communities from riparian zone in the Pacific Northwest, United States - 10_EM | ecosystem: Host-associated > Plants > Roots > Unclassified | place...
GTTGCTAAAGGCTTCTTTTTCAGCTACGCCCATCGTGCCGTTCCAAATGACTGTCCCCGCGCCTTGCAGCAACTCGACCGCATGACTGATCGTCTGCGAACCTATGTCGACAATAAATTCGTCGTCAGTGACGTCCTCTATGCGCACCACCGTGCGACGCTGCTGTTCACTTTCGAGGTCAGTTGTCACCGCAACGTCCGTTGGCAGCAACAGGAATTCGTCCACAGAACCATGGCCGGACACCTTGCTCAGCGCCAAGGCATAAATCCGCTGCAGTTCTGCTGATTCATTATCTTCAAACTTACTTTTACCAATGTTATGACCTTTGTATTTGAGAAAAGTGTTGGCCATTGCGCCACCGATAATCAGCTGGTCGGCAATGCCGACAAAGCGTTCTAAAATCTTGATCTTGTCGCTCACCTTTGCGCCGCCCAGAATAGCGACAAGCGGTCGCTTCGGGTTCTCCATGGCCGCTGTGATGGTTATAATTTCCTTTTCGAGCAGTAACCCTGCTACGCTTGGCAAATGGTGCGTAATAGCTTCGGTGCTGGCATGCGCGCGGTGCACAACGCCAAATCCATCCTGCACAAAATACGACGCACCGCTATCGGTTGCTAGTTGTTTTGCAAAGGCATCATCATTAGCCTCTTCCTCTGGGTGAAAACGTACATTCTCGAGCAGCGCAATCTGTCCGCTGCCCAGATGTTTCACCGCCTGCACAACCCGATCACCCACGCAATCAGGCACAAACGCCACATGTTCGCCCAACAAGTCGCCAAGTCGATCAGCAACCGGCGCGAGGCTTAGCGTAGAGTCGGGCTTGCCATCTGGCCGTCCGAGATGCGAACAAATCACAATCTGACAACCGCGCGCCTGCAGCTCCTTAATAGTTGGTAATGACTGGGTGATGCGATAATCATCCGCCACGCGTCCATCCTCAAGCGGCACATTATAATCGGCGCGAAGGAGGATGCGTTGGCCGTCAAGCGGCACATCTAAGATTGTTTTTTTAGTAAATGGCATATCATGTTTATTTTAAGCATAAGTACAGTAAAGGCACAAACCATTTCATTTATGCCAGGGGCCAGCTCGCAAGCCGGCCCCCGACCAATCATGTTCCAATCTCGCGTGCCACATCGTTGAATGAACGCAGACTGACCGTGCCGCTCTGCCTGTCCACGCTGATAGCCGCAACGACGATCGCCACCACATCGTCGTGAACAGTTACCGTGGCCTCGTCATTTGGCTGCAGCTGCAATTTGAGGACAAGCTTGAGCCTCAACAGCCGCAAAGCCGCTTGACGCGACATCTGGTAGGACGAGTCGCTCGACGCTTGCAGCAAATCGTACAGCAGGGTCAACCCTTCAGAACCGGCTTTGGAGAACAGGTCGTAAAGGGTGATCATGACGCTTTGTACCGCTGAAATCGGCACCTTATCTTCACTGGCCATGCCTGCTCCTTCGAGCCTTAGCGACTGATGATCTCCTTGGCGGTCTTTACCACCTGATAGCGACCCAGTCCTACCCGCTTGACGGCGGCCAGGATGATCGACTGCGTGGCAGCGTCCATCACCACGTGTCCGTCATCCAGATAGCGTTCGATCATGCCTTCATCCCGCAGCTTGAGCGCCACCACGCGGCTGACGGTCTCCCCCTGCGGGTCACGGCAGAGTTCGTACGCAATGCCCACCATGTGGGCGAAGCCGTGCGCCTCCAGGAAGTGAAGTGCAGTGAGCACCTCGTCGATTCGGTGACGGAGCACCTCCGGGCCGGTGACCAACTCGACGGTTTTCGTGCGTCGCATTGCTTCTCCTCTCGCGCCAGGGTGCCATAAGCTGCCCCGACAATGTTGGAACAAGGTCAAAGCCAACGATAAACAGAATTAGAGACTCTGTCAACTATTCGAGCACGCGAACACGAATCGTGTCAGTACCACCAGCGATGCCCGGCTGCTGGCCAGAGACAATAACGACAGTTGTATGTGGTTCGAAGAAATCTTTCTCGCGAAGCTCCTTAGCAAGTTCATAGCCAACGCTGTCGCTGTCAGGGCGCAGAAAACTCTTATTAGCATAGAGCAGCGTCAATTGCTGGGCGACGCGCGGCACAGAGGTAACCGAGATGATTGGCATGGAAGGACGGTGGCTAGCGATACTCAGCGCAGTGGCGCCGGTTGCGGTCTGGCAAATGATTGCCTTCGCGCCAATCTGGTGGGCCAGTGTGGTTACGGCCGAGCTGATCGAGTCCTGGCGATCAGCACGGTGAGCTTCGTCGCTAAAGAGGAGCGGACGAACCGGTTCGTGTTCTTGGGTGTAGAGAATCACGCGCTTCATGGTAGCAATGGCTTCAATTGGGTAGCTACCCATTGCCGATTCTTCGCTCAGCATTAAGCAGTCGGCGCCAGAAATAACCGCCGTCGCGATATCGCTGACTTCGGCGCGTGTTGGCTCTGGGCTGTCGACCATGCTCATGAGCATTTGGGTCGCAACGATGCTGATTTTGCCGTGTTTTTGACAGAGAGCTAAAATGCGGCGCTGGACGATCGGCACAACTTCGGGGCTGGCTTCGACAGCCAAGTCACCGCGAGCAACCATCACGCCGTCAGATTCAAGCACAATTTCCTCGAGGTTTTCATCAGCGATTGCGGCTGGTGTTTCTACCTTGGCAATAACTTTTACTTTCGAACCTTTTTCGCGCAGGATACCTTTTAGCTGACGAATATCAGCAGCGGTTTGCACAAAACTAAGCGCGACATAGTCATAATCTTGCGTGACACCAAAATCGATATCGCGCAAATCTTTTGCGGTCAGGATGTCGCCGCCAAAATCCGTATCGGGCAAGTTAATTCCCTTACGCTGCAACACAAAACCACTGTTTTCAACGCGAACATGAACAGTCTTTTCTTCGGTACTGAGCACAGTTGTGCGCACTTTACCGTCATACATGTAGAGGCGCTCGCCAGCTTTTACTTTCTGGCTGAGGTCGTATTGAATCGGAAACGTGTTCTCGCCATCGTATTCGCCCTTATAAACTAAATTGAGTTCCTGCCCCTCATGGAGCTCAACCTTACCGTCGAAATCGCCAAGGCGGATTTTTGGTCCTTGAAGGTCCTGAAGGATAGCGACTGGCTTTTCGCACTTTTCGCTCGCTTGGCGTACCCATGCTGCCCAGCGCGTGGCTTGATCTTCGGTGGCGTGACTGAAGTTGAGGCGGAAACCATTAACGCCAGCTTTAACCATTGACTCAATCTTTTCGTAACTGTCGGTAGCAGGTCCGACCGTCGCCAGAATTTTGGCGCGCTTAAAAACTCGGGGGTTGTTGGTAGATGTATTCATAATTACCAACTAGTATAGCAGAGTTCGCAAGTGCCGTTCGCTGATATTACGACATTGGGGTGAAGGTCGGTGGCTGCTGATTTCGACGGCGACGGCGAGCGACAAGCCACACGATCAAAATCAATACAAGAGCACCTAGTCCGATGCCGAGCCAGAGCAGCCAGTTCATGCTACTTGCTGTATTTGGGTTGTTCGACGGTGTCTGCGTGGCGGTCGTCTGGTCGGTGCTACTGCTTGCCTCAACTGGACTCACCGTAACATTAAATTCATGCGTCGTTGTACCGCTGCCAGGGCCATACACAATAATTTTTACTTTTGTAGCCGGACTTTTGGTGGTGTCCCATAGCCATTTCAGCGTGCCAGTTTGGTCTGGAGCACCGCTATAGGCAAGCTGGCCATCGAGATAAATATCGGCCTTGTCGAATGACTTGCCCTGGCCATTGAGCGGCGTGATCGTAATATAGTAACCGGTCGATGGGATCGCTTGTCCGTCGCTAAGGTTAATAGCGACTTGCAGGCCTGAATCAGTCTGAACGACAGTCGATTCGTTGGACGACGAAGATGACGCCGAGCCGCTGCCAGATGTAGACGAGCTTGAGCCTGACGAAGACGAGCCAGAGGACCCGCCAGAAGAAGGAGTTGACGATGAATTATAGACATCGCTGCCATAAACGCCGCTGCCGTAGTTGTCTGCGTGGACGATGCCAGGGCTGAGCGCCAAAAGGAAAACTGCACCTGCAGTAATAAAGCTTCGACGTATGGCGCGGCCGATTTGTTGCATTTGTTCACGCATAAAATAGCACTCCTTGTTTATACAGGCTTTTTGCCACCGGCATAGACAGAGGCGCCGTAGGCTGAACCATCGTGACCGTTACTGGAAACATTTTTGCCAGTGTGTTTGTCGAACGTATTAATAATGTTTGTGATTCCCACGACTGCCAGCACCAGCAAACCTACCTGCTTGAGGAATTGCTGTCTGTTCATTGGTCTGCTCAGTATATCGTCGATACGTTCTTTCATTGTGCTCATATCTTTTTATTTCCTAGCTTTTTGATTATGGGCTCATGATAACAAGCATAGGCTCTTTAATGCAAACTAATTTTATGTATAATTGTTTGACGTCAAAATCACTCTGGCGCGCTGAACCTGCTATTGCTATTATCAGAAGCGCGTTTTAAGCTTAAAGAAGCATAATCATATATGTGAAGAGAGGGAGAAAAAAATGGTTGCAAACACCGCAGAGATCTTCGGGATCGGTACGCCAGAATTGCTTGTCGTTCTGGTCATTGTGCTGCTTCTGTTCGGTGCCAAGAAGTTGCCAGAACTGTCACGCAGCTTGGGCACATCAATCAAAGAAATCCGCAAGGGTGTGAACGAAGGTTTGAGTGATGACAAAAACTCAACCGGATCCAACAAGTCCTAAGACCACTGTTCGCACAACCCAGCAGACGCTCATTGATCATTTGCATGAGTTGCGGGCCAGATTGTTCTGGATAGTCTTGGCATTGATCATCGCAGGATCAGCAAGCTATCTTATCCAGGACCAAATCATGGCCGTGCTCATGCGACCGCTGGGTGGGCAGCGGTTGGTATACCTGACGCCAATTGGGGGCTTTAATTTTATATTTAAGGTCTCTCTCTACTTTGGCATCGGGGTTATTTTGCCTGTTATTATTTACCACCTCTATCGATTCCTCGAGCCGCTCATGCAGAAACGGCGCAAACGATCGGTAGTCCTTTATATATTCGCGTCATTTCTCCTCGCGATTGGCGGCGCGTGTTTTGCCTACTTCGGCAGCCTACCAGCGGCAATGCACTTCCTGACCAGCTTTAGTATCCAGAATGTGTCGGCAATGTTGACTGTCGATTCGTACCTGAGCTTTGTTATCACCTATATCCTCGGCTTCGCGGCGCTGTTCCAGATTCCACTCGTGCTGCTTATCTTTAACTCTATCAAGCCAATTCCGCCGAAGAAGCTCATGAGCTTCCAGCGATTCGTGGTGTTGGTGGCGTTTATTTTGGCGGCAGTTATTTCCCCGACGCCCGACATCACCAACCAAGCAATTTTGGCGGTGCCAATCATTGTTATGTATCAAGTGGGCGTATTACTAGTATGGATTCAAGGCCGTACCAAGCGCGGCAAGGCCAAAGCAACCGCTTCAGTTGACTCAGCTCCGACGCCGCAGCCGATTCGTCGCACCTTCGCCGCACAACCGCTCGGTGCTGCGCCAGCCGCTCAACCAAAGCCACTTGTGTCTGCAGCGCCTATCGTTCGCCCTATTGCCCGTCCACGGCCGGTTATGGATATCGCGCCACGCCACACACAGCCAATTCGCGCTCATCGTCCAATGCAGGCAGACATTGTCCGCCGCGCACCCGTCCAGCGGCCGCCAGTGAGCCATCAGCAGAGGCAGTTGAATACTCGTCCAAACTCTATCGACGGCATCGTCCGACGCGCTCAGCCTCAGGCTAGCTAGATATGTAAGAGTCCAAAAAAGCTACCCCGTCACGTCTACAATAATGTCGGCAAAAACCAGCTCAGCCCCGGCGTGATCCACAAGCTGCGCAATTTCGTAAAAGCCCGGCACAAAATCTGCTGGCTGGAGCGTTTCAAGCGGGCTCCAAAAGTTCTCCACCTGAGATGATATCTCTGCGGCCGTGTCGTTCTGCACGTTACTTGCCTCAAATAAATGCACGAGCATATGACGGTCCAAGACACCGCTCAGCAAACAGCGCACATAGACATCTCCGCGATAGGCTAATTCGCCCTGCAGAGCAGTTTTTTCGCGCAGCTCGCGTGCTGCTGCTTCGGATAGCCCCTCGCCATAGTGCATCATGCCATGCGGAAAGCTCACCATATTCATATTTGGCTCACGCTGCCAGCGCAACCACAGATATTCGTTTTTTTCATTGCGACAGATAATAGCATTCAAAATCTGTGGTTGGCGGCGCATCTTGCCAGTATCCAGGCTCAGCATGCTAACCAGCTGCAGCCCCTTTAGGGTCAACTGATAATGCGTGTCGTTTTTTTCGATAAGCTTGTCATTCATCAGGCCCTTTAAATGATAGGTATAAAGGTTTCCTTCGACGTCTCGTGGGCGCATGTCGCCATACCGGCGTGTGCCGTGGCGTGTTAGTTCAATAAGGATATGATTCTGAATCCAGCTAAGGTTACTCAAACTTTTTTGACTCAAATTTACTTGCTTATGTCGGGGTTGGAAGCCCGCTACTATCATAGCGTACCTTAACAGGAAGGTTGACGCCATGAAAATCGTGGACGAAAAGCCCTATGGTTTCGAATTTGAGTGCCGTGGCTGCAAATCGCAGCTGGTCGTCGAAATCGGTGATGTCAAAGTCGGCTACTTCGGAGCCAACTACGGCGGCGATACACCCGACCGCGAATATTACGTCGATTGCCCGGTCTGCGGAACTACTCGTATCCTGAAGTACAATGAAACTACGCCCAAGGTCCGCGAGCGTGCCGACCGAACCGACAGGAGACGGCGATGAAGCTCACTAGTATACCAAGTGACGGCAAGAAGCACACGTGCTGCTTGCAGTGTCGACGAGAAACGCTTCGAGAACGACCACCCGCGACATACACCTGCACGACCTGCGGCTTTGTCAGCCGGCGTGCGCTCATTTTTGATCCGGCCATCAAGTCGTGGCTCGGTGATGACGGTGAGTATTGGCATCAGAACGCCGCCGTGGTCGTTCGTGACGCAAAAGGCCGATTTCTGTTTCTGGAACGGGCCACGTATCCATCGGGGCTTACTATCCCCATCGGCCATGTCGACCGGGGCGAAAAACCGCCACGAGCTGGACGCCGGGAGCTGTACGAGGAGACGAACCTGCAATTGCCGCTGTCGTCATTCAAACGGATTGTGCTCGAGAATATCCTCGGCGACCCATGCCGGCGCGGCTCAGATGCGCACCGCTGGAACGTGTTCGCAGCGCCTCTTGCCCCTGGCGCAACCGTTAAGGTCAATCACAAGGAATCAGTGCGTGCCGAGTGGCTTACTCTCGATGAAGCCCTCCAAAGCCCTCTGGTTCCGGTGCTACGCTCGGTTATTAATCGGCATGCCGCCGCTATTCTACGCGGCCAGCCGTGAACGAGTGCGGCCCCGCGTTGGTCATTTTGTGCCAACGCGGGGCTATCCCACAAAAATGTTTATGGTATTATTGAAACAAATAGGAATTTAGTTACTATGTCACGCCTTCCTGCTCCTGGTTCAGACAACGGTATTTGGGGAGATGTCCTCAACGACTTTTTACTAGTCGAGCATAATAGCAACGGCTCGCTTAAGATTCGAACTGAAGGCCTTTTTGAGCTTTCAAGCAACAGAGGTCAAGCCAATGGGTACGCGCCGCTCAGCTCAAGCAGCCTTGTTCCGGCCGCCAACCTGCCTGTGGCACGACCGCCAGTCGCGCTCACTGACGCCAGTACTATTGCAACAAACGCCAGTCTCGGTACGCATTTCCGGGTCACACTTGGCGGCAATCGCACACTTGGCAACCCCACAAACCCAACAGACGGCCAAAAAATAGTGTGGGAGCTCATTCAGGACGCGACTGGCTCGCGCACACTGACGCTTGACACTAACTTCGCGCTCGGTGCCGACATTACCGCCGTAACGCTAAGCACGGCTGTCAACAAACGGGACTTCTTAGGCGCTGTGTACAACAGCACTGCTGGCAAATGGTATGTGATTGCTTTCGTAAAGGGTTACTAGCATGCCAACACTAGTCACGAGCTATTTTGCCCAATCAGCAGTATTCGGCGATACGTCAACGCTCAGCACGCCATCTTTTACGCCCTCCACCGGCGAGGTTATTGTCGTTAAAGCTGCCACGTGGGATAGCGGAACGGCCAGCGGTACGCCATCGGGCGGCAGCCTCACTTATACCCGCCGGTCAACGGCCGCTCCGGGCGGCTTTAATGGGTACTGTACGATCTTTACTGCCCCAGTCGCGAGTTCGCCTGGTTCAATGACTGTAACGCTCTCAGCGCCCGCAGGGAGCAGTTATCACTCTATGGTTGTAGAGCGTTGGTTAAATGCCAGCGTTGCAGGAACGCCCGCGACAAACAGCACCATCACCGGAAGCGGCGCGCCTTCTGCAACGATTACAACAACAGGAGCTAACTCTATCCTTACCTGGGCCATCGTAGACGAAAACAGCCGCGACCCAACTGGCCGGGCCTACCTCTCAAGCGCAACAGAAGACGGTCTCGCCGACGGTCATGTGTCGACCAGTAGCGTCCACTACTACGCTTACCAAACTGCCGCCACAGCCGGAAGTCAAACCATCGGCATGTCGAGCCCAAACACCCAGGCCTGGACTATGACGGGCATCGAAATCCTCGACGCGCCTGCCAATACTGCCATTCGTGGCGCGTTTATGCCGTTCTTTGATTCGTTATGAGATATAAAATCGCCCGCATTATTACTGCTGCGATCGTCGCTGGGTTGCCATTTGTCGTGAGCCCCTTGGTTCAGGCGCAATCGAGCGGCGCTATCGCCCAGGGTTTTACCGGCGACAACGACAAAGGCACCATTGTCGCGGGCGCGCTCGTCAGCCACAAGGCCAATTCCCAGACCGTCGAATTAGCCACGACCGAAACCGTTGATCAACTTGCCGGAGTTGTCGACCAAAGCCCGCTACTGTCGATTTCGGGTAATACACCTGAGGTCCAAGTCGTCTTGGGCGGTTCCACCAATGTTTTGGTCAGCGACATCAATGGCCCGGTGAAATCCGGTGACCGCATTACGGCCTCACCCATTGCCGGCGTCGGCATGAAGGCAACGTCAACCGCACGGATTATCGGCGTCGCCCAGGGTGACTTTGATACCCAGAAAGCCGAAACGCAAAATATCGCCGACAGTCACGGCACAACCCATGCGGTTCATATCGGACATGTCATTACACAAATAAGTCTTGCTAACTATCAAGCGCCGGGCAGTAATTTCCTACCGCCGTTCATTCAAGATATCGCTAACAATATTGCCGGACGACAAGTATCGATTGTGCGCGTGCTCATCTGCACGTTGATTGTCATCATCAGCTTCCTCGCGATGGCAGTTTTCATCTTTAGTTCGGCGCGTTCGGCTATGATTTCTATAGGCCGCAACCCCTTGGCGTCAGCGCACATCCGTCAGAGTTTATACCAGGTTGGCGGTATTACTATCACGGCGTGGGGCGGCGCGCTATTAGCTTGCTATCTCATCTTGACGATTTAAATAGTTCAAAAGCATAAGTATTTTCTTGCCCTCTAGGCCACTAGTGTTGTAAAATGAATGCAAACAGGTCTAAACAGGCCAGGTGGAAAAAACAAAAAAATGGATAACAACCGTTCGGTTGGCGGGATAGGATATCCGCCAAATCAGGGAGTGCAGCCGCAGGTAGACGTCTCGTCCACCCCTGTTGCAAATGGTCCGCCGCCGCAGGTCATGGGTCGGCCCATTGCGCCCGTGCTCCAAACGGCGTACGAACAGCCGAAATCGCGCTCAATGATGCGCTGGGTTCTCTTGTCGCTTGGCGTTGGCATGACGCTTCTTTTGGTTATTGGGCTCTTTCTCGCGACTCGCGGTAGCAACAATGCGCAGATTTCGAGCGGCGAATACAGCACGGTCAGTGTTCCGCTGAACGCCGCGGCCTCTGATCTTACGCTCGATAGCGCCAAGACGCTGAAAGTTAACGGTGACCTCCAAGTCTCAACCTCACTCGTGCTCACCCCAACGACGCAGCCCACGCGGCCGCTCACTGGCCAGCTCTACTACGACAAAGCTGCTAATCAACTGGCTTTCTATAACGGCCAGCAATTTCTGACGCTTGGCACAACCTCGACAACAGGCGCAAACACCACAAATGTCACTAATGTCATCGGTGGCGCAACGAATGCCGCACCAGCGAGCATCCTCCTGCAAAGCACCGCGCCGGGCGCACAACAAGCTGGCAACTTCAACATTACCGGCACGGGTCAGGTCGGCGAACTCAAAACTACGATCATCAACAGCAACGGCGGCGTTTTGTATGTCAATCCAGCCAGCAGTACGTCACAACAACAGATTACGCCAGGCACACCGGCAAGTGTTGGCCTGACATCCGGTTCGCTCAATGCCCCGGGGCCTGGCTGGCAAAATGACTCTATGGCGACAAAAGTAACAATAGGCGATGTTGGCGGTACCGCGACATCGATATCAGTACAGCTGACCGGTGGCTCAGCATCGAACCACGTTCAACTCGCCTTGTACGATGACGACGGCAACGTACCGAGCCGGCCGAGCTCATTACTCGCCCAAAGTGCCGTCGTAAACCTCGTGCCCAACGGCACGACAACCGCGACGATTTCGGGCGTTAATCTTAATGCCAACACGACGTACTGGCTAGCCGTCAACACCGACGACGCTACAGTAGGCCGCACATACAATGGCGGCAGTCAATCGTCGTGTTTCCGCTCGCGAACGTTTGGTTCGATGGCTGATCCGTTTGGCGGCTGTTTTATGGACGACAATAACTACGCTGTGTCGCTGAACTATACCATCGGCAGCGGCGCTAGCGGCTCAGTCAGCGCCGCGCAACTATCGCTGAGTGCTACAGGGCAGGCCGTATTCCGCAATTCCAGCGATTCGACGACTGCCTTCCAGGTTCAAAACTCTGCCGGCACGACCACCCTACTGAATGTCGACACCTTAAACGGACGTGTCGGGATCGGCAAAAGCACTCCAGCATACAGATTAGACGTAGCGGGCGGTGACATAAATATATCCAGCGGGCGTTCACTACGCTTTGGCGGTTCGCCCGTGCTTTCTGCCAACTCTGACGGCAGTACGGTCACGCTCAGCAACCTTAATAACGGCGGCCATATCTCGGTGCAGGCTGATAACTTCGCACTCCAGGACGCCACTGCCACTCACCAAAATATGGTCGTGGACAGTAGTGGTAGCGCTACGTTCAGCAACAAAACGAACTCTTCCACGGCGTTCCAAATTCAAAATGCCACTGGTACATCACTGCTCGTCGCCGATACGACCGGTATGAAAATCAGCGTGACCGGTACGACCAGTACCTTTGCCTCGTTAACGCTCGCCAACGCACACTTTGCCTCAACACAGACCAACCCGCCCACCATAGCGACGCCAACAAACTGCGGCGCAACCCCAGTCGCAGCAGTTACTAGCGGCTCAACCGACACTGCCGGGTCATTCACCATCACAACTGGCACTGGCGGCACATCTTCAACCTGCGACACAACCTTCACGTTCAACAAGGCATACGGAGCAACGCCCAAGTCAATTATCGTCGTCGGCAAGGGCGATGCAGTGTCGGCGGCCCGTCAGGTGTTTGTCTCAGCCAGCAACAGCACGACGTTCACCGTGAGTTTTGGTGCAAGTGCGGGCGGTGCAAATAGCACCGCGTATAGCTTTAGCTACTGGGTTATCGAATAAATCTACTTTAGCGGCTCAGGCTGTTAAACCGAGCTTGTCTCTGTATTAACTAGTTGCGTCATTTTCTGCAGCATCTCCTCTACATTTTCCGGACTTATCTCGTATACCTTATAGCACAACTCTTTTTCGGCGCTTGTTGGCTCTTCCAAAATCTTCTTCTGTTTTTCGAACAAATCCTCGAATGTCACACCGCCGTGCGGGCTAATATCTAGTATGGCATGGCTGCGGGCGTTTTCTTGGATACGGAGCTGCGCCTGCTCGTCGCTGACGCGAAAGATGAGCAGCACTATGCGGGCGCCGTTTTGTTTTGCAATGTTGTAATAAGACTGGCGGATAACCTGTTTCGGATGCGCCGCCGTAGCAATCACGCTATAACCCTCGCGCAGCGCATACCCAGCAACTAACTGCGGTATAAGTAACCTCAAATCCGGGTCTGCCGGTGTTCGACGGGCCAAAACCTCTTTATCGTTACGAAGGTTTTTGAATTTATCTTTAATAAACTCGTCAACTTCATCGTTGTCGACATGGATAAACTTCGCCGAATCGCCCAAGGCTAAGCGCAATTTTCGGCCAAACGTCGTTTTACCGCTATGGGTCGGCCCATAAGTAAGAAATAGGAGGCTCATAACTTGACGATACAAGATCGAACCCAAAAATCAAAGCCTACTATTCCGAGAGGTAATGTAGTAGGTGTTAATGCTTATGTTACATAATTTAGTTGACTTTTTACAAACTAAGTTATATAGTCACCATCATCAACAAAACGGGAGGAATTCACATGTTCGTGAAGTCTTTTATTTGGTGTTCAGTGACTGCAGTAGCTATCCTAGCTGCCGCTTTGCTGACTACCGCGCCAGTGTCAGCGCATAGCGATGACAAGTACCAAAATACCCAAACTCAAAACCAAAACGACGGCGACAACGACCAGGACGATAAAAAATTTAAACTCAAAGACCCAATTCTTAACCTCGAAACCGGCGCCTGCGTCTTCAAAGGCGACGACGAAGGCACTATTGGTGTCGACGTTACCAACCCGAACAGCCACAAGCTGACCTACAAGGTTACCGTCAACGGCGAAGAGAAATCAGTCACCGTCGACCCAGGCAAGACCGAATACATTGCCTTCACCGAGCTTGCCATCGGCACTTACGCTGTGAGCGTCGAAGGCCCACATGGCACGCAAGCCTCTGGCAGCGCGACCATCAAGGAATGCCACGAGCACGAACTGCCAACTGTTACTGTCGATGCTTGCGGCTGCGTTGCTGCCGACCAGCACAACGGTCACATTACGCTGACTATCGAGAACACAAACGACTACGCCGTCACCTACACTGTTCGCATTGATGGTCACAGCAAAGACGTTTTCGTCGACGCACATTCAACTGGCACGATCAGCTTTGACTGCCTCAAGGCCGGCGAGTACGAGATCAGCGTCAGCGGCGACGACTGCACCCACCTCTGCCTACAAGCAACTGTTGAACAGTGCCCAGACCAGACACAGCCTGGTCAAGGGAGCGGCAACCCAACACCAACCACTCCTGAAACTCCAGCACCTGTCGCTACGCCAGCCGTCCAGACCAGCACACTGCCTGCTCAGCTGCCAGACACGTCAGCAACCGATGCCGCAGCTCCTGCCGTAGCAGCACCTGCGACCGTCGTTGCTAAAGTTCAGGCCCCAAAGAGCGTGAACGCTGCAAGCCTCGCGCTTATCGCTCTTGGCCTGCCAATGCTCGGTGCCGCATTTGTCCTGCGCCGTCAGCAACTCAAGAACAACGCTTAGTTAACCTTGAATAAAAACAAAACCCGCTTGCTCATTCACGAGCAAGCGGGTTTTTGTGTACATGTGGCGCGGTCGGGAGACACGCTTCTCTCGGAGCCGGCAAAACACCTGGTAGGTGCAGTGACGACGAGAGCGTCTATTCAGTACCGTCAACCTGGCCGCCATCGTCCCAGGTGTTATTGATCCATTGGTTGCCCGTATTAGGCCCGTAACCGGCCACCGGGCCGAAGTCGCCACATTTGCCGTTGGTACCGCGGTTAAAGACGTTGTCTTTAAAGATCAGGTTGATACCCTTCTTACCAGGTAGCCTGTCGCCGCCGTAGAGACAGTAGGAAAGGCTAGTGCTGGCGCCCATGAGGTTGTGCTGGATAAGCCCGTCTTGGATGATGGTGCTGTCAACTTCGGGTGGGTTCGGGATGAACACTATATCGCCACTACAACCACCGCCAACATCGTTGACCGGCGTGTCACAAATGACACTGTTGTGGATGAGCTTGTAGCCATAATCGCCAGGGGCGTGGGTGCCGCCGCCGCCAATGCTGTGGAAGCCGCCCAAGTGCCAGTCTACGTGCTGTGGCATGAGCTGGCCGTGCAGCCAGGAATCCTTGATGTTACACTGCGCAGACTTGTCGCCGCACTGGACGCTCGTGATGCCGCCGTAGATGTTAGCGCGGAGTATGGTCATTGCGCCCTCAAACACAGCAGGTTCTTGGGTAAGTGGAGCCGCAACTTCAGAATCCTGCAAGGTCAGCGAGAAATTCATATTATACTGGGTGCGCGGATCATCAGAGTTGATATAGACCTGGCCATTAATTTTGCTGTTTTTGATAACAACGTTTTTGGCCTGAATCTGAACCGGACTACAGTTCATCGTTTTGGAATCAACAACCGTGTTGTCGACAGTAATCACGCATGGGCCAGTATATGCTGTAAGCGTTGTGCCTTTTGGCACACCAGTGTTGTTAGGGCCAGGCCAACAGCCGCCCAACGGATCGGTGCCGCCAGGAACATTTGTGCCTGACAGACAAGTTCCCCCGGTCGTGCCGCCACCGCCGCCTGTCGAGGCTGGTGCGTTGAACTGAACAGACTTACCGCCGCTTGCCGAAGAGTCTGTGACGACCTGGGCGTTACCGCTCACGGTGCCGTCGCTCGCCTGTAGTGATGCAAAGAAACCAGATGCGAATGTACTAACCAGGAAGACGCCTACGACGACAACGACCGCCGAAACGCTCACCGCAAGGACAAGATTGAGTCGAGAATTCTGGATGAATTGTGTGAATTTGTTTTTTGTAACCATGTCCATATATTACTCCACGATCACGGTGCCCTGATGGTCTACCTTGGCCGGATCATAATAGGTGTATGTACCAGTGTCTTCAAAGGTAAACGAGTATGTGTCGCCAAAGTTAAGCGGATCGCTCGTGCCCAGGCCCGCTGGCCGTTTTTGAGTGCCAACTAATTTCTGAGCAATGTGGCTTTGGTTATTCCAGGTAACCTCCTGGCCTTTCTTCACCTTGACCGTTGCAGGGTCGAAGCCATTGTCGGTAATCGTCACCGTTACAGGTGGCACTTCTTCGGCAGCCTTATTCGAAGCGCTCGACCACCACATCCAGCCCGCAACAAGCAGGGCAATCAGTACCAGCATGCCCGTCAGCGGCGCAAGCCAGCTTTTCTTTTTTGCAGTGGTCTGCGACGTTTGGGTCGGAGTACTGCTTGGCGTTTGAGGTTGAGTCATTGGGTCCATTCCACTATTCCTTTATTTGTGTTGCAAGTGAACGTTTTTCGTAATAGTCGTGTCCGTCACTAGTACCTGGATGGTCTTCGAGTAATGACCAGTCGCGGAGTACGTAATGTTGTATCTGCCCTGCGGGACGTCTCGGATAGTGTAGTGGCCTTGCTGGTCTGTCGTGGTCGTGTACTTGACGCCGCCGACTTCCATTACGACTCGAGCGCCGGAAATGGCATTGGTAGTCTGCGATACAGTGCCCATGATGCGTGAGGTGCGTGTAGCCTTCGGTGTCGTCGCGCTTACCGTGTTGCTGTTTTTACTCTTGTTGCCGGCTGCGTCCCTGGCAACGACATAGTACGAGTACTTCTGGTTGGCAGCGACGGTCGTATCGCCGTAGCTCGTGGTCGTGACGCTCGCAACTTTTTGAGCCGAACCTGTGCCGGTTGAGCGATAGATGTCGTAGGCAGCAACACCAACATTGTCGCTACTTGCCTGCCAAGAGAGATTTATTTGGTTCGATGTGGCAGCGACTGCAGTAAGTTTCGAAGGTGCCGTTGGA
>Ga0307509_10006414_pt1 | contig 15845 bp, 12 predicted proteins | sample 10_EM_MG_FD_202245 | JGI IMG/M metagenome (GOLD analysis project Ga0307509, IMG submission 202245) | Populus trichocarpa ectomycorrhiza microbial communities from riparian zone in the Pacific Northwest, United States - 10_EM | ecosystem: Host-associated > Plants > Roots > Unclassified | place...
CCTTCATCTCTAATTCATTAAGCACAGATGCAGTAGCCAACAATCAGTTTGAAGAAACAAACTCAACTCTCTTTGATGAAAAAGTGAGTCCTTTTCTTCTTCTTTTCCTGTTAGTCCTACAGTCCCCTCCCTCAGTTCAACATTTGCTTTTGAACACTTGAAATTTAATTTTCTTGTCATTTGCTACTGACATGATGGAATTGATTTCTTAGGTTGCATTCTCTAACATAGAGAAACTGCAAATTCTTGGCATGGATAATTTGAATATGATATGGCACACTGAATTCCATCCAGATTCCTTCTGCAAGCTCAAGGTGCTGAAGGTAAAACAAGCAAACAAATTGTTGAATATTTTCCCACCCAATATGCTGAGAAGATTTCATAATTTAGACCACCTGGAGGTAGCTGATTGTTCTTCACTGGAAGAGGTGTTTGATCTCAGATCTCTGATGAATGAAAAAGAATCCCATGCTGTGACAGCGTTTAAGTTGAGAAATATGTATGTATGGAACCTGCCAAAATTGCAGAAAGTGTGGAATACAAATCCTCATGGAATTCTCTCTTTTCAAAACCTTCATTTAGTGAATGCTTGGAATTGTGCAAGTCTAAAAAGCCTCTTCCCAACCTCTGTAGCCTTAGGCCTTTCACAACTCGAAGAGCTTCAACTAACTAGTTGTGGAGTGGAGGAAATTGTTGCTGAGGAAGAAAGACTGGGAGAAGAACTAAAGTTTGTTTTTCCTAAAACAACCTCTTTCATTCTTTGGGAATTGCCCAAACTCAAGAGTTTCTACCCAGGAAGACACACTTCAGAGTGGCCGGTATTAAAGAAAATAGACGTGTATCATTGCCACGAAGTGCCGGTATTTGATTCGGAGCTCCAGAGCACCCAAGGAGCTTGTACACAGGACCAACTTGAGATCCAAGTTCAGCAACCGCTTTTCTCATTTGAAAAGGTATGAGCTTGAGCATTATCCTATGGATGTTCACTAACAGTTCTAACATTAATGCCTTCAATGAGTTATGTTAAAAAATACGGAACATTCTCTGTGCCAGTCCCCTAGGCTTACATGACACCATTAAGAAACCGAAAAGTTACTCTTGCTGCCTGGCAAGATAGTTCAAGCTAGACCTAGCTAGCTGTGCAAAATAGGAACATTTTTTCCTTGTATTATTGAACTCCAACGTATTCCTTTGATAATGCCATGCTCTACAAGAACTTTACACAAGAATTAGCTAAGATGCAAAGGCAAATCTGCTTGTAATGCTTGCATTTTGGCCTTTCATTCTACCCAATCATCATCGTTTTTGGTTTTGAACCAGATATGCAATCTATGAAGAAGATTCAATAAATACAACACTTCTCCCTTCCAAAAATTGAATTCTACTAGTTCACTTTAGAACCCACAACAAGAAGCAAGAGGATAGGATATTGTAGTAAAAACCCGAAGGCACAAACTTGTACTAACGTGATTGCATCTACCTGGACCAAATCAAAATTCTTGAGATAATGAACCTACCAATCCCCTAAAACTGGAACCTGAATCTACAACAACGCTCTAAAAGAGTGAAGCAACAGGAAATGTTAGAACATCATTCACCATAATAGTGCCTAAGAAAATTTAACTTGTAAGCACCAATAAGACTTGTCGGCAGTGGGAAAGGACTGGCCTGTTTATTGAATGTGCTGTAAAAACTGCTATATCTACCTCTGGCTTTTCATATTTAGCTTGCATTTGTGCATTCGATTTCCAGATCATCCCCAACTTGGAAGAACTATCGCTAAACAGTAAAGATGCAGCAAAGGTATGTCAAGGCCAGTTTCCAGCAGACCTCTTTCACAAAATAAGAGTTCTTGAGCTGCAATGCTTTCATGATGCATCGGCTGAATTTCCATTTGGTATCATGCATAGATTCCAGAATATGGAAAAGCTTCTTGTAACTCATGGTTATTTCAAAGAGCTGTTCCCATGTCGACTTGTTGATGAGGAGGAACATACTCTTGCTAGGATACTGTACTTGAAACTTTTTAATCTTCCAGATTTGGAGAAAATTTGGAACCAAGATCTCCAAGTGGACCAGCTTCTTCAAAATCTTGAAACTCTGGAAGTAAGGAGTTGTGACAGTTTGATCAATTTAGCACCATCTGCATCATCTTTCGGAAATCTAACAGCTTTGCATGTATGGGATTGCGAAGCATTGAAATACTTGGTCACATCCTCAACTGCCAGAAGTCTTGTGCAACTCTCTGCAATGAGTATAAAGGAATGCAAAATGGTGACAGAAATTGTAGCAAGCAAGGGAGATGAAGCAGGAAATGAGATCATTTTCTGGAAATTGGAAAGTCTGAAACTTGATTGTTTAGCAAGCCTCACTAGCTTTTGCTCTATAAATTTCACCTTCAAATTCCCCTCTTTGACAGAAGTAATTGTGACAAATTGTCCGAAGATGAAGACTTTTTCCCCGGGAATAAGCACACCAAAGCTGCAGAAAGTATGGCTATCAAAAGAAAAGGACAAAGGACATTGGGAACGCGACCTTAACATCACCATTCAACAGCTCTCTGTATAAATTGTATGCATTTGCCAGATCTGTTCATCTAGTTTTACTTATCTTTTTTCCCATTCCATTATTCTAGTTCATATAAGATAGCCAGCACTTCTGAATCACTACATTGAACAATCATCCTGTTAGAATTTAGCATTGAGGAGCTTCAGGATGGTTCACTCAATTTGCAGGCTGCATGCTGTGGTCCTTCATAGTGGTTTGCTTGTGCTTTTTGAAAGATACGGCTGGTGCTTCAAGGGAGTGCTATAGTGACTCATTATCTGCGTGCATTATCATATCAGGACTCTTCAGCATACTTCCTGTCAGATGGTACGATGGCAATGGACTGATGGAATACTTTAATTGCTCGATAGTCAAAAGCAGAAAACAAAGAATCAGAAAGTGTGTTGGGCCACGCGGACCAGGATGGCCTTTTTTTATATATATTTCTTTGCTTTTATTTTTTGGATTTAGATTTAAATGTAATATAAAAAATTATTATTCGATTTTGGTATCTTTTTCAAATAACACTGTAGGTTTTATGGGAATTTTAACATTTTTTCAGTTAATATATGTCTACTATGAAAAAAAAATCATGAATATTTATTCAACATAAAATTTATGTTTTTTAAGATTTTTAATATTTTTTTATATAATTGTATAACATTTATAAATATTTTTTCTTCAATCATGTGAAAAATACTGAGATTTTATTTAAATGTTTTATTTTAAATTTACTTTTAAGATTATAATGAATTTTTATTTAAGAAATAGTGCTTGCAATTTATTAAAAAAAAAAAACATTGATATTGAGTTGATGATGTGCCTTGCAAGCATCTATTTTTTTTATTTTTTTATTAATTTTTATAAAACATAAAGTCGAGTTAAAAGATTTTTAAGTATTATCTTTTTCTATGAATAAAGTTCACAAATGTAGACAGCATGGTCAATCGACTATCCCTCGTTCTTCTAGAATCAGAAAGATTTTATTTTATTTTTAATTTTGAGCATGTTCATTTGAAATCTAGGGCCTAGGCACTTATTTATTTATTTATTTTATAGTTACAACAGCGGTGAAGATCTAGACAGACTGCGCAGACAACATATTTTGCCTTTTGGGATGTTTCTGGACTGCATCTGTTGAACAGGCTTTGTACAAAATAGTTTGCTTAGAAGCAATGCAACCTTTTGATCCTGGTGAATGTTCTGTATAACGACATTTCATAGCAATGTCTTAGGATACTTTACTGACTCAAATTTAACAGTGTATGTCTATGAAGATTCTTATTGTGATTGTTTTGTGGTTAAAAAAATATTTTTAAAAATATTATTTATGGTTTTGTTTTACTGCAAATGTAAAGTACTACTGCTGCTTTCATCTTCCTAGTCCCACCACAGAGAATCACCGAGTCGAAGGCTTTTCTTCTTCTTTTTTCGATCCATACAAAGTCCAACTCTTCATTGGGCCAGCTATGTGACAAAGCATCCAAGAGCTGCCATGTTCTAAGCTGGCAGCGCAAGGTTCACACATGAATCTGCAAGCAAATTATGAACGAGGGCTGAGGCCATCTGGGCAAGTAGACCAGAGAGATACCAAACGCCTAGAATATCCATTGAATACACTTATTCTGTGAGTGCTTGGTGGGGCTTCGACATTCTTACCTTAAATTAATCTAGAACAGAAAAACATATGGTCTTGTGTTGTTCTTCTCACTAAGCCCCTATCATCCCTGTCACGTACAAGAAAGGAATATTGAAATGTGGGAGACACTGCATGTCTTGTACTAGAAACTAATAACCAGAGAAATCAATGGATGTTCCGAATCTTATACTCTCCTTCTCACCATCCATTAATCTGACTCATATTCGATCCATATTTTCTTGAATCTTATTCTGTGGTAAATGTATTTGTTTTTTTCGTAATGTATCAAATTTGAATTCTAGATAATGATGCAGAATACAAATTTCTTATTGATGTATTATTCTACATGTAATTATTTGTTTAAAATCCGGTCGGACTGTTGGATCTAACTTGGTTTGGTAAGCTAGCCACCCAATTTGTTTTCCGGGTCAATTCCCAGATCAGGCACGGCAAGGTGGAAACGAGAAGAAAAACAGAGTCACGCAAGAAGTTTCCTCGGGGAAGTTTCCTTGGGGAGGACAGAGGTCAAGTAAACCTGTCATGTTCAACCAAACTCCATGGCCGACACAGAGTTTAGAAGTAGAAGAGGAATGGAAACTTGGGTGTGGTTGGCACTTGGCAGGCATGTCTGCGGGCCAACTACCAGCTATGCATTCCATTTGGACAACTGGGTGTGATCTTCCAGGCATGCTCTCTTCTGCAATTTGCAAGTGCACTCCTAGGCCCATGCGGAGGCCATTTTAATATGGGTATAATCTGTACCAGAAGAAAATAAATTTTATGATATTGAAAACAACTTACCTGTAAGCAATGGATCGAGTATGGATTTTTCAGACCCGAACCTAATTCAATCAAGTGTTAATATTAATTGGATATTCATAACCAGAATTTAAATGATATAATATGAAATTAGTTTTTTCAAACTTTAAAATTATTTATATATTTCATGTTAGGTTCATATGAATGTTCATTTTCAAACCCAAAAACTCAACTTTTTACCTTTAATTTTTTTTTTATTAACATGGATGTTCGGGTCAGCTTAAGCGTACATTAACTAATCTCACGGGTCCTAAAATTAGCAACCATGTAAATCCTTAATAGCCTTAAAAAAACTCAAACTTGTAATTATTAAAAAGCAAACTCAAACACATCAACTAATCTCACGGGCCCTGAAATTAGCGACCATGTAAATTTTTAATATCCTTAAAAAAACTCAAAGTTATAATTATTAAAAAGCAAAATAAAAAACTGGCCATTAAATTACTCCTCAATATTCCTTCAAATTTTACTCAAACTCCATGAGTATAAAAATTGTACACATTAGACATATTCATGATCTTGTATGGTATAAAAAATGAGGATTGATGACGGAGGTGTGGAGCCCATGGACAAATCAAACGTCAGGGAAAAACAATTATGAAAAGAAGTAGGGATTGATGGGTTGATTTATGCCGACCCCTCTCTCCAATAACTAATTGCTTTCACTAATCAGCATCTTAACAAGTTACAATGTGACGGTGCATTGGATTAGATATTTTTTTTATTAGCATGTTGAATTAGGTGCGACGTTTTATGTTTCAAATCTCTTTTTAAATTAAAAAAATATTAAATTAATATTATTTTAGATGGTTTATAATAATTTTAATGTATTGATGTTAAAAATAAAAAAATATTATTTTAATATATGTTAAGTTAAAAAATATTTTTTAAAAAACACTTTACACCATAATATCAAATATATAACTTGTTTTAATATGATCTGTGGTTCATTAATTAAATTTACTTTAATATTTGAAATTAAAAAAAAAGATAGAAATATATTCGATTGGAAATATGAAAATAAATATATAAAATAAATTTGTTTTGTGTAACACTTTTAAAATTAAAATTTATCAAAATAGAAAATACATGAAGATATATTTTCTTTATCTTCACTAATTTTATTTTATTTTATCTTGAAATTATAATTAAACACTAAGAAAATGATAATGATTAGGAGTTTATGATTAACACATGAGTTGCTAATTACCTTAAATCCTAGATTTACTTTCTATGTATGCACTAAATACCCAATCTAGTTAATTAGTTTTTAGTTTGTTCATTGAAAATGCTATTTTGGAGGTTAGTTAATCATGTTTGTTTTTTCTTTTAAAAATATTTTTTTAAAAAATATTTTTTTCTTTGCTTCAAACTAATATTTTTTTGATATTTTTAGATCATTTTGATGCGCTGATTTCAAAAATGATTTTTTAAAATAAAAAAAATATTATTTTAATATATTTCTAAGTAAAAAATAGTTTAAAAAACAACCGCAACCACACTCCCGAATATGCTAAATTATTTTTTGGACACCTAAATAATATCCCAATACTATCTTTTTTGTATATTAAGATCAAATCAAGTTCACGATTGATCTAAATTTTTAATTGCAATAAAAACACACATCATAAAACTTGTTGCCAATATTAAAAATAATTTTTTAAAAATAAAAAAATATTATTTTAATATATTTAAACAAAAAATAATTTAAAAAACAACTTCTATAATAACCTCAAACATTGGACAACACATACAAGTTCTCACAATCTTGTCAAATTCATAAGTATTGAAGATTTTCAGCCAACAAACAACAAGGAAAATTAAGGCCTTGTAGATCTCCCTCATCAATTTTAGAAATATCTCACGATAATATATATATATATACCTCATGAAAAAAAAATCACTAAATAGATAAATAAAATTCTATAAACAAGAGCCCAAAAGTACAAACAAGCAAATCCGAATACAAATCCCTTCCCATTGTTCTCATTTTTCACGCTTGACCCACCCACTCTCGACCAAATCCAAATATAAAAAACACTTTTGTTAACTCGACAAGATTGCTAATTGGTTGACCACTTTTTTCTTGGTTTTCTCCTTCCTAATATTTTCATATATATTTTTTTATCGTAGTAATAAAAATCAAATATGTTGAATTAAGATTTTTTTATTAAAATAATATTTTTTTATTTAAAATAAAAATTTAAATCGATTTTATTTTAGTAAAAAAACTGGATTAATTCACAATACCGAAATAATCTATACCCAAACTGTTTTTCGATCTAATCTTGGGCTTGGGCGGTGGCGACACCGACCAGAACACGTTTCTTGTTCAATTTCACCTTCGAGATCAAGATAGTTGATGACTCGAGTTAAAAAAAGAAAAGAAAAGAATAAAACAATGTGAACCAACCCAAATCCAACAACCAGAATCCACAGACTTAACCCAAATAAATCTGAACCGTCCATCATTCCATTAAGACAGCAGTTACTATTACCCTCTAACAGCAACCTCAACCTCGCCTAAAATCTAACGGTCACAATATAATTTCCTACAAAAGATCAGATAAAATAAATCAACAGACAGAACACAGAAACAAAAACAACAACAAGAGAGAGAAGAACTGGAAACAGGAAACAAGAAACTCAAACCCATCAACCAAAAAAACAATCCTGTTCTCATAATCTCTTGTAATTCACTTGTAATCGAATCCTTGATTTATTGGGTTTTTTCTTCTGGTTTTGTTTTTGTGTTTTGGTTTTCTGGTGGGGTAATTTAGAAAAAGAAAGAAAAGCGAAGAGTGTTAATTTATGTAGAGGAAGAAGGAAGATTGAAGGACTTGAGGTTTTGGGTTTGGTGAGATGGGGCTGGGGAACAGTGAAAATGACGTGATCGTGGACGATGGAGATGGAGGAGGTGGTGGTGGAGGATTGAATGGCAAGTCGTTTGGAGGGTCAGTTTCATGTTCGATTTGTCTTGAAGTGGTTGCTGACAATGGAGATCGATCATGGGCCAAGCTTCAATGTGGACATCAGTTTCATCTGGGTATGTTAAAAGGTTTTATTTTTGGTGTTTTCTGGTTTTGATTTGGAATTTTGAGATCTGGGTGCAATGTTTTTTTAATGATGCTTACGTGGGTATTTTTTGAATTTTGGGTTCTTGTGTGATTGGATGTTGAGTTACTGGCTGAATGGTGATTAATGGTTGCAGCTCCTTGTTAGATAGTAGCAGATAGAATTATGTGTGATCGTTTTGAGGCCATAATTTTATGATTTGCACCTGTTAGATCTTTCTTTTGAAATCAAGTTGTTGAATTTTTGTGGTATCCGATGTGATGCTGATTTGAAATTGGAAGTTAGATTTGTATCCCTGTTGAATTTTAGATTTTGCAATTTGCAATCAGAGATCATGAGACATCGGCTGTGAGTTTGTGTGATGGAAAAGAATGTGGGGTGGTTATGAATTAGGAAAAAGGTAAGAATGAACGAAAACTTTTACCGCTTCAAGTTACCTAACTAATTAGAAGTCATGCTTTGACAGAGCGTGCAGAGGATAGCTTAGTTTGTGAGGATTTCTCCAGTCCCTTAATGTGATTTTTAAAAACAAAAATTAGAGAATTTTACAGAGTGAAAAATACTAAATCCATAATCTTACTCCATTGAGAAATGCCTTTTGCTAAGCAATCTTGCTTAGTGTACTAAGGCTGCTTACCACCCTCAAATTCTCATTAATCTACCCTTTTTGGGTTTGTAATATTCTGGCATGGCTCAGGTTGTCAAAAATGCTTTTTTAACATGACACCATTGTTGTCAAAATCACGAGTTGAATTGTAAAATCACATGATTTTACAAGTCAACATGCATCTAACAGGCAAACTCGGACTAAAAACTCAAAAACCAGTAAAATCGGATTTCACTCATGTAAAAGCAGTAAACTAGGTTAAAATCATGTAAAATCATGATTTTACACCCGAGTTTATAGGAAGTATAAATACTTTCATATTAACTCCCCTTTCTCAATCCTAGTCCACCAGCCGACACTACCACTCTCTCTCAAAGCACTTTTTTTTTTATTTCGTTTGATCGTCTTAGTTGGCTGGAAGTTAGAATCCTCTTAGCAACAACTAGTATACATACTCTGTAGCTTCCTACAAAAAGATAACAAGCTTCATCATTAGCCATTACCAAAGTCTTTTTAAATACTCAAATCCAAAAGTCTATGTCTATGTCTATGTTGAACATAGAAAAATATTTCTTTATAATAAATAAACAATGGGAGATCCAATTTTATAAAGATTTAACCTACCATCATAAATACAAGAATTAAATAAAGTAAAGAAAGCCATGCTTGTGAGATGAAACAAAATCAACCAGAATCTTGTTTAGAAAAAAGAATTTAGGGTACTTTCATGAGAAGCAAGTGGAAACAAAACCAAACAAGACCCTTTTAGTAAAAGAATGCAGGGTGCAAAGGGAAACCAAAACAACAGTATAACAAGAAGTTAAGAACACTAACCTGAAAATTACACCGACCCCAAAATTGATTTCAAAACAGGAAGGAAGGAGAAGGAGATGATTAGACGAAGTAAAAAAAAAAATTGTTTTGAGAGAGAGAGTGGTAGTGTCGGCTGGTGGGCTAGGGTTGAGAAAGGGGAGTTAATTTGGAAGTATTTATACTTCCTATAAACTCGGGTGAAAATTGCGATTTTGCACGATTTTGACCAAGTTTACCGATTTTGCATAATTGAAGTCCGATTTTACTGGTTTTTAAGTTTCTAGTCCGAGTTTGCATGTTAGATATATGCTGACTCGCACGATTGATTTTACAAGTCAACTAGTGATTTTGACAACAATGCTCATAAGTACAATCCAGGAATACTAACTTTACAATTTATTATCACACAGCAGTAATTTCTTTTGGACCCATTATTCTTTTGCTATTCAAAATCAAATTTAAATATCAATTGTGTTATTGAAACGAACATCACACTAAATGCCTAAGAAGGGAAACAAAAGAGAACATTCATGATAGCATTTGTTGGAGAACATGGAATTGTGTCATGAAATTTGCATATACAATAATCTCTTCACAGCTTTTAAGTGCAGGCTCAGTGATCTTCCATTAGGAGCATCAACAGTGATTATTTGTGTGACTGAGTGCTTGGAGATGCTTTTTTTCTTTTATGTTTTGGGTTTTGGTATCACTCTGCTCTTGTGTTTGTTTTGTTCTCTTTGGAGACCACCAGCAAGATTCTTTCCACACAGTGGTGCATCAATGTGCTCACTTGTATTTCATCACTGACTTTGTACTTGACAAGTATTTCTTTGTTTTTTCCTCCTTTGGTTGAAATTTATCTTTTCATATGATCTTCAGACTGCATCGGCTCAGCATTTAATGTAAAGGGTGCAATGCAATGTCCTAATTGCCGGAAAATTGAGAAGGGCCAATGGCTCTATGCAAATGGTTGTCGTTCACTGCCAGAATTTAGCATGGATGACTGGGCTCATGATGAGGACCTTTATGACTTAAGCTACTCTGAAATGGTAAATGGATTTTTATCTAAATGAATACTTTACTTTTATACGGTTCAAGTGTATGGTAGTTGAGGAAACCTCATATTTATATTGAGTTTTGATGTTATGTGAAACCTTCAAGTACCTAAAACCTGTTTTCTTACTAAGTTGTCCCCCTAGGACCTCAGAATATATTATGTCTTTTGTTTCTTTGTATCAAGGATAGAATGTAAAAATGTCAATTTCTTTTGTTGTTAATTGCTTGTAAAACAAGAAGCTGTATAACTGAAAGTGCTCTCTAAGCAGTTTACTCCTTTGAAATGCTTAGAAAGCCAAAAGCCAAAAATGTAAAGCTAGGAGACACCAAATGATACAGGAGCAAATTCAAAGCACTATGTTAAGTTTTAAGGGTGACTGTAGCATGGTACTGTGCCAGGTTTCTTTTAGTTTGGTCTTTTTCCTTCTAGTTTACTTTTTTGCATTATTTATGATAATGTTTCTGATGGTTAAAATTAATTTTGATATTTTGAGAATTTTATAAGAAAAATCCCTTTCTCGTTTGGCCATATGATCCAGTTAACCAGCCTATGGCTATGTTTATTATCCTTTTCCTATCTTCCTACATCATTAAAGAAAGAAAATCAGTGTAGTTTAGCCAATATCATCTAGGTTTTTTAGATAAATGGACCAAGGTGGATAGGATGCTTGTGCACTTCCTTTCATGTTTATTGGACTGAGAAAGAAATGCAGGTTCCCACACAAACTTCAGTATTGATATGCTAACCATTTGATGCAATCAATATCATGGCCTCTTTCTTTTTCTCTAGTTTGGACCATAGGAAGTGAGGTTGAATTCTCAATCTTTTGTGCAACAGATACTGGTATCTTAAATTTGGACCGTTGACACAGCCACTTGGATAGGTTGGTAATTGTATTAGATCTCGAGGTTAAAATTTGTTTTTGTCCTTGGAACTGAGGCACAAGGACAACTTGCCATTTTGTATTTCCAACTCTAGATTCCCTGGATTTTCCTCAGGAGATGAGTTGAAGATGCCACCAAGGTGCAACTAAGAGCTTACTAAAGTGAGGTGGATGGAAAGGTTTTCTATGCTGTCTAATTGTAATCTAACATTGTACTTTGAATGCACTATGCTGTTGATGCATCTTTTTCAAAAGTAATAGATTTATTCCTCTATCTACATTTCTCTTTATTATATGAACATGGCAGCAGGAATTCTTCCTGCCCAACACATGATTGTCTCAAGCTATCATGTGTGGGTAGCATTAATTGCTCTTTATTTTTTATTCATTTTTTTTTTTATCATATAATCTTGTCTATAAAGAAATTACCTTTTTACTATAGATGAGTGATTTGGATTTCATATATATATTGGTGAAATAATAAATATTCTCCGGCACGTGGATGCCCTGAGAGATTGCCATGTGCTGGGCAGGAGGAATTTCTCCTGCCTTGGGCACCAGGAATTTCTCCTGCCTTGGGCACCAGGAAATTATTTTTTGTATTATATTAATGGCTTTATGCATGCATAGATAACTCATAGAAACGACACATCCTTCTGGACATTTACTTTTAAATTTCTTTGTGCTGTTGATACCTAGATTTGTGTTTTCTGCAAGTTTCTCAGTAGCATTTTTGGTTCTTGTGTGGGTATGATACGCATTTCAGGAATGGTTCGTGTTCCTGAACTGTCGCTTATGATGAATTCTGTGCATGTGGGAGTATTTACATATGCATGTGTGTGCAGGCACATGGATGCACTTCAATTGTATCTGACATGCAACTTCTTACTTATTTGGTTCTAAATGGTTTTACAGTCCTTTGGGGTTCATTGGTGTCCATTTGGCAGCCTAGCACGACTTCCTTCATCCTTTGAGTAAGCATTAAAATCAATTACATTTTAGAGCTCAAAGTTATTCCTGTTCCAGTTTCTATGCTTCACTTGGTATTTACACATCTTCTCCCCTTTTATGTTTGTGTTTGTATGACATTAGAAAATCTTAATATGGAAATCAGATGGTACTCTAAAGAGACTCTAGGAGAGAGTATTTTTTGGCTGAGAAAACTGAAGCTAAAACAAAGAAAGAGTGATTGCTGAAAACCGAATTCTGAATCATTGGGCACATGGGTTGCAGATTTGCTGTTACTATTTCTGGGAAATGTAGCCTAGTCCATAATTTTGAGGGGAGGGTTGCATGTGAGCTGCAGATTTCTAATGAAAAATTTATGTCCCAACGTGGTAGTTCTTTGGAAATGCAACCCAGTCCACGTTTTCCGTTATGGTATTTTGAAAGTTGCAAACTGCTATCTACCACAGAATCCGTGAACTTTTAAATTTTATTGGCTAATTCCCACCACAATCTACCTAATACAGAATGCCATGGCAATGGTACCAGATTTTGTTGGGGTAAAACTACGTGGTTCAATAAATAGATATAATAATTAAAAAAAAAATGGATAGGAGGATTGCACCAGTTCTTGTCTCTTAAAACTGCTTTTTGGTTCAAAGGGAGCAGTAGTTTTACTTTTTCTATATATGCAGTCCGCGTGGTTTTTCTATCTGTTTTCAAGTAAGGCACTGCTCTTTGTCTAAGGTTTTAATTTTTCTATGTTGCAGGGAAGGGGAATTTTCATCAAATGCATGTAAGAGATTCTCTATACTGTTTGAGTAATGATTTTCTTTCAAGTTCTAGAATGGAGGCATGATGGCTAACTATATTGATAGGACTGATATTATGATGCAGATCATGATTTACTGGGACAACATCCCATATTTGGCGAACATACCGCAGCAGTATCATCTGCTACTCATCCTTGCCCATATATTGCTTATTTTGGACCAATTCACCCATCATCTTCGAACTCCAGTGGCAGTGTTTCAGATGTTTCTAGTTTTAACAGTCACTGGAATGGTCCATCAGTACCTAGTGAGATCCCTAGTTCCTATGCTTTTCCTGCCATGGATGTCCATTATCACAGTTGGGAGCACCATTCTCCTCCCTTCTCTACGACGGGCAATCGAATAGGTAATGCAGATCAGCCTTCTGTTCCACCTGTTACTCAAAGGTCGGCTAGAACTTCTTCAGATCTTCCACCAAGATCAGGATCTTTCATTCATCCATTCCTTGTTGGTCATGGGTATGTATATCTTCAAAAAATTTAAATTCTTTGCCATGAAAAATGTAGTTAGAAAATCCATTATTTAGGCTTCTTGCTGACACCATTTAGGATGAAGAAACAGTTACTGCTTAGCATTTGAAACAGATGTCCCCTTTGTTTTTTACATTTATTTCCTTTTCTTTTGTACTGTATAATTGCTTCACATGCACCTCTTTCGTCCACAGTTCTAGTGCTAGACCAGGGAGTTCAGTTACTTCCTCAATGATTCCACCTTACCAGGGCAGTAACGCACGAGCACGTGATAGAGTTCAGGCCCTTCAAGCATACTATCAACAACTACAGCCTGGCAATTCTCCACCTATTCGCACACCAGTTGTTTCTGGAAGCCGAAGATCCAGCAGTCATAGAGGCATGTCCCAGGTAGGAGCAGTGGCCTCATCATCCGATCAGACTGGCTTCTATTTCATTCCATCAGGAGCATCAGGTCGGAACTTCCAAGAAGCAGAAAATCCTCCTCCGCCAACTCGATTCCGTTCATGGGAAAGAGATCATTTGCCATCATTCTCATTAAATCAGGTTGACAGAGATTCAGGTTGGAGCACATTCCATCAGGCTGGTGGTGGTCCAGATCCCGGCATCAGATTCCGCCAAAGGCATGGATCCGAGAGAATGTCATCACAAAATCGGTGACAACTTTCATCATTATCCTTATTGGGTGAAGCAAACTACCACTACTGTGGCTGAAACCAAATTATGTATGCTTGAGAAATGACATCTAATGCTTGGAGTCTGTCGATCCTGACAGACGCAAAATACTGTTGAGTGGCCCTGAAAAACGATCTGTTTGGCAGCCACCTGGCTGTGTGATGGACTTTTGCCTCCTCTTGTTTCTTTGCCTTTGAGGATATAAATAAGATCAAATGTTGGATAGTAAAGTTGAACGGCCATCAGGCTTCCCCCCCACCCTCACCCACCACCACCACCACCACCACCACACACACACACGACGGGAAGTGAAGAACTTGACCTAAGCATGCATTAGTTAATGGATAGCAAGTTGGGTCCAGCATGCTGTATCCATACACTGGAGGTCCTGGCGCTGTGATGTTCTTTTTAAGTGCCGCCTGAACCTTTATTCACGGTTTCAGAGGGTGCTCCTCGCCCTTTATAATTTGATGACTCGCTTAGACTACTCTTGTTCTAATTTGATGATGATAATTTAATCCAAATTTAATGGAATTAGAATTACAAAGGAACTTGATGACTCGCTTAGACTACACTCTTGTTCTAATTTGATGATGATAATTTAATCCAAATTTAATGGAATAATAATTTCAAATTATAATCAATGAAAATTTTTTTGTAAGTTACTTTATTTAGTGGATATGGGTATTCATAAACTTGATTTAGATAAATAAATTAATCTTTCTCACACTTTTTTTATATTGAATAATAAATATTATTTGAATAATAAATTCTTAAATAAACATCCAAAATCTAGAGGATAAAATATAAATATTTGAATTTTTTTTACCCAATGAATAAAATATAAATATAATAAAAAATAAAATATGAAGATAATAAAAACTAGCTATTCAATAGAGTTTTTCCAGGTTTTTCAAGAAACGAGCATGTTTTTCTTCTTTAACCTTTTTTTTTTTTTTTTTTTGCTTGAAGGAAAAAAACAGTGAGAGCACTACAAAAATAAATTAGCATTTTGAAAAATTTTAAATTTTTTTGGTAAAATTTCTTGCGTTCTTTTCTGAATTTATATTTTAAGATCGATTATCATTTTACCAAAAAGCTAATCATATTTTCTCGAGTATTCTCTGTATCTAAATTTAATTATTTTGTACATGATATAGAGATGTTACCGTTTAGCATCCTGCCCTACAGCAACAGCATCAGGTCCGTGATCGTGATCTAAAACCGGGGGAATAAGCTTCCAACAAGAAGATAGAACTCTCTTGTGTTTTCCATATATATATATATATTATTTTGATATGGTAATATTAAAAATAATTTTAAAAGATAAAAAAATATATTTTTAAAACCAATGATTTCCCAAACACCTGATAGACATGCCTTGATTCACAAATATGCTAAAAAACAGTTGTTGGATTCGCTAGGCAGTTGCTTTTCTACGTGGGCTTACTTGCAACTAACAAAGTAGCTTCGACAAACAAA
>Ga0307509_10006415_pt1 | contig 15845 bp, 14 predicted proteins | sample 10_EM_MG_FD_202245 | JGI IMG/M metagenome (GOLD analysis project Ga0307509, IMG submission 202245) | Populus trichocarpa ectomycorrhiza microbial communities from riparian zone in the Pacific Northwest, United States - 10_EM | ecosystem: Host-associated > Plants > Roots > Unclassified | place...
ATTTAGGGCTCCAATGATAAGCCTCAGAGGGGTAAGGATTCCACGGCAAATCTGGGAGAGGGGATGTTCTGTTCAGCTAGCACATTCTGCTTATGGTATGCTGTTGACTTCTAGGAGCTCGTAGAGTACTGCGCTGGTACAGTGGGGCACATACCTCCTGCAGGCACACTACCACCAACTGCGTTGGCAAATTTTGTGACGTGAGCAACAGGTCTCCGTCCTACATTTATAAATTCCTTTGCACCACGACAAATCACGAAGTATCCCCCCCTCAACAACTGACCCGAGTAATCTCTCACAGTACTAGCTTAGATGACAATACGACAAAGTAGACGACAAGGTCTAGCGAATTTTTCCCCTTTTTTCCGTTGTTGTTCGACACTCGGTGATCTTCCCAAGATGTATGCAACCGACTCTTCTTCTCTCTCTCTCTCTCTCAATCTTTTAATCTTTTAATAGAGGTTTATATGAGAACCCGTTGCTTTGCAAAGGTTGACATCGCACAGCCTCCCTCGTATGCAACCCTCCCTAATATATAATATAGAAAATACGAAACGCACTACCACCACAATCGTCACTGCCATCATCAATTCTAAAAAGCATATTCACTCGTTCATTCGCTTCATCCATCTGTGAGATCACAGCTCACAAGACGTCCGCCGTACTGCAATGTATGTACTCTACTGTATCGTACCTAATGCATCCAGCGCAGATCCCGTGACTCGCACGGTACTGTACGTCTCCGAGAGTGATGGCTAGAGAAGAAAAAATGGGCTCCTCCTTTCCCTTTGGCTACTTTGGAACAATACGAAACTTGTTTTTCCTCTCTCCCACCCTAGGATTGCTGAATTACTTGGCTAGCTAATTTCTAGGTTCTCTCCGTCTCCATGTACAGTACTTGCTAATGCATAAATCAGACCATAATGGCTGTGGCTATGGTTCTGCGGAAATACGCGTTGGGGAAAGGAAACACAGCATGCGAGCGCGCACGATGGAAGGTAAGTTAGGTTATGCGGTGCGGTGCGTACAGTGTGCACAGCGTTGGATGGAAAGTTATGCCGTGTTAGGGATGGGTAATGTGGGTTGGTTGGCTAGATATGATAATTGGTTGGTTGGGTGGGTGAGTGAATGTGAGGCCCGGGATCGGTGATTAGCGAGTGAGAGAATGTGAATGTATTTCTTCCGGAAAGGTTTGTATGGAGAGGCTGGGGGGGGTCAAGGCATGATTGTCAGTTTTGTTTGGTATTTGTTTGCTTGCTTCGTAATATCTGCCTTTTTAGTCAATATCATTTTTTAATTTGCCCTCGATTTCCCCTCCCCTCCCCCCTTCCCACTCTCGCAGCTGTTTCCACCTCGTTAGTCCTACCGAGGCGGAGTTTGCCATGCGGCGGAGAAGGATATGCATTTCGTCGGGAGGATAACTGGTTTTTCTCGAAGAAGCAACCTCCCGAAATAATGTGGGACACACAGACACACGAACGCAAGAGCGCTTTCGCGGGTAGTACAAAGCAACGAAGTTATTATTTCCGGCAGGCCACATCTCCTCCTCTCCCTCTCGCTCCCTCTCTGCTTTCAGAGAAGCGGAGAACCCGCGCCGCTTTTGACGAAAGTCACATCGGACAGATAATACAATAGAAACAATAAAAAGCGGATAGCGAAAGCAAAAGTCTATCGATTGGTCGAGGGAGAGGGAGATGTTTGTCCTCCATGATAGAAGCGGCGGCGGACCTCCTCATCTCGCTCGGGGCTGCTGTACTTGAGTACTGTACGTACCGTACCGCAACTGAAATCAGAGATTTTGCATCATGATTCGGTGCATCTGTGTGGGTCGGGCGGGTGAACCGAGTAGGATCTGCTGCAAACGGATCTGTGATTTGCTGCGGGGGATCATGTAGGCATTATATGGCAGAATGCTGTGTGCCTTCGTGTCTGACTATGGACCATTTTCGAGGCCGGTTTTCGGTTCAATATCGCGGGGCCATGTGCCATAGAATCTTAGCTGTGGATTGGGGATTGTACTCGAGTACAATAATAGACTAGTGTCAGGATTGGACAGTACAAAAGACTATACGGTAGACGTGGCTAGGTTGGTGCCCTCTTTCTTATTGTACTCGAGTAGATATCATAGTCTGACTTCCTGAAATCACCCCCCATGGAGTCCATGAACTTGAGCACGATAACGCGTTTTCCTGGAATAATACAGGCAATGTGAGCCATGACGATTTCACGACGCACCGAGCACGTTAGGTGAAACCTGTTTGGATGGACCAAGTTGTTACTGGGTGGGGTACTAGATACATAATGTATTGGTCCATTTTTGCAGCTACCACAAGGACCCTATTTACTGGCAGCCCGTCTGTCACTGGCCTTACATGTTTGTCTCGAGGCAAGCGCTGTGTCGTGGCTCTTAGTTAATGCTGGAGCAAGAGTCGGTGTGCATGATCCTACCGCACGGATGGGGACAGCGCTAAGCCACACATGGGGCAGCGGTTGCCGGCCGTGCAAAGGGTTCTGGCGTCTACAATAGGGTGCCAGAGTCGCAGAGATAGCTTACCCTAACCCCTAGCCCACACCTTTTCTCGAATGTGCGCCATGCTACACAAGCGGGGGCTGACTGACAAGAAGGAAGGAGGGTGGAGAGGAGGAGAGTCTTAGAAAGAGGGAGAGAGAGAGAGGCAGAGAAGGGGAGAAGGGGAGAAGGGGAGAGGGGAGAGGGGAGAGTCAGAGGACGAGCCCTCCCCGCCTTTAGCTTTGTGCCCACCACTTTCTCTCTCCTTCTTCCCTTTCTTATTCTTATTGAGTCTCCTCTCTCGCTACTCCCACCTTTATTGAAGAGCCTATATCATCCAGTAACCTGTGAACCAATACCGCACCATATCATTCGGGTATTAAGAGAGACAGTGGAGAGTGTGTACCGCACGCGTGCCCTATCTTTTTTTCTCCATCCTATGGTCTTTCTCTCCTGCAAATAATTGTCTATCCACACGCCGGTCAGCCTCTTACAGTCGTCTTACTTTAAATAATCCGGCATTTTCCATGTACGTACAATTCAAACATCAGTGCATACATATTTTTCTCCCCCTTCCCCAATTATCCCTTAGGTTGCTGCTAGTTCGCCTTCGCTTCGATCTGATTGGCTATGCTCACAACACTTACTTCAGTTCTACAGTAGCAAATCACCATTTTCTTTCTTTCTTTTCTTCTTTTCTTCCTCTCTCCCTTGCAGCTCCGTAGGTAAAACCTCTCTATCCCTTGGGTTGCTAGACGAGGGGGAAATAATAATGATTAATTGTTTGATTAATTGACTAATTTTTCATTTTTTTTCAGCTGTAAAGAGGATCCAAAGAGAAGGTAATAGAAAAAAATAGGGAAACAATCTGAAAGTTTTCGCCGCATGTAAGTTTTCATTCTGTTTTGCTGCCTATCTATTGCAAGGCACATTTCTTTTCCTTTCCCCCGTTTCTCTTGTCGTCCTCCGTTCAATCCGTCCACCCATCCAACCCCCCGCCCTCCACGCTTGCCTTACCCCTCCACGCTCTGCTCGCCGCCTCCCCCACATCTTTTTCTCCCCTTTTTATCCTGTTTCCCACCTCGGTTGCCCGCCAACTTCTCATCGATTTCTTGCTGCTGTGTGGCCTGTAGCGATCCTCACCCGTCGCTTCCACTGAACGCAGGGGGGTTTTTACCTGACCTTGTTTTGTTTTTTTTCTTTTCCCCTCTCTATCCCTTTCACTATTTTCCCACGGAAGAGCAGCCTGACATTTGGAAGGTTTGTGCACCCCAAAAGTCCTCTCGGCCTTCAAATTTTGAGCCGCCTCACAAATTTTATTCCCTGGCGCCAAAACCTTCCTTCAATCATTCCCCCAGCATCTTCCCTTTACAAAGTTTCAACGGGGTCAATTATCTGACTAGAAGGAAAATAAATAGCCCTCCTCCCCTCTTGTCATCCTAGGCCCCCATCGTCATCGTCATCCCTTGGCCCTACTCACACAGGCTGCCGTGTTAAGCTGCAGCACCACCACCACCACCACCACCACCACCACCACCACTGCCAACACTTACCCTCGCTAGATCATACCCATCGTCAACACTCTACAACTTCAGCTTCGCTAACCGTTTGAGAGTGTTATTCACCCGAACCAAAGTCATCGAATAATGGCGTGGCAACCAGAAGAAGCACCTATACGGGAGTTAGCGGGCTATCTCAAGGATAGTTTGAACAGATACAATCAAGCTGCCCAGCGGCATGCTAGCGAGGTTTGTAGCCCTTTTTTCAATTTCTATTTATTTTCCATCGATATGCATGTGATATGCATTCTCTATTCTCCCTGCAGCCCGGCTAATAATTGATAACAGATGCTACAACAAGCCAGTCAATCCCCGGATATCAATAACTACCTGTGTTACATCCTCGTTCACCCCAGCCCGCCCCCAGATATGGCGGTCGCCGAGTATCATGTTGTCCGCTGCTCGGCTGGTGTCCTTCTGAAGAATAACATCTTGAGTTCGGGGAGGGGACTAGCACCGGCATTCATTGACTATATAAAATCGGAGCTCCTACTAGGATTGAGGGACCCTCATCACCAGATACGGAATTACACAGGCAATGTTATTACTGAGTTGTTACGCATTGGGGGGGTCATGTCCTGGACAGACATGCTAGCCCAGTTGATTTCCCTTGTGGAAAATACTGATGGAAATACCACTCCGGAAACACAAGAGGGGGCCATGGGGGCATTGTTGAAGGTTTGCCAGGATAGCAAGGACGAACTTGACGAGGAGTACGATGGCTATAGGCCCCTTAATATACTCATCCCTAAGTTTTTACTATTTACACAGCACCCTGTTCCGAAAGTGCGTATGCAGGCCTTAGAGATTGTCAACATATACCTACCCATGAAAACTCAGTCGATTCTTGTCCACATCGATACCCTCATAGAGAGTTTGTTTCGCCTCGGGAACGACGCTGATACTGGAGTACGGAGAGAAGTCTGCCGAGCCCTAGTACATCTGGTTGACATTCGGGCGGACAAGATAGCGCCTCATATGCAAGGAATCGTGGACTACATGCTCACCCAGCAGAAGAACACGGAAGAGCAGGACTTGGCCCTAGATGCTGCAGAATTCTGGCTCACCGTTGGAGAACACGAGCATCTTAGGGTTGGACTAGGGCCGTATCTGCCGGAAATCGTTCCTGTCTTGCTAGCATCCATGGTTTACTCTGAGGAGGACAGAGCCAGATTAGGGGGTGGTGGAGACGATGCAGATGTTGAGGACCGAGCGGAGGATATAAGACCAAACTTTGCGAAGAGTAAGCAAAGACTACCGAATGGCGAGAGTGTAGAGGTTTTCGACCAACGGAAAAAGTCAAACGGAAAGACCCTAGGGGAGGAGACCTTGGATGAGCTGAGTGACGGAGAAATCGACGAAGAGTACGATTCTGAAGACGATGCCTACGCTGGGATGGATGACCCCGAAGATCGTTGGAATTTAAGGAAGTGCTCGGCGGCGGCCCTGGATGTCTTGGCAACCGTGTTCCATCAATCGGTCTTCGAGACCATCTTGCCTTATCTGAAGGAGAACATTCGACATCCGGAGTGGCCCTACCGGGAGGCGGCCGTCCTAGCACTCGGCGCAGTAGCTGATGGTTGCCTTGATGGTGTCGTCCCGCATCTCCCCGATCTTATCCCTTACCTCATCTCTTTACTCGATGACCCTGAGCCGCTCGTGCGCCAAATCACGTGCTGGACTCTCGGTCGCTATTCCCGCTGGGCCTCTCATCTCGAAAACCCGGCCGACAAACAAAAGTATTTCGAGCCCATGATGGGGGGAATCCTGAATAAAATGTTGGACCGCAATAAGAGAGTTCAGGAGGCGGGTGCCAGTGCCTTTGCCAACCTAGAAGAGCAAAGCAAAGATTTGTTGAAACCCTACATTGAGCCAATCGTTCGGCAATTTGTGGTAGCAATGGGAAGATATAAGGATCGGAACATGTTCATTCTTTACGACTGTATCCAGACCCTTGCGGAGCATGTCGGAAGTATTTTAGCGGAGAAACCATTGGTTGATATCCTGATGCCCGCTCTTATTAACAGATGGAAGTTGGTCAAGGACGATTCGAGAGAGCTGTTCCCTCTCCTTGAGTGTTTATCTTATGTTGCTACAGCCCTCGGAAGGGAATTCGCACCATTCGCAGGCCCCATATTCCTCAGATGCATCACCATAATCCATCAGAATCTAGAATTGCAGATGGCCTATAATAACGATCATGCATTAGATCAGCCTGACAAGGATTTCTTGGTCACAAGTTTAGATCTCCTCAGCGCAGTGATTCAAGCGTTGGATTCTGCAAGCGCAGAGCTAGTCTCTGGGACAACACCTCCCTTCTTTCAACTCTTGACTGTTTGCATGGCGGTAGGTCTTGACTATCCGCCATTCTCGAGAAAAAGTTAGCTGACAGACCACAGGATCCTAGCAACGACGTGAAGCAATCATCCTATGCCTTGCTTGGGGATTGCGCTATCTATGTCTTCGAGCAATTGCACCCATTCTTACCCAACATCATGGATCTTTTGATTCAACAACTGGGGATTCAGACCCTATCCGACGCCGAAAGCGACACAGGGTATAGCGTGGTTAATAACGCTTGTTGGAGTTGCGGAGAAATTGCTTTGAAGCAAGGTAGATTCGCCAGCCATAGATCCCAAGTCTTGTGAGCTAACTTTCAAGATTCAGGGTCCGGAATGGCACCTTATGTCGAAAAACTATATAATAGGCTAGTCGACATTATACAAACACCTGAAATTCCCTCATCTGTAACCGAGAATGCCGCTGTGGCCCTTGGCCGTATTGGGATAGGCTCTTGCGACGAGCTCGCTCCCCATCTTGAATCGTTTGCATATCCATTCCTAGATGCTCTCCAGAAGGTGGCGGAAACAGATGAGAAAGACACCGCCTTGAAGGGGTTCTGTATGGTTGTCGGCCGAAACCCCGAGGCTATGGAAAGCTGCCTGGTGCCTTTCTTTCGAGCCATTGCCCGTTATAAGCATGCAAGCCCTGAACTATCTTCATTGTTCCGACAGGTAAGATGCCTTTGTCCTTGTTCGCCATCCCAATGCTTGAGTCCTCCTAACTGTGAATCTTCTAGACTCTCATTGGATACAAATCGTTCATTACGGATTTTGATTTGTTCATGAGGAATATTCCGGCACCGGATCGCGAAGCTTTAAAGTCTAAATACGCCATCTGATAAGCAAACTGGAACAATCTGAAATTGTAGGGTTTCGTCGTTTGAAGCTCTCGTCTCATTGTGTTTCCCCGCTTTTATCTTGTTGAAAACAAATGGGAAGACGAAAGGTGATAGTTGCAGTTATTTTTTTGAACTTACGACTATTAGTTGCTCTTCTTGTTATGTTCCTCTCTTGATCATTCGCTTAGCTAGTTTTTCTTGTTATATAATAGAACGGCCGTGACAAGAGGTGGAAAAGTTTTCAAATCAAAGACAAAAGGGATCTTTTCTTCAGTTTTTTTTGTTTCCTACGGGTGTTTCTCACGGTTTACGAAATGGACGGCGCGTTTTACAGATTTTCATTCATCCTTTCCAAAGAAACTTCTGGCGTATTTCTTCTTCCTGCATGGAGCACTAAAGGACTAAGCATGGTGACAAATATGGTATAGTGCAGAGTATGTTGTTGCGATAGTTTTCCACTGTTTCTCCATCATTGCCCTTTTCCCCTTTTCTTTCCGCAGAGTTTTTTCCTATTACCTCTATTCTAGTACCTTGAATATGAAATCATTGGATGTGCAGAAAGATAAGTTAGACCTGGGATGCCATACCTGAATTGAAAGCTTTACACGGATCCAGAAGGCTTTCCCTTATCGCAGCGCAGTAGGGCTCCCTCACTAGGCCCGCACCGTATGCCGGAATTCATAAAGGAGCTGATGACTAAAGAGCAAATACAGGGCTATATATCATATCATATCTGGTATGGTAATTATGATAATATTATGATAATAATTATTATATCTATACGGCTTTTTTTTTTTTAGAAAGGACGCAGAAGCCAAAAGCCACCAATATTGGAGATTTTTGACCCGGCAGAATTCGGAGGGTTTTATTGGAGAAAAAAAGTGTTCAACGGTATCATAGGAATAACTCTTTAGGCCCTATTTGGTATGATACCCCACAATATATATAAAAAAATGCCATTTCTCCTAAACCTTATTTTTCGCCAGAACTTAAGCCCCCTTAACCAATTCGTATAAAAAGGACCATGTTATCTAGATAGTAGCAGCCATTCCGACTCCCGTAATGAAATAGAAAAATCTGGTGAGGGGGCATGTATGATACTACCGTAGTAGGTTGAGCTACGATCAAAAAGGTGCAATATTGCAATATTTGATTTGCAAAAAGATGCCATTTTTTTCCCCGCATGCCAAACGGAGCTTTGGATTTTTCTGCCTAACCGAAATGGAGCAGTGATCAGCACTGTCTTTGCAGCCCGGTGGGACTGTACTAGTACTGTACCTGCCAAGACCAGGGTTTTTGTATCATATGGGAGAGATATCGTAGTCAAGCACATTGCAACACCGCTGACCAAGTTCATGTGCTCACAGCTCTGCACAAACTCGTTTCAAGATGTCTGTGGAAATATAATAGCTCGGGGGTGGCCGCGGTTTTTGTTGTGTTTTTTTTATTGATATCAGTAGGCTTCCAAAAGTCACGAGCGACGGCAACGGCAACGGCTGACCACGCAACTTTCACATCGCAATACAGCGCAACAACAAAACAAGAGTTTACAAAACCAAGAATATGTAGAGATACAAGAAGGCCTCTAGTCTTCTACCAACAGGTAGGGTAGGGCCACCTCCTCCTCGCTTAAGACAATTAGCTACACACCTTGGCATACTATCAATGAAGCCATAAATTCTCTCCCACGGCAATGCCTCCCATACCTTCTGTGCTAAGTTAGTCCAATCAGCTCCTTCTCACTACGGGGTATTCTCCTCCTCCTCTCCCAGACTGCTTTCCTGTAGTTGGTTTTGAATAAAAGCCAAACATTCCCGATTGGGTTGAAATCAGGTGAGTATAATAGCAAGGCCAGTCCATCCTTTCTATACCAAGGTGCTTGCGATAGTATTTCTCTGTATAAATAGAAGTATGATAGCTGGCACCATCATCTATAGTTTGAACGCTAGCTTCGGCCCCACCGACTTATGGGGTGGTAGAAGATGTGGAATGAGAATTTCATGGACATACTGCTGTGAATCGAGGTTGCGATAGTTTGTTGCTGCGAAGCGCCAAGCTTCTCGTGACTTTTAGAAGCCTACCGTATACCGTACCGCCCGGCGTTTCCGATTGATTTTGCATGACGGAGTATCGTACCTGGGACTTCTCGGGAAAGCCGTTGGGTTTCCCAATTTTGACAGAATAAATAAACGGCATCACCGAAAGTCTCCGACACTATCCGTAAAAGTGCCTTTTATGCGTCAGGGGATTCAAAACATAGCGGACTAGGCAGCCATTGCCACCCCGGGCTCACGTAGCACGGGGCCTGCTCATACAGCTTAGAGCCTAAAATTTCGGGTCGCACGTGGATAAGTCCCCATCTTAAATGCAAACTTGGCGAGAGTTTCTATCATCACTTTGTTACCTTAAAACGAGGGATGATGATGATGGAGGTTCCAAAAATGGTGTGCCACAGCGTTGGGTTATTAGGACGCTTGCTATCGGTACCGTAGTGTCGCTTAGACTTGGCGAATATCTAGGTAAGCCTTGGAGCTGGCCAGGCACACTGAAAGGAAAACCAACCAGAATAGCTTAGGACATTTTGGACCCAGGCCAGGGATTACGAGCTGCAAGTAGAGTCGGTACAGTACTAGTATATACGAAGCTTACTATTGCTACAAATATTCTGTTACGGGCTGGTTAGGGTTTGTAGCTGGTTATCCCCTATCAGGTACATCCTTAATCGCTTTTCTGTAACGGTGTTACGTTGCATCATCCATTCGACGGTCCTGGGAAGTTTATTACGCCCGGAGACGCCGGAGGGTGGGTGAGACGGCTTGCCGAAACTAAGTTTCCCCAGACCGCCCCCCCCCCGTTGCCTCGTCCTGGGAAGCGCAAGTTGGGATAAACTCTCAGTTAGGACCAGGTTAGTCAAGAGCAGGCATACCGTTGGCGCGATGGTACATGTGTCGAAAGAGATCGATGTTACCTTAGAGAAAAGGGCCATTCCCTATTTTTCCGACGTCGGACCCTGTTTCTTCTGGCAACCTCCGACGAACCACATGGCTATGGTGGCGGAGAAATTTAGGGTGTCACCCCCAGCATCGGTGTCTCCGCTGTTGAGTTTGCCGCCACGGACTTCAGGATAGCCTGCCAAAACTTTACTTCGCAAGGCGACCTCGACCGTTTCCCGACAGGGCTGAAGGCTTCGCAGGAGCCATAAGGCTTAGACCTTAATTTCGCGCCCATGTTTCATCTGATGAAAGATGGATGTTCCTAGAGTGAGTGAGTGACTAGTCGTGTTAGTTCTTTTGAAGACTCTCTTTAGAACTCAATGTCGACGGTGTATTTGGAAAGGAATATAGAGTTATATAGTATAGCGTTTTGTGAACAATTTGGGATGAGCCATTGGTGAGAAAGATCGTCGGCTAAACCATGCCAAGGGCTCAAGGGATGGAAGTCATTTCCAATGACGTTTTCCTAGGCTTACGAGACAGCTATTGTGTGACCGAACCCATCAAGAATTCCGCCATCGCAGACCGGCTCATGTACCTTTTGCGCAACTTTGGGCATAGTAGCAATACACGAGCAGGAACAAACGTCGTATCCCATGAGTTCATAGATATTCTAACTCGCTCGGCGACCCGACTGACCCCAAGGCTGAGCGGGAGGCATCTGAACTCTCAGGAGAGAGGTCCAACGGTCGCCGGATGCAGTAACGGTAACCAAGCATTACCCTACATCGAGATGATTAACTTGCTTCGCCAGGGCATGTATGAATGCCAACTTAAGAAAAGAAATGAGTGTAAAAAGCAAAGAAAGAAAGGACACACTTTTTTAAGCTCACATTCGCTCCTGGTCACTCGTCACGATTTCTAGCCCGTCCAACCCAAGTGTACTTTTCCTTACTATCGCTATAGTGTTTCTTTGGGACCTTCCAAGTCCCCCCTTTAGCCTCCCTCTAGTGAGAGAAAAATCGATAGTAAAAAAAAAAAGGTTACACAGGGCTGTGTGTACGAGTACACTACATGTGGAACCTTCACAGGCCCAAAGAGTCTTTTAGGTTGGTGCAACAAGAAACCCTGAGCCTAGTGTTCTTTGCACAATTACTATTACCGGTGCGCGTCGTAGGGGAGAAGTATTTTGATCCTGTTCTGTCTCTCTCTCTCTCCACCCTATAGACAAGAGGGATTCACGTAGCGCTTCAAATACGGCCTCAGGCGCCATTTGCTTTTGGAGTTCGAGGCAAGACCATCCACTCAAAGGATTCATCTGCACTCTCTCTCTTCCATATTTTCTGTCGAACTCCGGGCTCCGGAACAGCGTTATCCAATCGTTTTTGGTAATAACCAGTCGCTTTTCACTTGCTCAACCTTAGATCGGGATTTTATTGTCCGTTGACTCTGAGTCACAACTAGTACCAGTGTCATTCACGGACACCGACCTCTACTTGCAGCTCTAGTGAGTGGTTGCTGGTTATGCTTAATTTGTCTGGCACCTAGAAATATCTTCCAGAAGCCTTCTTTTATGTGGGTCCGGCTCTTCTGGAAATCAGATCAAATAGTGTTGCAGGAACTGAATCCCTATCTGTCCATCTCTATTATTCGTCCGCTGCTCTCATTCCTTTTTTTCCCTTTACCTTGCACTACAACGATCAGGCTGCGCCTCTACGACCTTCAACTCAAAAACCCCTAAATACTGTAAACTCTACTAAAACAATATTGACAACGGATCTCAAATACCTACCCCGAGCACCACCGTGGTTTCCTTGGGCCGATAAATACATTCCTTCTTACTGCCACAGTTTTTGTGGCTTGACGCTAGTCCGGGCTCTTGCTATAATTATATCCAAAAGTTCTCCATCGTCCTTCAACCTCTATACAAAGATGCCTGGGCCAGGGGGGTCACGGAAAAGCCATACCAAGTCGAGGAAAGGGTGTAAGACTTGCAAGAGGAGACATATTCGATGCGATGAAAACTTTCCTCAATGGTATGTTAATGGGAGACGTTGAGTTTGGGTTATGTTGCCCTACTTTCGTCGAATCCTCTTAGTCCATATTTCCCACAACCAGCTGTTCTACCCCGCTGACGACTATTGCTTGGGTAAAGTCGTAACTGCACCAAGCACAACGTACGATGCGATTATATGGATGCCCCTCACGATGTGGCGCCCCCTCTGGTGACGGGGGATCCAGATCTTGGTACCTCTCCTCAAGATCAGCTTGAACTCGATCGGTGGGTTAGAAGTGGGGAATACCCGTTCCCGAATCTAGGTATTGGGAATCAACTGTTGCCCTCACGATACACACCGACCGACCTTCGGTTGATACACCACATCTCATCTGTTGCGACACAGATGCAGAGTGCTGAACCAGATAAGTATTCAATCTGGACGAAGCGGGTACCAATGTTTGCCACCCTTATATCCTCATCATAGCTTCTTTATTCTGTTCATAACGCTTACCCTTTGGCTGGGAGGTTTCTAAGAATTGCCGCGAACAATGACTATGTCATGCACTCACTTTTGGCCTTATCTGCTTCCCATCTTTCCTGGTTAACAACATGTTCAGCAACAATGCACCTTGCCTACCAGCATCGGGGGTCAGCCCTGAAGGGATTACAGGAGGCCATCGGGGCATTCTCCAAAGAAAATTCTGATGCCGTGCTTGCAGCGTCAATTCTTCTCTCATGGCAGGCGACTGATTGGTGAGTTCTATCTATCTGACCACGGGGGCACTTGGAGCAGCTGACTGACATGTTTCAGGCGGATGTGGGCAAGTCTGATGCAGGGGACTTCGACTGTGATAAGTGCTATGCAGGAGTGGAAGCATGATAGCGAATTCGGCGAGTTTATGGAGGAGAAGAGGATATTTTCACGAACTCCTTTTCAACCTCAGATTGAAGACCCGGAACGCGACAAGCAGGTTTTGGAACACGTCTACGAAGCTTTGAAACGCCTGGAACCTTACGTGAGCGGCAAGGTTGAGGAGACGAGAGGGTTGAATGATTTGATGAACTTCATCCAGAATTTACAGAGATATGTGCCCATTCACTCGGCCGAGGAACAGTTCGAGTTTATTCACCCACTCCGCGCTTGGCTCTTTTTCCTCCCAATAGACTTCCTCAAGCGTGTCAAGAGGGACCCCAGTGTTATGATTCTTTTGGCTCACTTTTACGGTGTTGCCCTGGCTGTTGAACCCCTCTTCCCTGCTGTGGGCGCAGCATACTTCGGAACAATGTCAGTTGGGCCGGTTGAGGAGATCCATCGAAACCTACTGCGACAGCGAGATCGCATGGATGCCGGCGAACTTCAGTGGCCCATCAGTCTCATGGAATTCCCACTTAATATGGTCCACGAATTTAGACAAAGGATGGGGTGGAGAAGGGTTTGGGATACGGAAGATAGCGAGGGGGGCGATGTCGATATGGAAGGTGGTGGTGGTGGTCAAAGTCCTAGGGTCTTACATGCACCCATTTGCACCAATTTAGATGGCTTTGATGTCAGTGCCTTTGCAGGTTTCGGCATGTTGCATAGTCCAACTTCAGCACCGCATTCAGGCACATCTACATCGGGTGGGAGAGAGAGTTGGAATGTCTGACACTCCATGAGCCGGTCCAGTTGAGGCCACCAGATCTTGGTTGGGAATGCTACGAGATCAGAACAGCCCGAGGTGCTCAGTAGAGTATGGGTGATGGGCTAGTAGAGTGTTGGGGTTTTCAGAGGGGGGGGTTTTTTTTGGAGCTCCATCGTTATTGGAAGTCGGGGTAGCACCACGCGCGGATGAGATACTAGGGTTATATTTTTATCAACTGTTCTCACACTGGGGGGGACTCTAGAGTGCAGACATTCCTCACGGCGGATACAGGGTGTTTTTATTTTACGAGCGGGGGTTAGCCTCACTTTAGAAGTTGTCCCTTTTTTCTTTCTTCAGGTGCTTCTTGTCCTTCTCCCTCTCCCTCTCCCCCTTTCCCTCTCTCCCTCTCTTCCTCCTCCTTTTTCTTTTCTTCTTCTTCTTTTCTTCTTCTTCTTCTTCTCTTCTCTCTTTTGGATTTCTTCACTGAATATGAATATCCTTTTGTCTGGTTGCACGTTAATTGCTCAAACATCAATGGCTTGATGCATTCATATCGGCGTGTGTGAAACATTGGCACGACCCAGCCAGTTTCCAAAAACCCAAGAGGCTCAGCTTTAGCCGATCAATTCCATAAACGCAGGCGATCTACCACCGATGATCTTCTGGTGGCTCTTGCTACAGTAGTTTAGAAGCCCGAGTGTGCCGGCCAAGTTTTTCCCACCGGCGGGGTTCGGTGGGTGCGCGGGCATTAGGCTCCCTCTACCGGCCACCCCCTACCCCAATCTGCATGTACCATAAGTACTCATACAAGTACTCGATACAGGTAGAACGGCGCTATTGCACTCCTCAGTTTGGCGACCAAGGAGAGAGACACTACCTTGGTATATTTCGTCTATTCTTGATGATGCAACCTCCAATTGGGAGCGTCATCAGTTCGCTACGGCATGTACGAATATTATTCTGTGCGCTATTCATTGGAAGTCAGACGTGTCTTAAAATGGCCTGTGATACTTTACTATCATTCGTTCCCTCACCCACTCTCTCTCGCTCACTCGCCCGGCTTGTCAATAAAGTGACGCTATAGGCTCAAAAGTTGCAGGACCTGGAAATAGATGAACGGATGTGGGTGGTTTTCTGGCCATCAGTCAAATTACCGGTAATCAATCAGTCAATCGACCCAAGGCTCCTCCGCTCAGCTAAAAAGTTGAGGCCGACTTCCCTGTAAAAAAAAAAAACGAGGATCGACATGACCTTGGATCTATTATAGATGCCTGCTTCCCTGAAAATGGTAACTGCATCATAAGTTACTGTATTGATTGTACAACCTTGGGGGCGACTGAGGTTAACTTTGCATTCCTGGTCACCATCACAAGCACTACCTCGCCCGAACCGCCAGTAACCTACCGTACCGCAACAAGCTCGTACCCGTGCCTCGGATACCGTATCATACTTATCACGATAAGTGTGGACCCTAGCAACTGCGCGCTAAAGTATTATTATTACTGGCGACTATTAGAGTCCGTGGGTGAACAACCCTAGCTGTATCGCCCAGTACGAGTACCTATCATAACTTAACTTACGTATGATACACCTATGCACACTTATTATTATTATTATTATTATGACAGTCTTTTGTATGATATTCTATTTTTTTCATTTTTTTTTTCTCTTTACCCTTTCCTTTTCTCTTTTAGCAACAACCAGCCAGACAAGCACCTGGACTTATTATAAATAATAAAAGAAGCAGATGTTACATGCATACACACTTGCTTACATACATACGATAGCTAACTTAAGTCTCACACTTACATATTTTTTTCTCTCTCTCCCTCTGCTGCTCTTTTCTAAATTTGCATGTTTTATTTTTACAGGTGGAAGAAGAACAAGAGCTGCCTTAGTTGGACCTGAATCCCGTGTCTCATAGGTCAAGGGTCACATTTCTTTTTTTTTTCTTTTTTTCTTGGGGGGGGGGGGGGGGGGGGGGGGGGGGGGGGGGGGGGGGGGGGGGCGGGGGGGGGGGGGGGGGGGGGTGGGGGGGAGGG
>Ga0307509_10006416_pt1 | contig 15844 bp, 19 predicted proteins | sample 10_EM_MG_FD_202245 | JGI IMG/M metagenome (GOLD analysis project Ga0307509, IMG submission 202245) | Populus trichocarpa ectomycorrhiza microbial communities from riparian zone in the Pacific Northwest, United States - 10_EM | ecosystem: Host-associated > Plants > Roots > Unclassified | place...
GTAATTATAGTTATAGCTAACCACCATCAAGTTTTAAGAAACTTGAGAATTTTAGGCTTTGAATTATAAATGCTACCATAAGTGGGCAATCAGAAGGTAAGCCAATGTTGTTTCAATATCTTACAGCTTTTATTCATAGCAGATTTACAGAGAGACTGCAGGATGACTTGGAAGTTGCAAAAGAGGATGATGTTCATGATTATAATATTTGTTTTCAATGCTTTACATAGGAGCTAAGTACCATAGAATACAGCAATATTCTTTGATTCTTGAACTTGCATGAGGGTGGAAATAAGGTTTCTGTGCTTCGTTTGTTTAGGATGGAGAAGATCATATTAGGAATGAATACAATAATACGGGGATGTAACACACTCCAAATTGAAAAACAAAACATGAACAGATTTTTTTTTAATTTTATTTTCTTGGGTAGTTTACAGACTGACAAGTATGCTGTGTTCTTGGGAAGTTTAAGCTGCCTTTTAGATCTGCTCTTATGTTTTTCCTTGGTTATATAAGCGGATGGGAGAGTTTGATTGTTTGCACTAACGGTTCCATTTTTGTTTTATATTGTGGTTAGGTTATTGTCACCAGGACTGTACTGTAAGTTCAAGAATTTATACAAATAAGGAAGCTCAGTTTTCAGTCACCTGCAAGCGATGCTACAGTGCCAGAGCTGTTATTTTTAGTGAAAAAAGTAACAAATCTCTAACCAGTCCATTTCCCTTGCAAGAACGTCATACTGCAGTGACAGTTACAAAAGACACAGGGATTAAAATTCATAATCAACCATTAGTGTCTGTCAGAACCCAGGAGAGTTGTTCTGAAGTGAAACAAAATACTTCTGCTTCTAGTAAGGCAACAAAACCCGAAAGTAGAACCCAGGATAGTTGTTCTACTTCCTCTTCTGGTAAGGCAACAAAAACTGAGAGTAGATCACGTAATTGGGGTGTCGTATGGAGGAAGAAGAACAATGAAGATACAGGAATTGATTTCAGGCATAAAAGCATTCTATTAAGGGGTAGTCCAAATGGAAACTGGTTAATGCCGGTGTGTAATCTGTGCAGAGAGGATTATAATTGTGATCTGATGTATATCCATTGCAAAACTTGTTCAAGTAAGCCTTCTGCACATCATAGGTGCCATTCCTCTTTTAAGTAGAAAAGTATGGTTGTTTTTTGTTTTATGAAACATGTTCTTTTTGACTTCTGCAGATTGGTTTCATGCGGAAGCTGTAGAAGTTGAAGAGTCGAAACTTGCTGATGTTATAGGCTTCAAGTGTTGTAGGTGTCGTAGGATAAAATCACCAAATTGTCCTTACAGGGTTGATCATGGATATGAGAAGCTAGAGGTTATGAAGCCACAAAAGAGAGCATCGGAGCAAGGAATAGGAGCTGACTCTGGAACTATTGTTGAATCCAGAGGCTTTGAGCCAACTACTCCAATGTTACCTGTTGAGAACGTGTTTGTACAGGATGATGATCCTCTTCTTGTCTCTCTTTCAAGAGTTTACCAAATTACAGAGCAGAATCCTGGAGTGGATTTGGAATGTAACATTGCTGGACAAGGGCAGCAAAAGCTTCCAGTCAGAAGACAAGGAAAGCGCCAAGGAGATGCTGAAGATATTTCTGGGACTAATATATACCATGCCGATTCATCCATGTTTCTTGAAACAAACAGTGCCATGAACTGTGAAGGGGAGATATCTTGTGCAGAATGGGATGTTTCTGGTAATGGCCTTGAAGGTGAGATGATGTTTGATTGTGAAGATGTAAACTACAAGGATACGGAGTTTGAACCACAAACATATTTCTTTTTAACGGAGTTGCTGGCATCTGATGATGGTGGCCAGTTGGATGGATTTGATGCCTCTGGGAATGGTTTGGGAAATTGTGAAAATCAGTTTCATGCAGTTTCAGCACACGAGTTCCCAAAGCAACATACAATGGGCACATCTTGTGACGCGTCTCTGCAATCTGCTCCTACCACAATGCCTTGTAAGATGTGTTCTGACTTGGTACCATCTCCTGATCTTTCTTGTGATATCTGTGGCTTAGTGTTGCACCGCCATTGTTCTCCTTGGGTTGAGTCTTCACCTGTAGAGGGCAGCTGGAGGTGTGGCAATTGCCGAGAGTGGCGGTAGCTGGCTTTTGTCCTACAAATTTTTGTTTTATTTTTTTGTCATGCGGGGATTCTTCAGAGTTCTGATGGATGGGGCTGTAAATTGAACAGCAGTCGAAAAATCTCGTGTGAAGCAGACCTGCGCCGAGGTTGTGCCTTGTGAAGTAAAGATGATAACGAACCAGTTCATGCTTCATCATTGTCAAAGCTGGAGAAGGTTTTGTAAAGTGCCATGGTGATATCTCTCTCTAGCTCGGATGTTTTGGTACTTGGTACAACATGATGCTTCATCGCAAGTTCCCTCCCATTTAATCATTCAGGTTCGAAGTTTAGATTAATTTTTTCAAGAATTAACTGGGATAATTTCCCAAGGTAGTCCTCGATTTGGCACTCTTAAAATCTTGTGGAGTGAATTACTTCACAAGCTTAAAATATTTTCCCTGATAGGAAGAGATAAGCAACTTTTTTTTCTTATGCTTATCTGATTGCATTGCATGTATAAATCAAAGTTAAATCACAAGTTTCTTGAGATCGGTTGAAATTGATATTTTGAGAATGCCAGTCTCTATGTATTTCCTTCTCGAAGATTGATCAAGAACTGGCATTTTAGCTTTCCGTAGAACTGAAAATTTTCATCCCTACCTCAAATCTTGGATCTTAATACATCTTTTCTATTAGGGTTTTGATCAGGTACAATACAATATCTGGTGGATTCTTTAAAATTGCCTTCCATCAGCAGTTCATTATCCGTTAAAAAGCTGTACGTTTAGATGATAATTCGGTAGTTAAGGCATCGATGGTTTTCTTTTAAAAAATAGCAACAGTATTATTAACCAGCTACGATACCTCAGTAACCATGGTGGTCTTCAAAACCCTAATTTCACTGGGGTTTTTCAGTTGACATTCCAAGGGGCGACAAGTTGACTAGCAAACTTGTTTATCAGTTAAAGGGTAAATAGCGTTATGTTTCTAACACAAACCAAAATGTTTCAACCAAACAAGCAAAATATTTGACAACAAAAGTGCTGGAGACAGGCTCATTCTTGTCAAGATAATGAACGACCAGCTCTTGATCAGAGGGGAAAATCCTGTAACCTGGTAGAAGACTTGGACGCTGCATTTTCTATACCAGAAAGGAATTTGTGTTAAAAGAAAAATCACAAATCGGAAATTACCATCATAGCTAGGGATTAATTCAAGTATCTTCTTGGAGCAGTACAATATGTCAGTTTAATGTGTCACATCTCTCCTTGCTTGTTATTCTTAAGAGAAAATGTTGGCTTTCGGTTGATTACTTTGCCTTGAATGGTTAACAATACAGCAACCCAATGTTTCAGAACTAAAGCAGACCGGCTGGTTCAGTGATGAACTGGCCACTAAGCCGGCTGGTTTTTTCAATTAGATCGTTTGAGTGATTGAACTGGTTTTTCAACTGGGTTGAGTCATCGGTTTATAAGTGATGTCATCCACGAGTGACAAGTCGTTACTACCATTATTGACAGATCATCAAACATGAGCATAATAGTTAATATAAACTAATTCCCCCACCTCTCTCGTTGCTCATTATTCAGGAGGAGAAATATTGGCTTTCAATTGAGTATTGTGCCTTGGATAATTGAACGAGAAACCAACTTTTCTGGCTGATTCCTAAAGAAAGAGTCCTGTGTTGCTTCCAGTCGAGCACTGGCAACCATTTTCTCAAAATTTGAAGATCCTATATATTAGATTTTAATTATGGTAAAGAATTGAAAATTAGACCTTCGCCCTATTATGTGTTTGAGTCTGGCAAATTTTGGATTTTGTATTACCATGGCAAGATCAAGTATCGATCTGGTTACAATGGCTGCCATGGATGATGAATGGGATATGCAGAGTGAGCAGATTTCTAATTGTTATACAGGAGTAAAAAGGATGTGGTGAAATTGGGGTTCATTTTCTTCATTTCATTCAAGATTTCAAGTACAATTAAGGCTTAATAAATTAATGCTCGTAAGAACATGAAAATTTATTAATTAAGATGTTATTTAATTGATAAATTAATAATACAAAAATAATTTATCCACGTAGTCTTTATATTTTTCTAAAACATTGAACTTAATACATGTATACATTGTGTTTGTACTGATATTATCTAATTAGAAATTATAATTATTATATATATATATATATTTTTTTTTTTTTTCTTTCAAAACTTCAAATATCATGATACAATAAATGTCAATAAATTTAACTAATTATTAATTTATCCCATGTCAGAAAAAAAAATACATCATTTAATTGAGTTATTAATTTATAGAATATTAATTTACCGAGGTTATACTGTATTTAAGTTAAATACTCAAGTCAAACAGTAATTATAGCAAACCGGAGTACAAATTTGAGATGCAAACATACCGAAGTACACAACTTCTGAATAAAAAATAAAAAAGATTGCTCTAAGTTTCCACCTGTAACTCTTGCTGAAAATATGATTATGCATTGAGAATCAGATACAAACTATTACAACTGGTTCTTCTACTTCAGGTAAATATCTTACAGCGCTGTCAAATTTTGTGCTACAGAAATCAAATCCAGTAAAACTGGGAAGAGAAAGGAGTGATTTTTTCAAGGAAAAAAGGAAAACAAAGAAACCCTCACCCCAAAATAGAATTTAGAAATGGAAGCGAAAAAAGAGAAAGAAAAACTCACTAAGCACATTACAATAGTGCAAAAGAATCTCAAAATCCAGACCATCCCCTGGAATTCAATTTGAATACTAGAACCGCTCGAAATTAGCTCACCCTGGATTCCGCCAGCCCTTGCTTGTGAATTTCCTGATCCACCTCTTGAGGACAGATGGGTGGACCAAATGTATAAATCAAGTTTACAAGTGTATATGGAACAAATCTTCACATGTCAATCACCTCAATGTTACAGCAAACCAGCCAGCAGAGCTCCAGGATCCGTCAAAGCTGCAGCATTGGTTGGTTGAGCTACTGGAGCAGCGGGTGGTGCTGGTGCAGGTGGAGGCGGTGCTGTTGGAATACTAACTAATTGTTCTTTGATAAACTCCTTCAGCCTGTGTAAGGAAAAGGTAGAGAAATGTAAGTTGTTAAAAAGTGTGGGTTGATAAACTTGTGGCACACGGCTTGGACATCAAATACATACTCAAATGTTAGTGTTGGGTCCCCTGAGGCAACTGTCATCCGCAACTGTGTTCGGTCTGCGGGATCTGTTTCAATTCTAATCTGAAATATAGAACTCAAAGAAACTGTCAGAGGGCTTTCATGCCAAAATTGGAATTCAAACAATATCAGCATTGCAAACTAACAAGAAGGAACCAATTGTGAGAGGGAAAAAGAGAGTTAATAAGTGATTATACAAAGCAACTTGTTTGGAAAAGGTTTCACTTTGTATTTTCAACTCTAAATCTGTAACGGACTATAGCTAGACAAAAGGCTTTCAACCCACGTGTTACATACCCACTAACAAATCCACCATACAAAATGCTCATTGTATGACAGCAACAGAATTACAAAACCATTTATTTAGCTCAAATAAAAAGAAAAATCCTTACCAAGCAAAGCATGGGCCGGATGCTCTCTGAGTAGAAGGTAGTACTTGCAATCAGGTTATTGGGGTTTGGGTCCTAAAGCAGAAAATGGAACAGTGAACAATTTGCTATATAACTCAAAACGAGGGAATAAGATGGAAAGAGAGTCACTTACAAGCCCTGGACAAACTGTCAGCCGAGAGCTGGTAAATATGTTTGCCATGTCAATGAGAGACAATGGTCTTACACCTCTAACCTGTGTCATTAAAAGGGTAATAATACAATATGATGATGTTAGTCAATGGAAAGGGATACGATATAGCAACGTAATAAATGGCAACAGAACTTGCAACTGGTCATATTAATGAGACAAAAAACTCAAAGATTGACTGTTTAGATTTTAGACATCCTTGAAAAATATGAATGAAAAGGTAAGGCTACATCCTCTAAAGGAAGAGATTGACCATTTACATATTGATGCCGCCAAGGAAGAGGAATTTGTAAATTATTATAACTTGACTTGTAGGTTTTGAGATTTCTTGTAACCTAGTCTATTAGGATTTTTTACATAGATATGTCAATAGCACACTTTTTAGGAATCTTTGCCTATCATGGTTTTCCTTTTCCTTTTCGTATTTGATTTTCTGTTTCTTATTTAGTTTCGGACCACTAGGATAATGAAATTATGAGTATTTTCATTTAGTTAGAGAGCTGTGGTCTTAAGTATTTTCCATTTTCTTTTTCTCCTAGTGCTTCTATTTATCTTTCTTGTGGACACCTGTGGGCCTCAATAAATGAACTCTAGCTCAATACCAAATCTTAGCGGGACTAAGATACAAAGTTGCCCGACATCACATCACATGTCCTTCCTATCATGACTGAGAAAGGAAGTGTATACTGCTCTAACGGCAGTTGTGATCAGTTAAAACAGTACCGGAACAGTGTAACAAACAAGCATGAGCACTCAAGAAGAAAAATCAATTTCGTGAAAGCCTGTCAAAAGATCTATTGCCGCAAGACTTCAATATACTACTCTACCAACTAGGTCACATAAAAGGCAGCTATATCCATCACCATGAAACAGACCAGATGAAATGGTGACATAATAGCAAACTGAAAGGGAAAGAATTTTTCTAATCAACAAAAATTATACTTGTAAAAGAAAGGCAAAATATACATACAACTTCTTGAAGCTTCAGTGGTGGTCCTGAAAGTGATCTCCACTGAGGGAAAAACTCATCAGCAGACACTGTAATAGGCTGAAGAAATTTGTTCAGAACAGCTGGAAGGCGAAGCTTGACATTGGCCTACAAAAAGTCCAAAAATTAGACAAGTGTAAAGATGAACATAGAAGGCAGCTAAAAATTAGCTTGACATTGGCTATTTCAAAGATTAGCAATGCAGAACACATTTCATATATAATGTACCATGTTTGTACCAAACTTGTACGAGAAGTCAAGAACAGCAACATCCCTGCTTGGATGGAGATTCATTATTTCAAGCGGGCATTGCACCTATACAACAAGAGGAAATAGTAAGGAATACTATAGTTGAAGAAAAATTACGACAAAAAAGGTGCCCTATAGTGACTAACAGCCAGTTCACAATTACAAGCATTTTACCTGTGCCCGTGGAGGAATTGTTTCAGGTACCAATGAGAGTTCGATTTTTAAATGGGCAGGGGGTAATATCTGAGCCCGAACAGAAAGAAGTGGAGAAGTGTTTTTGTTTCCCAAGAAAAGGACAAGACGTCCATGCTGAGCTCGCCACTCCGCTTTAATACCAATCTGCAAAATATTTGATTCTAAAATCAGGGCAGTTCTTGGAGAAGCTTTTGCAAACTGTAAGGGCAACTTTAAATGCATAGAGGGAAATGGCTTAAGCATCTAACCAAGAAAATTAACTGTTTGGAAAAAGGAAACTCGTACCTGAATGTTTGGATCCTCATATAAAACACCACTATCCTTCAAGCATAAAGCATAAAACCTTTCATTGATATTTCCAATTGGCTGCAATCATCATGAACAAACTCAGCTCGTCAGAAGCAAGAATCAAAATGCTATAGAAGTCAAGTTACATCTGCCAATGCACAGCAGCTAAGATAGAACTGGATTGCATTATACATTCAAAGGCACTCAAGCAAATCCATCCGCCTACCCAATAAAAAGCACAAACAGTTTGAAATGGAAAAAAACTTTCAAGTTTTCACATCTAAATTTCCTAGACTAAATAGACAATAACACTACAACAAACTACACACCTGGACAGAATTAGTTTCCTTTCCTACAGGTACAATAGCTGCTGCATCATCCGCTGGAATTGGAACCCCTTCCAGTCCAGAAACTGCATTTGGCTCAAATTGGACAGCAGCTCCAGGAGGGCCCTCAATTGCCAGTGGACCCAAGAGATCACCTAGGAGATCTGCTGAAGGAGATTGAGGATCTACTGTAGCCAAAGTCCCATTTGCCTGGGACAATTCTTGAACTGCTGAAGTATGCTCCTGTCAAGATAAACATAAAATAGATTCCCCAATGCAACTCAGAAATTGTTTAAACATTCTTCCAAGCAAAACTCCAGGATTCATAAATACTAGACAAGAACTACCCACATCGCCACTCATGCTGGGAATCTTTACTAGACTAAGCTGGCCAACAGATTGAGGGGTCCCATTCGAAGGTTGTTGGTCTGTTACAACCAAAGCATTAGACATATGCTGCTGCGCCCGCAACTTAATAGCACTTTGCTCTGCAGTATCTACTTCAGCAACCTCAGCTTTTTTAATCAATGCAGACTGAAATTCAAAGTGAGAAACAGTTAGTTACAATAGCATGCAGCTGAATCCCTTAATCACAATCATTGATGAACTTGCAGATGGTAACCTAGAAAGATTCTTTATTCAGAAAAATTATTGAGTAAACACACTTACCTGACGCTCAGGGAATTTAGGCATTTCAGCCAATATGTCCATTACAGCTGCACCTTTCCTACTTAATGCAAAATACTCAATTGCTCGCTGTTGTATCTCAACATCAATGCAACTCTCGTATCTATGACAATACCAAACAGTTTTAAGGAGGTTTGCAGAATAACCAACAGATACCAACTTAACGCGGAGGATGAGAGGAGCAAAGTAAATCTTACTTGCTAAATATTGCCCAGACATGTTTCTGTAGTTCTGGGTCAGGGGGTTGAGTGTGCATTAAGATCTTAGCATACGTGGAAAGAAGAATTGGAATGGTAGTAGTTCTGCAGACACATTCATTACTCATATAAATGACCAATGAAGACAAAACACAAGTTTGACAAAAAAGATGGAGAAAGGTTAGGTGTTCTTACGATACAGTAGGAAGCTTCTCATGTATGACACTAAAAATTTCCTTCGGACTACACCCAGGCCGTCTGGCCAAAAGGTGGCTGTACTCTCCAAGGAGATATGCACTGACCTGTTACAACCACATACAAATAGCAATACGAAGTCACACATCTCCATTCACCACCCCCTACTTTCTTTCTTGTATCAGTGTAATAACAAACTAGTAATGGTGTCAAAAGGTGTTAGCACAGAACTACACACCTTGACCATTGTCTCATGTATGGCAGGCTTGTCAAGATACTCTCTGGCCTTTGCTGCTGCATAAGGCTGATCAAATGTTTCGAGTCTCAGTTGAAAATTTCTAGATCGAGGTCTCTATAATAAACAAGATTCATTATGCTTAAGCCACAGATATTTTAATTACCTGTAGGTCTTCATTGTTTGTAACAAACTGCACAACACGAAACCATATATCATCGCTGACAAAATCTCCCGCCTTGTCAATCAATTGAAGGATCACATCCACGTACCTATGTTCAAGATAAATAAATAAAATACACATTGATAATTGATATTTGGGTGTTTCTGATTAATAATAAACAAATTATCTAGCCATGCTAAACAGGAAATGACAACCAACAAATGGTTGAGCCATGAGCTTTAGTTACTACCACTGTTATAGGTTTCATTGGCACTGAAATTCTTACATCTAGTTAAACTATTATGAAGCAAGGAAAGATAGTGCGGTGTCTCACAGAATGTAGAGCTATTAGTTTGCCACTAATATAAGCAGAATAATATGATAAACACCATACAAGAAATATGAAACCAAGCATTATAAGAAATTTCACATCCTTTAAGGCAGTTGCTAACTAGGGAGACCTGCCATTCCAAGTATGTATTTTTAACACCCGAAATCATATTCAACATCTCATTTTAGCGGTAAATGCCAATAATGTTGGTGACTTGAATTGAACACTTGTCCATTCTATTTCCTCTAACCTATGTCCAAATGATAAAGAGATTATGCTTTCACTGCTACTATGCCCAACATTTCCCTATAGCTGACTGGCAAAAAATCCTTACCAAGACAAATCAGGAAAAAACTTTTCTGCAAGAATAGCAGCTTTAAGAGACAACTCCTCACGCATTGCAAAATCTGCTGTGCTAAGATACTGAACATCAGATAAAAGTCAGTGCACATTCTCAGTGCCCTACGTAGATCAATAAAGAATTCCAAAGGAACTGTGAACTAAATTCACATCAAAACATTAGTCCATAGATTCAAAGTGTTTATTTATACCTGCAACAGTTCTTCCACTATGTCCTTTGCATTTGAAACATCACACATACCATAAAGCAAATCAAGAGCACGCCGACGGATACTGGAGGGAAAATTTGAAGTCAGCTAAAGTCTAAAGAATATATTTGATCTAAGCTTTAAAGAGAAGCAGTTGGCATTTAGGGCGAGCATTCAATAGTTTTATCCTCATAAACATTTGATATTCAATACACTGTGCATGCATCTGATCCACATCTGTGGCTAAGATGCCATCGTCTTTATAATCATTGACATGAAATACCCAAAAGGAAACAAAGAAGAAAAGTGCAGTGCTCATATGCATCAGAAACAACATAAAAAATAGAAAACATTTGAAAAATGCAACACTCTCAAATTTAACCTGATGTCAGGATCTTTCAATGAGGTGATGATCTGAGCCTGATGTCTTTTAATGATATCATGCACGTCTGTAACCATCAACATCCGAGTCATATTCTCCTGCAGCAGAACAGCAATGCCATGTAATACTCAATCATGCAGCTATAAAGCAGTAATTAGAGATTTACTCACCAAAGTTTCAACATCAATCAACTGTCGTAAGTTTGTTGAGTTGCTAAAAAAATAAAGTTACAGCATCTCTATGACTTACCAAGCCAAGATAACGGATATTTGGTTCACGAACGGCAATAAATTTGCCAAGGAGGGCAACACACTGAGACATCATCTCTTTTTCAGCATCAAGGTGCATTACCTGCAAAAAGGAAATTAAGATCCAGAAACCACAACCAATAGGCTCGCAAATCATTGGTACTCTTGCGAAGTGAGAAGGGTGAGACCTCAAGTTCAAGTCCCACCTTTGTCAATCTATCATCCATCTCAATAAATAAAACACAACACCAGGTCCCTATAAAATACTCAAATAACTATAAACTTTACTTCATTAATCATCTATTTATTGAAAGTGAGGGCAGGAACCAAATCACATGCATTTCCAACCAGAGTAGAGAGGCAATTAAGAAGGATGGTCTCAAAATGTCACCCAATGCCAAGAGCTTAAATGGTGATGTAAGCACCAAAGCTCATCAACTTGAAGGCAGTTCTTTCCTTCAAAATCCTTTTCTTTCTTTTATCACATGCACATGAGAGGAAGAGAGGGAGAGAGGTGCTAGTATCCACACAACACAAAAAATATATGTTCAATTATGTTATTACATAAGCAGTAATAATACTTGCATTGAGAGCTTGTCCAATTTCCCATTGAACACCCAAATTCCCTTTTCAAGATAAATGAAATGATGCTTACTGAGCATCCAAATGAAGAACTTCTATAATGCTCTTTGTTTTGTGCCTATGGTTAGTTTCTGCAAAATCAGACAAGGTACTGCTGCTCCCACAATACACCAACCACGAGCACACGCTTGTCAATAACAACACTGTACATCGTATCAACAAACAAGATCTAAGCTGTTCTATATAACATATTGATGCACCAACGTGCTTAACTGAGCAGTAAACTTACAAGAGCAAGGGCTTCAAAGAGAACAGCATGCGATGCGTTGTTCTTATTTACATTTTTTACAACATCAGTTCCCATTAGTATCCGCTGTAAGACCTGAGACCACCAATTAGATTTTATTAGAAACACAAATTCTAAGGAAAATGTCGAATTAAATTCTTTGAAAATAGTCAGACCTCAAACAAGGATCTTCTAGTATTAGGATCTTCAATAGTCGGATAGTACTGAAGAGCCCTCATTGTCTTAACCTGTGTAATATCATTAACAAGAACTTGTCAGCTATAAATGGAGAAATTGCTGACAGCTAACATTCATGAAATTTAAGAGTTACTACTTAAGAGGAAAATTGTATAGACTAGATCAGAGGTAATCAACTTCTCTAAGGATCTCATTTTTTCTTTTTCTAAAAGAGAGAGACAGGACAAAAAGAAGAAAAAACATACATACATATGTGTGTGTATGTGTGTATGTATGTATGTATGTATGTATACTGACCTGAAGCCAAGGAGATGGAATACCATAATAAGTGTATTCTTGTGGAATATCCTGGTTCCTAGCAAGTCGCTCCAGTGTCTTAACACATTTCGGTACACAACTCCAATATGCTTCATGGTTATTTGACACTAAAGCAACAAGAAGACTCATACAAGACGTCAAAACACCAAGATCACGTTCATCTAACAGCTGTGCCATCCGATCCGACCTGAGGCATTTGGAAAAAGAGAGAATTTGATTTGGCAGAGATAAAAGGTAATTTGGATAATAGTCTAATGGCTAATTTGCAAAAGCATACCAGCCATCTACATTGACAACATCTGGATTTTTTCTGTACAAGCGCAGCAAACATAATGCAGCCTTCTTTCTCACAAGTGGTCTGCAGCTACTAGAAATCTAAAACAAAAAATGGGGGGAGTGTCAGCTTTCAAAATATGCCAGTCAAGCTCACAATTTTTTTGCTGTCCCTTACTAGTAACTTTTGAACGTCTGGTGCCAATGATTCAGCAAATTCTCTCCCACCAATATTTCCAACCTACAAAGATCAGAGAGATATCATAGTTCACATGAGTGAGTCTAAGAGTTGTGAAATCAAATACATGTTGTAGAGCGAGGCAGAGAAAGGAAAGAGGGATAGACACTAATGAGAAAACAAAAGAACAGATAAAGGTACTTTTCTGAAACATCTTAATAATATGATCGTGTAGTCTAGAAACAAGAAAAAGGTCTTCTGTTACCATACCATAGTCAAAGCCAGGCACTGAAAAGTTTCATTCCGACCAATAATATCATTGCGCACTGTATTTATTGCTAATCTGAGAAAATCATGGTTCTCATTTAGCAAAGATGATGTCACTATGTATCCAACCTGCAGGCATTCACAGAAAGGTGAAAATCAATTGAACACCAAAGTCGATTCATAATATAAAGAAAACAGGAACACAAGTACATTTGAACTTAAACTGATCAAATCATGGAAAGTATAGCTTTGGAGAAAGACTTGACATTTATTTAAGAAAATGAATAAAAAATATCATCTCCAACGATCTTGAAGGCCTCCAGTAGTCATTATACAAAATTTAGTTGTTATAATTATATGGCTTTCAGCTTTTATCACCATGTTAGTGGTTCCTATTGATTGGAGTACATCCTTTGGATTATGGAGAAACAAGGCAGAATAACCATTGTTTTCAATAATTCAACTTATACAAGCTGATAACCATTAGAAATTGTGAAATGCAAAAAAAATTTACCTGCTTTTCAGGGTACTTTGGTGCGGATATTAAGGAAACAGCTTCCATGTGACCAAAATCTACATCGTAGCCTAGCATGTAAATGTAAAGCATTTTCCAAACATATTTCTTCTTTTCATAAGGAGTCAAGCCCTGTCAAAAGAAACAAAAATGCCCATACATAACAGCTCTCTCGATGTATAAAATACTGCAAGTGTTGTCTGATACAAATACAAGCGAGAATTAACACCTGCATAGATTCTTACATAAGCTAGGTAAAAACATTCCTGTTATCCCTTGAGATTGTATTTTTCTGATGGTGTGGTACTTTAATAAAATTGCATTGAAATTTCAGGTAGATATTATGAACGAACGTCGAGATTATGTCGACCAAGGCACAAGATGCAGCAAAAAAACAGTCTCTAAGAATGTGAGCAGAATCCTTGATAAAAATTCTGTCCTAGTGAATGAGCCTAAACCCTCTAGTAAGAAAATAAACCTCTCTTCCCGAGAAATTATTAGGTGAACTTAGTTCACCACTTGAGATCATGGACCAACCAATTGTAGAATTATATATCATCCTATTTTGCGAATTAGAAAACTCAAATCATTTTTCTCTCACCTCTTAATAAATATTTTGTTTTTTTTATAATCAAGGTTATAGCTTGTTCATTTTAAAGTTGATGGTGTGGATAGATAGAATGATATTTCATTCTACAATTGGTTGGTCCATAGTCTAGAATGGTGAGCCAGGTTCATGTAATCATTTTCTCCCATGGCTTTTACAAACAAAATTTATGAGGCTTGAATGCAACTTTTTAGCCTCCCACCCACCAGCAAAGAAATTCAAAGATCTGAGTGCAATCTCCAAGACAGCGACCCACAAATTTGAATAGGATTCTTGTTCTAATGAAAGCACTTCATCTTGAAATTAACGGGTTGCCAAAACAATAATCTAAACTTGTAGTCGAGTACCAGCATATCATGGTATCCACGTTCATAGACAAACACCCAGCATATCATGGTCTATGCATTTCTTGTTTCCACGGAATTGCTCAAAACCAAAATATGAGTAACCAGCCTTAAAGTTTGATTGAAATCTAAAATCAGCTACACCAACACCCTACAGCACCGCAAGTTTGCATATGGTACATTGGAACAACATTGACAGAGTTCTTACATCTGAGATGGTAGGCTACTGACTTATTTGCGTTTCCCTTCTTACATACGAACATTCTCCACACAAGCCTTACCTATCCTAGGTATTATTGAGCTCATCATTCGATCATATGCATTTCAATGCAATAAAAAAGAAATGTCCTTTCAGATGCATCGCCAGTACACATCTACAGAAAGAGTAAACATTCAGACACACTACCTTAAAAGGCTCTAGCCTATTACCTAGAAAGAAAGATAGAATCTCGATAACAGAAACATCAAAGAAACTCAATCTTACTGTCATTCACTACCATGAGCTCACTCGACACCAACTCTTCGCTTTCGCAGCCCTAAATACTTATGCTATGAGAAATGCTAATCTTACAAAAAACAAATCCCGCATTCACTTCCCGAGAAATCTCAACCATTAGATTTGCAAGACCCATCAGTAGGGTCCACTCAATCAACGGATTCAGCTGAGTCTTACTCTTATCCCCATATACTTGCATTAGCTCAGTTAAACTTGAAATATTTCAAACTTCACTAAGAGAAAAAACACAGATTATTAAAAAAAGAAGAAAGAAAAACAATTCTTATAATTACATGATGATCTAATAAATAAGAAATTGAAGCAATCAGTGCTAAATTAACATGCTCTATTTCTAAAAAGTGATTAAATTACATATAAAAAGAAGAATAAAAGAAAACCCTAACCTTTTCGTTTTTGAAGCGAGTACGGATATTGCCAAGCTCTTTATCAACGCGAAGTCTTTCTTGCTCTTTGTTTGGACAATTTCGAATATCGCTTATAAAGACAGAGAGTCCTCTCATGCCTGATAACGCCATTTCCCTCTCAGATCCAACAATTAGAGAGGGCTGATTTATTAATTAATCGATTATGATTAAATTAATCACCAGTTTTCCACTACAAAATCGTCTTTCTCTTGAAAATAAGAATGGAGGTTAGATCTAAGATAATGAGATCTTGAAGAAATGGAGATCTGAGTGTGAATTTGATGCATAAATGGTGAGGGAGAGAGGAAGATTTGACGGGATGATTTGTAGAGAGAGAAAGGGTGGGAGGGAGGGAGGGAGGGAGGGAGAAACAGAAATGAAGAATTTATTTTTCGTGTTTTTCTTTTTCTTTCTTTTTTTCTATAGAGAGAGAGAGAGAGAGAGGGTGGACTGCGGAAATTTG
>Ga0307509_10006417_pt1 | contig 15843 bp, 15 predicted proteins | sample 10_EM_MG_FD_202245 | JGI IMG/M metagenome (GOLD analysis project Ga0307509, IMG submission 202245) | Populus trichocarpa ectomycorrhiza microbial communities from riparian zone in the Pacific Northwest, United States - 10_EM | ecosystem: Host-associated > Plants > Roots > Unclassified | place...
GCATACTTCGAGGTAACTCGGGCACCCGCTTTCCGCTTTTTGGCAGTTTGTGCACCAGTGTGCAGAGAGGGCACGACTTCTCGTCGCTTTCCTTGAGCAACTCTTCGTCGCCTTGCGGTTGGGCGTGGGCGCGATTGAGCACCTCCGCACTATTGAAAGGAAATTAAAAGGAGGTGAGGTGCAACGGTTGGTTCGAAATACCATGTATTCCGGAAGATCGCCTGCTTCAATGCCGGTCCCGTCAACTCTGGCAGAGTCTCGAAGCCTGGTTCCCGAGGACCAATATCCTATCATATAGAGTCAATTGTGTTCTTAAGGGAGCGTCCTCATTCCTGACCATCACCATAATACCCTCGGTCTTGCAAGCGGCGAACTTCTGCTCTTAGACGTGACCAAAGTGCTTGGAAAGCAGGGCCATGATTCATATGCTGGGAATGAGATTGAGAATCAATGCGAGAGACTGTAATTGCTGTTGTAATACCTTGATATGAGCCAACTACTGTGTGGTGTGAGTAGTGTTTCTCGGGAAGAATGTAATAGGTTTGACGGACTTCATGGCAAAGTGTGCTCATCAGCCAGTAGGATGGATAAAAAGTACCATCAGCGCGTCTCAGTACAAGTTCTAGACAACTCTGAGACGCTTGCTTCCTCATGCCACGAAGAACAACGTACCTACGGTTTCTCCGTGGTTCCAGTTCCTTCCAGCAAACACGCGATTGTATTCGTACTTGTCAGAATGAGGGGGTTAGTCATGGTCCGTTCCATTAGCTCAAGATTGTACTTCTTCAAAGCTATTCACGGCGAATCCATGTGCTTTCATGACAGGGCGAACTTGGGCTGCCAGTGCTCGGAGAAGTTGTCGGGCATCTTCTTGATCTCCTGAATTCAGGGCGCAAATAAAGTTTATATGGGGATTGGGGTTGGTTTCTTTTTCGTTGAGCCTGTGATGGACCATTGAGAGAGTGTCGGGGCTTGAACACGGCGTTGATTCTTATCCGACCGACGAAAACGGTGCACAAGACGTATCTGGCCTAGCTCCAAACTAATGTCCACTTATCGTCGGACATTGCGATGATAATCAATCCATCTTGACAGCTTACCTCTTCACGATCTAATTTTAATGCTGGGATGGAGCCGTTACGAAACTTGACTCTAGGCGGGTTTCCTCCGTCTTTCTTACCTTCAAAGTCATGCTGGACATAATGCGCTCTCGAACATGGTCAATGCCCCTGTCTTTCTGTCTGCTTTCCGTCTATCTTGCGAGTTGCATTGCGCCATGCTTGGCTCAGACCAGTAAGCTTTTCCAATGGCAGTTCGCCTCTAATGTGAGTCTACTTCTTTTGCATCCTTCTTCTTACCTTCATCGTGACCACTCCCTCCCAGTCCCTCTCTACATCAATACCAACATGTCTTCCCCTTCCAATCATTGTCAAGTCATTTAACACCACCACGAACAGCACTCATGGAACACCCCCATACTACATGTTAGCTTTCGCCATAGGAGGGACACCAATAACAACCCTCATTGGCACAGATGAGAACAATCTCAGCTGGACAGCCACCCACCCCGTCGGTGCGTCCATTTTTACTCTCATCCCGCCCCTGAATTCATATGGCAACAGGATCTCAGTTGATACTCAGTGTAGTCGACGCAAATGGCAGCGCCGGAGGGATTCCCCCGAACAAAATGACTGTGATTGGTATGTTTCTGTCTTCGCAACTCTCAAGCTGTCTTATTCAAAAATTCTTCAAGCCGGACAAACGACCCAATGTGTTACCACTCCGGTGTCGACGCCTCCCTTCACGGTCACGGCGAATGTTACAAAAGACTTGCAAACCTGCCAACCGTGGGGATTTACCATCAAAGGAGGCGTGCCGCCTTACATCATTACCCTGGCAGCACCCAACTCACCAATAGTTACCAATGTTACAATTCCCTACGGCAACGACGCCTTCACCTACATCGACCGCGCTGATCCAAATGGCGAACTGATGGGTGCGTTGGCTACATTATTAATATTATTGAACATTTTCTGATAACTGATTTTTTTAATTTCAAACAGGGGCGATCAGTGATCTGTATTTACCTTTTGCCTCATCGTTATGGTTTGGTGTGGCTTACCTTTTTCTTTCTTCTTTTTTTTTTTTTAGCACAGGCAGATGGGCGTCGGGAACACCACTAGTCAATACGCAAGGTAAAGTTCATTCCGGACTATGTCTATTTATATCAAAATCAATCATCCCTCAACTTCAATAGGATCAACCAATGTTGATTGCATAGGACTTGTGAGCTCAAGTGGGAATTCGACCATCATCAAGCAGGCGGCTGATGCTGCAAATGCGGCCGCTTCTGCACACAAACGAAGGCAGTCGATAATCATCGGTGTCTCTGTGACGCTGGGGTTCCTAGTTCTGTTTGGGATTAGTGTCGCTATATTCTTCTGGATGAGAAGACGCCAACGGCTTAAACAAGAAGAAGAGGCGATTCTTTCTCCCACCCAATTCGTCGAGGTGGAAAGAACCCCTCGTCAAGTTGTTTCCATCAGCTCAGACCTTGGTTCATCACGCGGAACCGGACTATCCGGAAAGGCGGCATTGGCGGCAGCGGCGGCGGGCGCAGCCCAGTCTACTTCCCAAGGCTCTACTGCACCTGGTTCATCACCTTCGAATAGTGACCCCATTCCCAACTCAAGTCCTACCCTCACACATACCAATGCGGACTCGCAATCCAGTTCCGGCTTTACCACTTTCCCCACCACTTCAATCCGACGTAATCCCAAAGCAGCAGAAGCTGGTTACATCGTTCAGTCGTCTGGGTCCGATGCTGCTGTGTCGCCTGTGGATGAGGAGGGTGATGTCGTATTCCAACACCGCGACGGGGGACGCGCTGTTCGCGAATTGCCACCTCCATACCTTGATCAGTCTGGTCCTTCACCCCCTTCTTGACGTATCGCCATTTTGATTTGGTCTTTCGTGCTTTCGCAATTCTCTATTGAAATTGTTGTATCTTACACGGATTCGGATTCATAATACATACCACAAGTGACGTGTGACGTCTCACAATTTTTACTCTCTCTTGTTTGGACAGCATTATTGGAATAGCTCTGTAAGTTTTCTATGTATGAGTGGGAGGAAACTACGGGGAAGATGTAAAAGTCAAAAGGTTACATGAAAAAGTGGAATGCAGTGGTATGGGAAATCTGGAAAGTAAAGTATGTTTGATTGAATATTGTGACCGATGAGGGTATGGGTAAATTGCATAAAAGGAATGTTCTCCCTCCGGGTTGAACGAAGAGGGAACAGGATCTTACATATCTGGTTGAGCAGACAAATCCAGAGTAATTTTACCTCCACTTTTGAAGCATCGGATCTGGTATCAGGTTTCAAGATCTCTTCGCTTGATGATGCCAACCTTTTGATCACCGACTGGCACATAACTTTCTCCTGAAGAAAAAATTCCTAGTATGTGCTCTTTTCGGTTTCTTCGGGATGACATCTACAGTTAAAGCTGCTCGTGTCCGTAAACCGGTGTCTGCTTGCTGCCTGGAACGCGCTTCCAGGTCTCTCAACTTCTCCAAGTCTCTGTGCCCATCTACCACCCTAACCCTGCTGATCGACCTCCACGTTTTGAAGCGCGATGAGGAATGGACAAGCCTCGACTCAATCATGGCGGCTAGCGTGCCTGGAGCACAAGCCACACGGGTGTCAAGACTGATCTCTTCAAGTGCCGGACACAACACATCCTCATCTTTACAACCGTTATTTTCCGAGATGTCCGTCCCATCATGTGTACGATCCGCAGCCACGCTTTTCCGAGTCGCTTGACAGGTGAGAGATGCAATAAGCGTGTCGCCAACGCTGATCCCGTCAATCGACAGCTTCACAAGCGAGTCACTCACCCGGCGTAGGCATGTCAACAGTGTGTGCTCGGTGATGGGCGGCGTGATGGATAGACTGGAAATCGCACATGTTGACCTGTCAATGAGGGATAGGAAGGCAATGGGTTCCCAACCTCCCACGAAAGATGAGGAAGCGGAATGGAGGGTATGTGGCGACCCAGGGTGCAGCATCTGGGAATGTGATTGGGAAGGTTCAGGGTCGTGGCTGAGTGGGTGCGACTGTGCCTGCTTGTAGCCCTCTGCGTATATCCGAACTTCCTTCAAAGCTGGCAAGACCAGGTGGTCGCAAATACCTGTGAGGTCGGATGATATGTTTAGTGAGGTGAGTTTGGGGAGGAAAAGCGGTGGTCGAGTCTGGGGTGTGGTCGCAGGCGGTCTGGTGATCCTGATGTGCTCAAGATTAGAACACTCATTGAGGACCTGAAGGTAATCCAGTGTCCCATGATCCATTTCCAAGGACAACCGGGTAAGACGACTGAGAGGTAACTCGAGGAGGGTATCAGTGTCGGCGAGATCATCTACCCAGGCTAATTGCCTCAGCTTAGGAGCAGAATGGAGAAGGCGAATGATAGGGACTACGTTTGTGTTGCTAATATCTCTGGCATGGAATTCAAAGGTGCATAATTCGGGGATCTGGTCCTGGGCGAGGTTGAGGTGATACATTTGCGCACAGAGGAGATGGCGAAAGTCGAAACGAACATGCTTCCATCGATTCGAGTGCCTGCATATTGCATCTATGATTTCCTGCTGGGGTTGCTCTCCAAAGTCAACTGCAATGGAGAGGGTCAGAGGCTTGTCTCTGGAGCGCGAGAGCCAAAGGTCAGTCGCAGGGATATCCTCCAGTGGGTCTTTATAATTGATGTGGAGCGCAGTCCATAGGTCGGGACTAGCAAGCGCGAGAGCTCGCCAACTAGCAGACACCTGGGTGAGTAGGAGTGGTGCTTGGGTGCGACAGGCGACAGGGAACTGTTCGTGCGGTATACAATATAAGAATATCTCGGAGAGTATTTCTGGTGGAAGCTGGGATATGAAGGACGAAGCTGGCTGGTGACCCTCTTCAACACCAATGTGTCGAGCAAGGTCGTTGAGATTCATGGCGGGTGGAGAATGCGAGTAGGAGGAGGATGGTGGCGTCCAAATCTTCTTCATGGTCAAGTGTGAGAATATGAATAGACCACGATGCCTTGGCGAACGGTCATAAGATTTATTGACTTTCTCGTAAATACGCTAGAAAGAGCGATGCGCGGCTATAAGTATTGCGCACGTGGGATATCTCATCTCATCTCATCTCAACTCAACCATCCACAGAGACGCCATGAAGATCGCCATTTTAACTTCGGGAGGTGACAGCGCTGGGATGAACGCCGCAGTGCGTTCCATCGTCAAAGCTGGTATTCTCAAGTATGTCGCCCGAATTTTGTTTATCTCCAAAAAATCCCAACTTGCTATAGAGGATGTGAAATGTGGATCGTTCGCGAGGGTTATGAAGGTTTGGTCCGCGGCAACCAGGAACATGCGGAGAGTCGCAAGGAAGTCAACCCACTGGCAGAGGAGGACATCTTAGTCGAGAATGAAGTCATGACCAATAAAGTGACGGCCAAAAGCCCGACCGACGAGTACTTGTTGCATAACCTGCGTTTCGGGGACGGGGATCTGCTCAGAGATGGCACCAGTGAGTATGTCGGAGGTCGCACGCTGAAAGGAAGATATATCGTTCGCGTTGGATGGGATGATGTGCGAGGTTGGTTCTCCGAGGTATGTTGTTCTTGCCATTGATAGCAAGTTTCAAATGAAATTTTCTCAAAGGGTGGTACTCTCATTGGAACTGCTAGATCTGCAACTTTCAGGACAATCGAAGGGCGTACCGCAGCCGTACGCAATCTTATCAAAGAGGGCATCGATGCGTTGGTCGTATGTGGTGGCGATGGCTCCCTCACTGGTGCAGACGTCTTCCGTTCCGAATGGCCCAGCATCATCCAAAAGCTTCGTTCAGAAGGTGTGTATTCGAATATAATGAGTTTGAGTCTGTGATCTAACACAAGCATCTCCTAGAGCTTATCACCGCCGAGCAACTGATTGCCCATTCCCACCTCAAGCTCGTTGGTCTTGTCGGCTCAATTGATAATGATATGTGTATGACAGACTTGACGATCGGCGCGCCAACTGCTCTGCAACGTATTTGCGAGGCAATTGATAACATTAACTCTACCGCTTACAGCCACTCCCGCGCATTCGTGGTTGAGGTCATGGGTCGGGACTGCGGTTGGCTCGCATTGCTAGCTGGTGTGGCGTGAGTTTCGGCAGTCTTCCTGAAGAAAAAATATATATCTGACGACTATATGCGGTCTGTAGCGGTGGTGCTGACTTTATCTTTATCCCCGAACGGCCTCCTCCTGCAATGCCCTGGGAGGATGCTATGTGTGCCGAGATTCACCGTGTAGGGCCTCTTCCTCTATCCTATTGATTCAATTCTAATGATTATAATACCAGCATCGCTCGGTTGGCAAACGCAAAACCATCGTCATCGTTGCAGAAGGCGCCCACGACAAAGAATTAAACCCTATTCACGCTGAATATATCAAGGACGTTTTGACCGATCGTCTAGGCCTCGATACTCGGGTCACGACGCTGGGACATACACAAAGAGGCGGCCGACCATGCGCCTTGGACCGGATTTTGGTGAGAGTTATATATTCTCTATGCCTTCCGAATAGACAAAGTAATCCTTTTTTTTTGCCATCAGCCAGCGTTGCAAGGTGTTCAAGCAGTAGAGGCCTTACTAGAGTCGCAGCCTGGGACTCCGACGTACATGATTGGTATCCGAGAAAACAAAGTCATACGCGTCCCACTCATGGACGCTGTTGAGCAGGTATGTGTGGCGTGGTTGCCCTTGGATTTGCTGATACCCCATAGACCAGGGCAGTAGCGAAGGCCATGAAGTCAAAAGATTTCGACAAGGCACTAGAATTGAGAGGACCGGAATTCCTCGAGATGTTGCAAGGATTCTTCGCGGTCTCGTCTCTTCAAGAGGATTCACAAGACAAACTCCCCGAAAACAAGGTAAGCGAATTTCCTTGGATGACGTCCTCGAAGTCCTGGCTTATAACTGGTTGTAGCGCATGAGAGTTGGCATTATCCAGTGCGTATGGTCTTGGTGAAGTGCCCAGGTTGTTTTGGAAACTGAAGTTGGATGTCAGCATGGGTGCTCCTGCAGGTGGCATGAACGCGGCCACTCGGTCGGCTGTTCGATACTGCATCACACGAGGACATACTCCACTGGCCGTTCATAACGGCTTCCGAGGCCTTTTGGATGATATTGTCGACGAACTCTCTTGGCTTGGAGTGGACGCGTGGATGGCAAGAGGTGGCTCTGAGTTGGGCACCAATCGTATTCTACCATCATTCGACATTGGTGGAGTGGCGTCTAAATTCCAGCAATTCAAGTTTGATGCGGTTTTAATTATTGGCGGGTTCGAGGCCTTTAATGCCCTTTTGCTTTTGGACGAGGGTCGGAAGCACTACCCTGCGTTCCACATTCCTATGGTGCACCTTCCTGCAACAATCAGCAACAATGTGCCGATGACAGAGTATAGCCTGGGGAGTGATACGAGTTTGAATACTCTTGTTGATGCGTGCGATGCTATCAAACAGAGTGCCAGTGCTAGCCGAGACCGCGTGTTCATTGTTGAGACACAAGGTGGAAAATGCGGGTATCTCGCGACCATGGGCGCACTAGCGGTGAGTGGCTTCGTGGCGATTTTGAAAGGTGTTGATGGGCTTGAAATAGGCCGGCGCAAGCTTAGTGTACACACCAGAGGGGGGCATGGGTCTGGACATGCTGAGAAGAGACGTTCGGTTCTTGAAAACGAGATACAGTCTAGATGTTCCAGGACGAAGTGAGGGCCGCCTTGTGATCAGGTAAATCTCCACGATATAAGTTTTGTGGTAAGGTGATTAACAAAGCTGAAATAGGAGTGAACAAGCATCGCATGTGTACACAACATCTATGCTGACAAAGATGTTGATCGAGGAAGGTGGATCGCTGTTTGACGCCCGTTCGGCGTCACTTGGCCACACCCTGCAGGGCGGCGTTCCATCACCAATGGATCGTGCGCGTGCAGCGCGACTGTCCCTAAGATGCATGACATTCATGGAGGAGCATCATAAGAGGCTTTTGAAGCAACCCCCTCACAAGACGCGATACGCAGGACCAGAGTCGGCGTCGGTCATTACCGTTCAGTCAGGGGCTGTGGAGATGGTGCCAGTGCAAGAGATGTTGAAACATGCGGACATGGTCAACCGCCGGGGGAAGACATACTGGTGGGTAGGAATAACAGACCTGGTCGAGCAGCTAGCAGGGAAGTCACAGTTCTTGGGATTGAAAGGCATCGATTTGAGTGCAAAAGTGTAAATTACTTGTTTATTGAACTGACCGTGGGAAAAACACGCGGCTTTGTTTTCTGTTGTTGACCGGTGGGCTTCTTGTTGATCACCACCACCTGCTTCACTTTTTACCGCCGCTACTTATCATGGTTGCCCGTCCTCCGCTCCCCGTCAGGTTTGCAAACCCAAACATTAAAGATCATCGTTAGCACTTCATTTCCTTCCCTTCTCGTCCTTGTCATTTACATTTGTTCTAGTTGCAGCGCCACACTTACCTCCCGTGAAGTACCAGATCCTCAACTGCCAAGGAAGAGACATCCTCGTGCGTGATATCGTTTATCCCTCGGTTGCTGTTCTCATACCGTATCATGCCAGGTTGGGAGGCTTAAGATCGAGACACCAACCGTATGCCACGTTCGCCATTCGTACATTCCGATATCTGACACATTTGTAGGATACCGGACATGCCTTCATCCTTCGCAGATTCGACACCGGCGCCGTCAGCCTTACCACCATGTTCCGCGCTGCCTTTCCAAACGCGACTGACATGGAGGAGAAACAGGAGATCCAATGGGTCAAGGATACCTATGACCTAAGTGGGAATAACGGTTCCGTCAAAGAACCACAGATTACTCGCCTCGCCGGAACATGGGTCAGCCCGCAGGTTGCACTGGAACTAGGGAGTGCCTACGCTCTGGGAGCCCTCATCAACGCAGTCGTCGAAGCGTCTCCTGATCCTAATGGTAATTATCGGAGATCGGGAAAAGCTGCTGCCGCCGTTGGCTCGACAAATACCCCCAAAGCGTCCGCCGCGGTCATTACAACAACGGCCTCCACGCAAACAAATACCTCAGTTACGACGAGTGTGGTGGTCTCCAAACCTCCATCAGCTGCAAAGTCCCTCCCCACACCGTCGCCAACGGCCGCCGTTCCTCCAGCTAAGCGCCGGAAAGAATCATCCCCTGTACCCACCCCTCAGAGCAGCAAACCTACATCGCGAGCATCCCCTACGCCATCAAAGACGGCTGCTCCTCGACGATCCACACGGACGAAGAGCCCTGCACCACGGTCCGCTGCTGCTATTGCACCGCTCACCTCGGTCAATCGAACTCCAAAAGCACCTCGCTCACCTGCCAAGAAGGATGCCATCGCTTCTACTTCACTTACGCCCGGAGGCTCAGATTTGACAGCTGTGGATGAGGAGGGCGAATTGGTGAAGGATGGTGTGACTGGTGCTGAGCTGCGAGAACAAGATATTGAAGAGCAAAAGAAGCTTATACAAGATCTCAAGCAGAAGAGGAATCAAGAGGCAGGCCAGATGGATATCGAGGAGTCATCTTCGTTGAAGAAGAGGGATCGCGAAGAAGAGGATAAACCTTTGGAATTTCAATTCAAGGAACCCGAAACCGAGGAACGCGCAATTGCAACGAATAGTCGTGTAAGCCGTTTTCACCTCGAACCAAGGGCAAAGTCTTTCGCTTGGGGAGTGGCTGCGTTTGCTGTGGGCATGGGAGCTGTGTAAGTTGGTCACGCACATGTTACTTCTTTTTGCTAACCATCTTGTGGCTGGCAGTTTCCTACCATCCTTTTTCTAACAAAAGGAGGAACGCGAGTTTTTTCTCTCTCACACTTTATCTTTGGCTTTGTTCTCTCCGGTTCCATTATCTATTTCCATGCTTCCCGTTATTGTTACTGTCCATACACCGTTAATATTCCGGCTTTCCTTCGTTTGTACAACCATTGCACGATAAACAATACAGCCCAGCTGTTGGCGACACATCCTGCTCTCTTATTCCTTGAAAGATGGTGTACTATCATCCATTAAGCTGATTTCAACCTTTTCATGTTTATTTAGTTTTTTTTCCTCTCATTTGGTATTTCCTTCCTGATGTATGCACACCTCCGTGATGAATCTCCTTCGTTGTCCTCGCATACGTCAGCCTTTATATTTCTTCCATTTCAATGTATATTCTCTAGAGATTCCCTCCTCACTTTCTGATATTTCGCATGTCTAGATGACTACAGATAAATAAGACAACGGCGACGAAGGTAGATATAATGCTGTTTAGCTCTCCGTTTGAATCCCCGATTCTAACGAAAATTCCTGTTACTAGTGCTTGAGATACCAGCATGTTTTAACCTTTCGCAATCCCAGAACCAGGCCTGCATACCAGTAGACCTCCAGCCGCGTAAAGTCCAGAGATATAGATTGCACCTGAATCAGGATCTCTCAACCCAGTGGTCGAACTGCCGAAACCGCCTTTGTCCTCGATTCCATGGCTCTGGAAGAGCGTCTTCAAAGTCCAGCCAATGCCATCCTTTGCTATCTTGGTGCTTATTGACACAGGCGCCTCCGAGTCGAAGCCAGATTCGGCTATCCTTTTCTCTCCTTCCTTGGGTACAATTGTCGCGACCCACGATGCGGCTGTTGCGCCTTCCTTACTCGCAGCTACTGCTGTAAGGTCGGGGAAGTTGGGGTGACCCGCGACAATTAACTCATCACGTTTTCCCCCGGAAGTGGAGGATGTATAGTGCAGATTGTCAGGCGCGAAGGGAACATGAACAACATCTGTCCTCTGCCCGAGTTTTCCACTGACTTTATCCCGTTCAAAGAAGAGGATTTGGCTGAGAGAGGTGGAAACAATCGCCAATTCGTTGCCTGAAGGTGATATTGCGACACCGTTGGGGAATGGGATGAATAACTTAGCAAAGAAGTGCTCTGCAATGGGACTGTTCCCAGAGGATGTCGGTTTATTGAGCGTTACATGCGAGACGAATCCCAGGGGTAGACCGAGGACGGATTCAATCAGTGGAAGGATGTGGCCCACGAGAGGTAGACGACGTGTGATTAGATGGTCATTCGACACATAGAATGAATCGGGGGACGTGAGGGCGAGAGCATTTGGAGAGATGAAATAGTTGGAGCTGATGGTGCGCACATGCACGGCTTCCGTAGGCTTGGCTGGGTTTATGGTAAATTGTTCAACCACAGTCTTCTCACGCGCATGGTTAACCACGTAAAGGTTAGAGGAGTTGCCCGCATGTGAGGGCCAAACTTCAACTCCTAGTGGGTGAAAGTCGTGGTTTGCTGGGTAGTTTTTGAACGTAATTCGATGAGCCTTTTTTGCTGAGACGGCAGAATTGAGAAGAGATTTGTTTTCTTTCCCAGGGGTGCGTTCTGGGACATAGAGCCACAAAGCGCCGCGAGGATTGGGGTTTCGAAGGGGTCCCATGACAGTGTTCCATGCCCTGCGTCCAGGGTCGCAGCTAACAATGACTGGGCGCTGGACGACTTTGCCCGTCGCGTCATAGAGCTCCCAGAAGGTCTCGTCTTCACAGGAGCTCAGACTGTCCTTAGTTTTGTCGGCGGCATCACGAATGGTCGTGCAGTCAGTCGTGTAGTCCCCGTTTGCAATGTACCCTTGAGGGAAAGGGGACCGGAAGAGAATGGAATTTTTGATGAGGGACCCGCTACGATACCATATTATCCCCTACAATGGATAGCAAGGTGATATTGGAAGGTGTATTAATAAAAAGCCAAGTTTATAGAGTCATGCCTCACCAAAACTAGAAAGATGTTCGTCAAAACTCTCAAAGATATCATGGCGTTTCCAGAGCAGCCACCAGCTGTAAATTATGTGGTCAAGATGAAATGCCGGAGTCCACGAATCTCGTTTACCTGACTCTAGTTCGAACGTGACTATCAAGGGTCGAATTCTTAACTAACTTACATATGTGAGTACACATCAGATTCTTCAGCATTCCCAAATTGATCAGCAAATGCGCAAGCCGCGCTTGACATAGGCAGCAACTTGAACTTCCATGTATCCCGGAATTCACCGCCAGCCAAGAATTTCCGAAAACTCTGTACCGTTTAGGATGGAAGCCCTGCGCTGGCAGTTGTCGCGTTCTCCGGTGCGAGTAAAAGAAGGTAAAAGAAGATAGAAGCACCTGCACGTGCTTTTTCTCTTATCATTCAACCACACAGCCAACTCCAACTATAAGAAGCCGCATCTAACCATTTCTGAAAACATGTGTTGAATTGAACTACATAACAGAACTGAGTTTATTTTGGATGACTGACAGGTTGAATGGATTATGGGCGGTTGATCTTGAAATCCGTTCACATGGCCCCAGACAAACTTGACAGCACATGGCGCATTGGGTAATTCGAGCCCAGCGAAATTTGCAACGGTCACCCCGCGTAATAATTGAGTGCGAAGAACCGATCATCCCCTTTCGTTTTTCGAACAAATGTTTTCGTCGAGAAGCTAGGCCTCCTCACGGCACCAAGGCGCATTACCTCTTCCCTCATCGTCTAACCTATCCTGGCGGGTTTCATCTATGTGATTATCTGCTTTCGTGACGGAGTTCTTGTGTCAGTATCCCAGCGATTCACCCCCAACCCCCCCTCAATTTCTGCGAAAATCTCCCTTCCTGGGCCCTTGACCCGCCTGGAAAAATGGCGTCCTCTCACACATTCGACATCTCTGATACCTTTGGTTCGTTTGGATAATACAAGACAAAAAAAGGGGGGTCTTAATGCACATTTGTATCCACAGGTGCTTTGCTCATTGGGGCGTTGGTTACAATGACAATCTATGGAATTACTACGCTTCAAGTGAGTTTTCTGAAGCTTTTTCTTGATCGCGGCCCTATTAACATTGTTTCAAATTGTAGGCCTATTTATACTATATTTCATTTCCAAAGGATGGAAAGGCAACGAAATTACTGGTAGGATTACAGTATTCGACCCCTGCATGTCAACCCAGCCTTATTATTTAACTCAGGTTGCATTAATATGGTTGGTATCTCATTCATGGTGCAAAAAATAGCAGTTTTAACGAAGGGTTTAGGGGTTTGGATACGCTCCATGTCATTTTCAGTGCGTATTCAAGTTCATGTTCCTACTTAGAAAGAATCAAATTGACCTGACATCCCAGTGTGTCATGCAATACATTATTACCTTGTAAGCTGTCTCATCGTAGGCTTCAAGAAGTGCGCAGGAGCTTATGCTGTCCAGATCGTTGGCTTTGTGGATCACAGTGTCCTCGCTGACGGAACCTGGTATGTTCGTGTTCTTTAAATTGTCATATGGGTTTATATAAATGACTCCGATTTCAAGGACACTATTCGTACTTTCTTGCATTTCTGCAGAAATCGACCAAGAAACTTACAAAATCACAGATGTCTTTAACAGTTAATGTGCGGATAGTTCCCTTCTCAGATTTGGAAGATCATAACATTATTCTGGGCAGATACTCCTCGCATTTATCGTTCAACTGTATGTGACCTTTGATTCTCAGCTCAACATGGAGCTAATTGAAAAATAGATTTTTTACCCATCGAATATTCTTGCGTATGTCACCGAACATTTGTTAAGGCCAAGATATTAATCCTATGTAGTGTGTTCCGCACAAAGACGATGGTGGGTAACTTGTATGATCGGTATCTGTGTTGTTGCCCATTTTAGTGAGCTACATCTTCTCTTCTTCGATGCCAAGGCTGATAAATAACAGGTTTTGGGATGAGTAAGTTTACGGAGTGACACATAAAGACTTTGCTGATGCGTGACTGGATTCCAGACACTGTTGTGAATCTGTTGGTGCAATGTTCACTACTCTCCCGCAATTATATCGTCCTGACTCGCTTTGTTAGATTTAAGAAAAAAGAATTTGTTCGACTGAAGGAAATATCGGTCAGAACGCCCGACTTTAGAATATTCCAAGGCTTATTCCGTCCTTCAGTTCAGCTGCGTGGTTCCATTTGGGACGTTCGCGATTCTGTCCGACATTTTGATTGCAGTGACTCTATGCGTACTCCTGGATAGCAATCGATCGTCATTCAAGGACACAAATAGCATCATCAACAGGCTGATAATATTTGCCATCAACAGGTGTATTCTGACATCGTGAGTCTTCTCGCTGTAAATTAGGACTGCCCTAATTTCTCTCTTACCAGGGCTGTGGCCATCGTTGAGACAATTGTGTTCAGCGTGGTCCCAAACTCTTTTTACTCATTTGCCATCGATTTCGTCATTGGAAAACGTAGGACAATTGTCTTCAACCATTGCTTGGGTGACAACTGACATTCCTGGAGTGTATGCAAATTCATTATTAGCCGTTCTTAACTCCCGGGCAACGCTCCGAGCAGAATCACAACAAGACAGTTCCACGGAGATGTCGACGAGGTTTAACGTTGCGTCTGCAGTGGCGAATCATCAGACAAGTCTAATTCAGGTGCGCTCTTGAATGCTCGCGCTTCCAGGTGATGGTCAACTTACTCTTGTAGGTCCGAACACGAAACGATAGTCATACGATAGACACTGAAAAAGGAGCTCAAGAGATGATCGAGTTGTAGTTTGTAGTTAGGTATCAAATAGATGCTGCTTACGTGAAGATTGGAGTTGAACAGCCACACTGTGTTCGAGGCCGAGTGGCATGTGCCATTCTTTCTCTCTCCCATGTCTACCCCGAGGCTCATATTCGCCTTTCTGCTTATCGTAAACTGCATTCTTTGGTCCCGAGGCCGCTACGGCCAACCCATCCAATCCAGTCTCCTTCATGGCGAGGCCAGCCTCGTCAAACGGATTTCATACGAGTTGTCACAACCTCAGGATTCAAGGGCTTCGTCTGATTCGGAGCACGAGGCATGTATTCGCTTAGCTAATTTTGTTGTGATATACTCAGTCAAGTACAGTGCCATCCTTTAGCCTATCCGATTAATTTGCAATGTCAACATGTCGATGCAGATTGCCCACCTTCAGATACTGTCCTTGATATTGACTATCTTCACCATTATTATTGCACAGAGTCTACCCTCCGACCCTTGGTATTCGCCGCCCTTGTCGTCTGGCTCGTCTTTCTATTCTCCACCCTCGGCATCAGTGCTTCCGATTTCTTTACTCCCAATCTCGCCACCATCTCCCAGCTCCTGGGTTTAGACGAGAATGTCGCCGGAGTAACACTATTGGCCTTTGGAAACGGAAGTCCAGATGTCTTCTCCACATATTCAGCCATGCGTGCCAATTCGGGTAGTTTGGCTATTGGCGAACTTATCGGCGCGGCGACCTTCATCATCTCCTGTGTCGTGGGCTCCATGTGCATCATCAAACCTTTCGAGGTCCATCGCACTCCTTTTTTGCGAGATGTGGGTTTTTTCACACTCGCAGTAGTTCTGGTGCTGGTCACATTGTGGGATAGCAAAATATCGGCTTGGGAAGCAGGGACTCTCGTTCTGTTATATGTTGTTTATGTCGCGGTGGTTGTGGGAGGGTCGCTGTTGGATCGTAAAAAGAGGGACGAACTACATAACCACCTGAGAGTTTCAGTATCGCAAGAACCTTACTTGGACGAACGTAAGTCAACAACTGGCCTTTTTAACTTGGCGCTTATCTATTCTGCAGCACCGTTAAGTTCCGGCCGTGTGCGTGCGGTATCTGCTCCGGACTTGCCTCCCCTGGACCTCCATAACCTCACCCCTCATTCACAACCGCCTTCCCCAACCTCAGCTCATGTTGCTCAGCTTCCTTCCTTTTCCCTGGTTGGTGCTCTGGAATTCA
>Ga0307509_10006418_pt1 | contig 15842 bp, 16 predicted proteins | sample 10_EM_MG_FD_202245 | JGI IMG/M metagenome (GOLD analysis project Ga0307509, IMG submission 202245) | Populus trichocarpa ectomycorrhiza microbial communities from riparian zone in the Pacific Northwest, United States - 10_EM | ecosystem: Host-associated > Plants > Roots > Unclassified | place...
GACTCATAGGTATGAGTCACCAGGGTCAGGGTTGTTGCGGGAAGAGGCCTATATAAAGGCTCGCGACGGGACGTAGATATAGGATCTTCACGCAACCATCTAAGTAATACACCACTCAGATACTGGGACACGGGCCAAGCCCATTGACAGTGACCTTCCATAGGTGCAATATGTTCGAGATACCTAATGCCCTTATCTCTATACTACCTCGCTTGTATGCGAGAACTCTATTCCTACACGATAGGACTTCCTACGATCACTATATCTACTACGAACCCACGATGTTAGTCTATAACGATAGACGAAGCAAACTACGTAGGCTATGTCGATAGCCTATGATAGTAAGATAGTCGTTTCCCGTTACGAACACCTTTATGGGAGGCTGGTTTGTTACACTGCGCAACCTACCGTAAACCAATCATAAAACATAAAACATGTCAGGTGCGCAAATTGCGTCACCTGCGTGAAACTCGTGACTCATAATTTGAGTCACGCACAAAAGTCATTACATCATTATGACTCACAATCGTGAGTCATAGAAACATCAACCAATCATAACATAACGATGACACGCAAGTGCGAGTCATGTGAGAACTATGAGTCAACTGACTTCATAGCGTGAAACATAATTATGACTCACAATCATGAGTTATAGGAACATACCTTATGACTAATAACTATTAGTCATGTGAAATCTGCTTTGCTTAGTCACGATTTGTGACATTTAGTTTCTCTTGGGAATACTTTCTTACTTAGTGCCTTAAATGCCTCTTGAAGAATTTGCATACGTCTTTGGCAAGGCTTGTCAATGAACATCCTTCTCCTTGGCCATGATTCATAGTCAAGCTGTATTTCATCAACAACTTCTGCAGTTTCTACTTGTGGAATTACAGCAGGTATCTCAGCCACTATCGCTTCTGGAGTAATAGTTACTGGAGCATTCTTGGCTGCAGTATGCTGACGATATTTGCGAACTCGTAAAGCATTTGCTGTTGGAGCTTTACTTTTGAAACTCTCATTCTATTGATACCATCAACTTAATCTTTGCTCTTTTAAATACATTATTTACAGAAATATAGCAATTTACTTACAGCTATCTGTTCTTGTCTAATTCTGGCTCTTCTTGCCTGTAATCTCAATGTGCTTGGATTAACGGAAGGGGAACTATGCGCTAAAGGAGAATTAGAGATGGCTGTATTCAGTCCATCAGAAGAAAGAGATATTCTAGCTCCACGAGGCATTGGGAATAATGATATTTTGCTATGATATAAGCAGTGTAAATGATGGGAAGAAGAGGAGTTTTTTTGGTTGCAATAGTTTTGACTATTGGGCTCTAAATTGTTTAATTTTTTTTGTTATATTGCTTAAAGAAATTCTATTTTAAAACAGAAATTTAAAAAATATAAACTTGCATAGAGACTTGAACGACAGGCCTCCTCAACAGATTTTTGCATAATTTGGAACCCCAACCCAGATTACATAAGGCATTACATTTTGCAACCGCACTGGTACACGTTTTATACGATTCGCACCATACATAAAGGTCTTCAAAACCATGAGCCCTCTAAGTAAAACTTTTCCGCCATGCCATTGGCTAACTTAGCCGCGAGGTTAGTCCTGAAGGTTCATGAATGCTCGTAAGGGGTTGCGACCCTATATACGAGCGTGCGCGACCCACGAATACTGCAGTCACGTGAATCGGAAGAGAAAGATTTGGTGCAAGTTCCGGTCCGAGTGCGCCAAGATAAGGCACGTGACTGTTATATATGTCGGCAGTGCTTGTATGGTGGCTGGCGGTGTCAATATGAGGTATCTTGTCACATTAACTATCGTACTCTTAGCATAGTTTTGGATAATGGTGCCCTAACATGAAATCCACAGTAATATCAGTGCTGGAGGTGTTTGCCGTTTTCACAAAAAGATTGTTTCAAGCGCCGGCTAACAAGGCAGGAGTCATCCATCGATCGGGCTGGGCTTACCCTGCTGAGGGTGAAGTGGAGTTTTATTGAGTGGCTAGTTGGCTGCATCGCAGGTGGCTTAGAAGATGCGCTAAGAGATAGCCCTTGCCCGTTTATCTCGGGTAAAATTTAGGCGAGAAAGATGAGTACGATGGTAAAGTCTGAACCGGCATCATTTCCAATTGACGTGTTTACTTCATTTTCTACATTCCAAAATTCTTGTATCATAGCTAGATGGTCAAAATTTGGCGTTAGCTGGGAGGTGCATTGGCAGATTCTACCAGTAGCTCAAACGGAACGCAGTTGTAGATAAACACGCTCTGCTTGCCCGCACATATTCTCAAACCTCCGACCGTCAAACACTCATTAAATTCCGGTGTCGCCTCGAACTGCTAGACCGCAGTCTATGAAAACTCGCTCTAAGTCCGCAGTCGACGGGTGTAACAACGATCCAACAAAGTTCGGTTATTATGATAACCATACGGACGACTGCAATCCTAACTATAATTATCGTTACTGCCGGTCAAAGCCATTGAAACTGTATGATAGGTGACCCAGGAATCAAGTTTCGTCCCCCTTAATTATAGAGATAGCCTTTGGGGACTTTTCATATTAAAGGGTAAGAAAAATAATTAGCTGCAAGTATCGAGATGATTGTTGTCGGGGATAGTAATTGCGCTATGTGGCTGTTGGCTGAAGCATGCCATGGGAGAAACACTGGCAGAAAACGCCTTACCCTACAGTGTCGATACGCTAGCCGCAAGAATAGTACTATGATAAAGGTATTTCAATCTTTCAAGTGGCGTCGCTGGAAATTCCTTAGGCGCAGTACTCACATGGCCGAGTGCTAGTAGGTCACACCTCACGTGATCTTCTATTCAGATTTGCAAGCGATCCTGATGGGAAATTCTGTGCTTCTCTTTTTCTTCTTCTTTTGCCCCGGAGGTTCAAGGCTCCCCTTTGACAATTCCCCTCACCTCTTGTGTCGAGGAATCTTGGGATTCATTTGGAACCGAGGATAGCGTGACATACTTGGCTCTCGGCCGCGTGAGTACTGGACGTACTGGAGCCTGTGCAAATACCTGCCAAGTAGGTGCGAGGACGGAGAGGCTGCGAAAGGCAGAAGTTGGAATGTAAAAGGTTTTCTTAGTTATGTATTTAATGACGCTAGTTTCCCTCTTTGGTGAAGTGACAGAATTAAGGCAATACATCCTTCGCCGATATCAAACTTCCAGTCTAGTTGCGCAGACTTATCAATACGCTTTACCAAGCATAGGGAACTGCTCAATACATCGTATTTTTCAATAATTATGACGGTATTAAACTTGTATTGTTATGAGCTGTTGATCGTGGAGGAGAGACTAAACGGAAGGAAGAAAGATATGAATGAAGCCAAGGTGAATAGAACTTCTTTTCAATACTGGAAATCGTGTCTTGCTTATTTTTCTATCGACAGAGAAGTACTAGGTTTATATAGAATATGCAAGAGCTTTCCTGTGCACTCAACTCCTGTCCCTAAGACACGGAGAAGGTTCTAACAACTTCCTAGGACGGCCAGAACATCCGGTCATGGTACCGCATCAGCGGAATTCCGGTCCTCTCTTTCCGGTCTTCTCATATCCATCTCGCGTTGCTTTCCGATCATCTTCTGCCATGAGTGCGCATCCTCCATTCTACTGTACAACCAGGTATAGTAGTTCACTCTCTGCGCTTGATAAATGACAAAGGAGACTAGTAAAAAATGGGTTAACAAAATTGGAAAGGATACAAAAGAATGATGCGTGAGAGCGGAGTTACCGCCGGTGATCTTCAACAACTTGATGGATACCTACTAGCTCCCCGGTATTGACCTGAGATTGTTGGTTCGGGGAGGGGCTACCACAAGATTTCATGCTACTCCAAACCTCAGTCGTCTTGTAATCAACTTGGGAGCAGGGAACACCCCGTGAGCGGAACGACCAAGAAGGTTCGCAGTAGCGAGCAGCGTGGGACTATTTTTCTCTCAAATTTGAACTTAGGTTAAAGCTCTTCTAATTTTGAGATAAATATCGATCGTGGATCTTGATGTCTTAGGAAGAATAATGTATATAAAAGATGGATTATTCGCTGGTTCGCTTCCTCAGCAATTGTTACCAAAAAGGACTATTATGTACAAAACAAGGACTACTCTCTTGGGAGTACTCGGGACAAGATCATGCCTTTTCCACCCTTTCTCACGACATCTCTGACCTAACTTTCTTATTTTCTTCCCCGCTCTTCGTTAATTCATCAGGCCATCTGCCCCGCTTCTCGGACTTTTTACAGAGTGACAGACTCAACAGTGAACCCTTCGGTATCCTTCCAGCATATTCTAACAAAGGAGATGAGCGCCCATAGTACGACGTAAGGTACGAGAAGGAAGTAGGAGTGAGCCGGTGATTAAGAACAATTAGCGATTGTCATTTATCTAGTGCGGTATCTGTTGAGTTGGAACAAGTACCGTATTCTCATAGAATACTTTAGCTAAGTATGTTTTACTCCCGGTACTGAAAAAACCGAAACCGGGCAACAGTGTGTCTACTCTCTGAAGCGAAGAAAACTGCAAGTCACCAACTATCACGAATGAGAAACTCCCACACATTAAAAAACAAGTCACACAATCCGCAATCAACTCTCCTCTCCTGAGTTAATTCCCAAACTTTAACCCAAGACGAACAGGGAGAAAGAAAAAAAAATGCAACCTGGGAGGAAAGCCCAACCTATCCCGATTGTCCGACTATCTATATACAGATGGTCCTCATTTTGTTACTTGAATCCCAATTATCTTTCGTCCGTTGAAGATCGAAAAACTGTTGCTCAGTTGACCGTTGTGGCTGTGGAAAGTAAACGAGACAGAAGTGAGAGACCACTGCCTTACATGGATTCTCCCCCTCATTTGTCGAGGATTAGCAATCAACCACCCATGTAAATTCAACATCACCTATTGACTTGGGCTCCGATTAAAGACAAGAACCACCTATTTTCGCTCTAAAGCAAAGTGATCACCAACGATCATTCATGCTCCGCCGAAGCTAAAACTATGCTATTTAATAAGTAGTGCTCACTTAAGGCTCTGTAGCGGGATAGTACGCCCATACAATTCTAGAACTATGTGATAGGCTTGTATTTGGAATAGTCGGAATGTTGTTATGCTGTGCCGATTGCTGGAGATAGGCGAATGAGAGAGAGAAAGAGAGTGTATGAGAGGAGGAAACTGCTGTATATTCTTCGGATTATTGCTTACTTGCTTCTAAATATCTAGGGCGGAATGGGAGGTTTAAATACAGTCGCACCCCGCTATAATGGACCCCGTTATTGTGGAAAAACTGCTATTATGAACAAATTACTTGGGAGCTTCATTTCCCCATACAAGTTTCCCCGCTATAATGAATTATAGCAGTTAGTGAATTCGAATTGAATTTTCTGATGTATACCCCCTGTCCTCATACAAATTTAATCTGCTATAACGAATTTCAGATGACTAACAAAGGAGATTTGCATAGGTTTGACTAAAATCATACTGTGAGGGGTAAAGGTTTAAGTCTTGAGAATCATAGGGATGGGGATAGAAGTGGTGGCTTCGGGTATTGGGGTGGTCTTCAGTCATAACCTCCTCCTCTCTACTCGCACCGTTCACACACAACCCACCACCTTTAAACCAGTCCAAGCAAACAGGAAAGGGAAGGAAAAGGAAACGGGCATTGAGTTTGCAGGAAGCAGGAGCAAGGACAGGGAGGAGCTTCTGGGCGGGCTAGATGGGGGGGGGTGCGTTGTTGTTGCGGGTGCGGGTAAGGGAAGCGAAACCGCTGATGCAGGTGGATGAGAGGGGGCTGAAGTAGCTCTCAAGAGTTGTCTGTTTCTTGCGTGATTCTTGATATCTTAAAGAATAATTTCTGTTAGTAGAAGTTAATGCTATTTGTGACTTTTCTTACCTGTAAATACCTGTTGAGAGGAATCTTGTTTGTTCAACCATGGTAGCTAGTGAGATTGTGCGTCCAGCGGATGTTGTGAGGGAACTAACAGGAAGCGACTGCAGATAAAAAGAAAGCTCCTGTAAATGCTGGATTGCCTCATGGTGGGTTATTGGCAGGCAGATCTGTGTTGTTATCGACTGATCATCGGTATCCCCACTTGCATCATACTCCAAACCTCCATATTTTCAACTCCCCACGAGAGCAAACCAAGATTCACTTGAGCTTCAACAAGTGAGATAGCACTAGGTACAACAGCAGGTATAGAGGAATCCTCGTCATCTACAAAGACTGTAAGATATTAAGTGAAGTGGTGTTCAAGCTCAGAAGCTAGGATATCTGGATTAAGGATACGGAGCGCATTACGAGTATGAGATTCTGACGCTCCGAGAAAAGCAAGACCTTCTGCCTTAACCGAAGCAGCTTCAGATAAATCCCTTGGTAAATTTGAATCAAGGAGGCCTGATCGAATCCAGCAGTTGTAGATTGTTGTAGCAGGGATAGATTCCCAAACATCTGCCATAAGATAAATGGCTGAGAGAATGTTGAGCTTTGGGGGGGCTGTACTATGCTGATTGAAGTGCTGAACCATATAATCAGCATAAAGGCGGCAATAGGAGGTTTTGAAGCATGCGATGAATCCTTGGTCGAGTGGTTGCAACTTTGATGTCATATTTGGAGGGATGTAGAGAACTGTAATGTTGGTAAGCTGTGGCAGAGTAGGCCCAGAATATTTTTCCAGAGGAGTTTCGGGATGGGGGTTACTTGGACAATTATCAGTAACAAGGATAATTCTTCAACCTTGGATTACCATATCCTGATTTAAGTCTCATAAATATTCATACCAAAGGCCGCTTAGCATGCAGGCTTTTGTATTATAACCGTAAACAATCGGAAGATTATGAATATTAATCATCTTTTGACGAAAGGCCTGCGGAGTTTGTCCGCGTCCAATGACTGTTAAGGGTCTTTTCTTACTCCCATCTGCATTAACAGAGTGAAAGGTAGTAATCTGAGTTTTGTTTAACTTAACTTCTTTCAAAACATTGCCCTTTTCCTTTCTTAGATTACAATAAGCTGGCTGCTTATTATATTGTAAGCCACTTTCATCACAATTCCAAATGTTCCGAAGATGAAAAGCTTTCAACTTATTCCCAACCTCAGTCCTCGCATTTTCAACCACCAGTGTATCAACACTCCCAGCTTCACCATGCCTTTCTCGCTTTCTGCATTTAGGCCTCCGGTCCTATTTTATGCTTTAAGTAAGTATAATTTACATGCTTTAAAACCATAAAAGATAAAATCAATAAGCCTAATATTAAATCTTTACAGAAAACATACCTGAAGGTTTCCCCTTTTGAACCTTCTCCCGCCATCCTTTCAAGTGCTCAGAGAGACTTGATATCACAAGTCGACTACCATCCTCTCTTTTAGGAGACTCTGGCAACTCTGCAAATGCTGCCAATTTCATATCTGGGTAGCGGGATCGAAGAACACACAAATCATACATCTGTCTTTGGGTAAAACCTCTCTGGCCAGCTGTTTTAGAAGACATCTTTGGATATAGAATATATGGAAAGTCTGAATCGAATGGGGATTGTAATCATATCGCTTGGGAAATTTTAATCACTACTCTCCTCTTCCCCGCATCCTTCTGAAAACTCTTCTCCCCCGCTTACTCATCATTTCAGATTTTCACAAATACCTATACTGAACATCTGCTATACTGAACAAAAATAGCCTGATACTCGGCGTTCGTTATAGCGGGGTGCGACTGTACAGAGAACTTCACCATATATCTCCCTTGGCAGGAATCCTTCCGGTGACAATGTCACTTCCCTACACGCACTTAGTTCCGACCCAGTCTGCGCAATGCTCTCCGAGCATTTCCGGCCATGTCTCCGGGTCCTTCCACTAGTATACAAACCAGGTATACTCATCCCTCCTCCAAGATTTATAATGAATAACAAAAGAACGAGTACCTGAAGACTATGAAAAATAGTAAAGGCACAAAGAAACTCGTATTCGTTTGGAATAATGGCCGGTGATTCTCAAAACAGAACAGGTAACCGAGTACTATAGATGTGAGTACAGTACATATGACTAGAATTTTTTTGATGGGATCAACCGGTTGCCATGCAAAAGTGAGCAAGGTTAGGGGTAGAGGGTCTTGACCAATCAGCAAGCAGCGAAATACGAAAGGCTGCTCATCCTGCAATCCAGATGTAGTAGCGACTGGAATAGCACAACTTTCAAACCCCTCAGGTGGCTTGTTAGAATGTTACCGTATTTACTCGTTAAATCAGCCATGGTGGATCGGGCCTTGGCATGGGTGCACAGGGGTCTGTGTGCTGGTGCCACAAGATCGAGTAACTAGTGATGATTCTAAGATGAAAAACTCGCACGGACTATATAAAATTAAAGATGAGTCAATAAAGGCATTGCAGAGGATAAGGATGGAATACAAGGTGGGGTTTGGTTGACTGATATCTCAACTCTACTAACTTAAATCAGAGCAACGCGTCTTTGGAAGAGTGAGTTTCTTCTGAATGTAACGCGTGCTTTAGGTTTGCCCGTCCCCATCAACATAGGAAACTAATACGCCCTAAGACATGTTGCTCTGATTCAAAGTTAATACGGTATCTGTCTTGCGTATAGGATGACTGTTAGTTTGAAATTGAGTAGAGGGAAGGGTCGTAATAGAGATAACTAGATACTGTAAAATGGAGATTAGATTAGACGAAAGTAAAAGAACATGTAGAAGGTAAAGAAAATATAAAGCTTAGAGTATTGTAAACAGAGAGAGAAGAGAGGTACATACTACAAAGATTCAAGGAAGTCATTATGGCATCAATTCGAAGTCCAAAGCGCCGACAAGCTCCAAAAGTGAAGCCAATTGACCAGCAAATCCTATCTGCAAATGGGTTAAAGCCAATTCAGCATCCTCAAGGAACCTATAGCCAATCTCAAAAGCTTCGAGTGCTTACCTTTCTCGAACATCATCGTATTCCACTACGCTTGTCGGGAGAATGCCGTAAACCCACCCAGCAAGAAGCATCCGATATGTGCCATATTCCAAGACGAACTATTAGCACCTGGGTTAAGAGAGGAATCCAGATCGAGGGGGTGGGGAAGAACTCACAAATAAAAAGGGAGGTTATAAGTGGAAATATTCAGCGAGTATTCTGGTCAGAACTGGAGGAGCAGTTACATAGAGAGTTTTTAGAATGGTGGAAGGCAGGAAGAAGTATACGACAGGGGTGGTTTCGAATCCAGTCGCAATTCCTTTTCCAGTCCCTATATCTGAATGTGAACTCTTCAGTCTTCCGTTTCAGTAATAGCTGGTTTCGGGCGTTCCCAGGTTGCCATCATATTAGTTTTCGAAGTATTACGAAAAAAGCCCAAAAAGTCCCCGAAGATTACAAACCTCTTATTGAAAATTGTCTTCGCTATAACAGCCGGAATTCATAGCCGAGAAGTGATAGGTTTTGGGAAGTGGCTATCGAACACCTGGTCGGTCACTATCAGCTCTCGAACATTTGCAATCTCGACGAGACTCCTATTCCCTATGAATATTTGCATGGAAAAACTTACAATATGACTGGGAAAAGACAGGATGGGTAAAGGAGAGCAGGTCAGGCTAGGACAAGCGACAAGCAAGCTTGGTTCTCTGGATTTTTGCAGATAGAATTGCTCGGGTGCCGCCAATGATCATCTTTTCGTGGAAAAGGGACAAGACTCAGCACCGAGAAACTACGCGATCATGACACAGTCTGGGTGGAATTTAATCCTACTGCCTGTATGAATGATGTACTTTTTGAAAAGTACCTTACCGATCATTTAATACAAGCAGTCGGCAGCCGACCAACCCTCTTTTCACTCGATTTGATGGGGTCTCATAAGACCTCCACTATCCTTGAACTCTTCCGCACCAACAACATTACTCCCTCCCTCATCCCCACCAGATGCCCCAGTCTCATTCAGCCTCTCGATGTCTCCATTAATAAGCCCTTTAAAGAGCTTATACGAGACATCACCAATGAGAAGATTTTTGAGTTGGAATCGGCTGCAGAGTTTGAAAAGTGGACTGTTGGTGACAGGCGGGTAATGACAACCCATTGTGTTGGACAAGCTTTTGATCAATTTCATTCTAACAAGTCTCATTTAATTTCTACTTCTTTTCGCAAGTTTGGCTTATCACTTCCTATAGATGGAAGCTCAGATCATGAGCTTGATATAAAAGGGTTTTCAGAGTTAGAATTTGGGGAATGGACAGAGGATTTAAGCTTACTGGATGATAGAGTAGATGTAGGAAATGAGGAAGATCATGATATAGAATTTGTAGATACTAGAGACTAATCTTTTGTTCATGCTAATTTGATACCGTCAAGCTTTTCTCTTCAGAACGGCCAAAATCTGAAGAATCCGTCAGGTTTAGCGAAGATTTGCTACATGCCGGACGTTCAAATGGGCTAATTTCGGTGTCATGAATTGTCACTCGATCTCTTGGCATAATCACGCACACCCTCTTGCGCCATTGCCAAGCCCCGATCCCAGATGGCTGATTTAACGAGTAAATACGGTATTCGGTAACACAAGGGTAGCGAGGCGTGAAGTGCTGCTTTAAAATCGACCAACCAGGGCTTTTCTTTAACCGACCCCTCTTTTCTTCCCTGCTCCGAACATCTCCATCAACCATACCAACTAACTGCTCTTCAACCGCGCAAGAAATAAAGTGAGGAAGATGTCTCAATATACCATTAATGATAGTCCCAACTGCTTCAATACTTCAAACTCTATTAATGTCCGGAACTACCTGACTATTTCTGATGACCGGTCCCAGCTCCTAACCTGGTTGTCACCCCGAGAGCCCACCTTACGTCATCGGGAGGTCCGGGAGAGCCGTGTCGACGATGTGGGGGAATGGTTCTTGCGAACGGAGGAATTCAAAAAATGGCGCGGGTTAAGCAGGGAAGGTGAAGGTCAAAAGGCAGTTCTGTTTTGCTATGGAAATCCGGGGGTCGGCAAGACGTTTATCAGGTAACAGGGATTATCTTCACAGCTGAGAAGAAAGCGATTCCATTCTAACAAGCGGTGATAACAGTTCGCTGGTGATAGACAGGCTGTGCAGCCACTCCAGGGGACAAAACGCTGTCATTACTTGCTTTTACTTTGACTTCGCTGCGCGGAAGGAGCAGTCGGCGACGAGTGTATTGGGTTCCTTGGTGAAACAGGTAGTCAGAGGAATGGAAAGAATTCCGGACGAAATATCCAGAGCTTTCCAAGAGGAGAAAAAGGCCATGGGTGGATGCGGACCACAGCTTGCCGATCTCATGAAGATGCTACAGGCCATCATGTCTTCTCAGCTCACATATATATGTATTGACGCCCTAGACGAATGTGTCGCTACGCAGCGATCTAAGCTTTTTGATTCATTCAAGGAAATCCTTGAGAGATGCCCAGGCACTCGGATATTTGTGTCCGGAAGACCGCATATCCGGGCTGAAATTGAAAAGCGACTTGCTGCGTGTGTGGCAAGCATATCTATAGGCGCTACAAGAGATGATATCGTCGGTTTCCTTCGTGTCAGACTGAGCCAGGACGAAACGCCAGATGCCATGAATGCCAGCCTAGAAAAAGAGATTCTACAGAGAATTCCTGAGAATATATCAGAAATGTGTGTAAGAGCAATTAAACTTAGAACCTCATCCCACCTTGTTCGCTGATTGATGTCTTTAGGTTTCTACTCGTTTCCCTGACTATCGACTCAGTTTTGCAAGAGTCGACTATATATCAGAGACGAGAACGGCTGAGGAAAATGACAGATGGATTAGGGTTGGAAGATGTCTACGGTGCGACGATTGAACGGATTAAGGCGCAGGGTAGGGGCAAATCGAGACTCGGGATGGCAGCTTTGATGTGGATTAGCCATGCCGAACGGCCCTTGAGGGCGGATGAGCTGTGTCACGCCCTAGCAGTGGAGCGAGGTTCCGCAGATTTCAATGCCGACAACATCCCTTCAACCTCAACCCTATTGACCTGTTGTCAAGGGCTGATTACTATGGATAAGGAGGCATTGACTGTAAGACTTATCCATTTTACTTTGAAAGAGTATCTTTCTACTTGTCCCGATATTATCTGTAGACCGCACATGGAAATGGCAGAGATCTGCCTCACCTATCTGAGTTCCCAACAAATCAAGACCCTTTCCGCCGATCCCTCCCCCCACGTCCTTGACACGCCCTTCCTAGGATATTGCTCCTTATACTGGGGAGCTCATGCTAAAAAGGAACTCTCGGACCACGCAAGATCACTTGCCCTGTCTCTGCTTCAGGAATACGATTCCCACATATCTGCCAAAGCGCTTCTGGAACAAGTAATGCATACAAGTCATGAGGATTTGGGTGCCAGTTTCCGGTTTAGTGGGCTGCACTGCATATCATTCTTCGGAATTGTGGGGATGTTAGCTGCTCTCATAGAGACAGGACCTTCTGATATCAACCAAGGAGATCGATGGGGGTATACTCCACTTGCATGGGCTGCTAGGAATGGGCACGGGGAAACAGTGAAGGTTCTACTCGCAAGGGAAGAAATCAACCCTGACAAGCCAAATCGTTGGGGCGAAACACCACTCCTGCACGCCTCTTACGAGGGACATGAGGCAGTGATAAACATACTGCTCGAGCGGTATGACGTTAGCCCCGACAATCCAGACCATTGGGGAAAGACACCGCTTTTGCAAGCGGCTCGCAAAGGTCATGAGGAAGTAGTGAAGATACTACTTGGGCGGAGGGAGGTCAACCCCAACACGCCAGACAATCGCGGCAATACACCACTTTCTGTTTCTACTCAGGGTGGACATGAGCATGTGGTAAATATACTACTCCGCAGGGCAGGACTCAATGCCGACATGCCAGATAATGGTGGCCGAACACCAATCTGGTATGCTGCTGGGGGCGGATATGAGAAGGTAGTAAAAATACTACTGGGGCGGGAAGAGGTCAACCCCGATAAACCAGATGATAACGGGAATACACCGCTTTCCATTTCTGCTCAGGGTGGACATGAGAATGTGGTGGAAATACTCCTTGGGAGACCAGAGGTCAACCCCGACAAGCCAGATAATGTTGGCCGAACCCCACTCTGGTATGCCGCTGGGGGTGGATATGAGAAGGTTGTTAACATACTACTTGGGCGGGAAGAGGTGGACCCCGACAGGCCAGATCATGATGGCCGAACACCACTTTCGTTTGCCGCTTGGGGTGGACTTGAGGGAGTGGTCAAAATACTACTTAGGCGGGAAGAGATTAAACCTGAGAAGACAGATAATCGTGGCCGAACCCCACTATGGTATGCCGCTGGGGGTGGATATGGGCATGTAGTGGAAATACTGCTCACAGAGGAAGAGGTCAACCCGGACAGTCCCGACGATAATGGGGATACACCACTCTCGATTGCTACTTTTGAGGGACATACAGGGGTAGTAAAAGTACTACTCGGGCCAGGAGCTGTTAACCCCAACAAGCCAAACCATGCCGGCCGAACACCGCTCTCGCATGCCGCTCAGAATGGACATCGGGAAGTGGTGCAAATCCTACTCGGACAGCATGAGGTTAACCCAGACCATAAAGACAAATATGGAAATACACCGCTCGCATCTGCTGCCTACAGTGGATGTGAGGAAGTGGTAAAAATACTGCTGGGGCAAGAAGGGGTTAACCCTGATAATCCAACAAATGCCGGGCAAACGCCTCTCTCGTACGCTGCTTGGCAGGGACATGAGCGAGTGGTACAAATACTGCTCGAGGAGGAAGAGGTCAACCCCAACAAGGCGGATAGCGATGGAGACACACCGCTCTCGTGTGCTGTCCGGAGAGGACATGAGAGAGTGGTACAAATACTACTCAGGCGGGAAGAGGTGATCCACAACAAGGCGGATAATGGCGGCCAAACCCCACTCATGCACGCAGTTAGGCAGGGGTGTCAGAGAGTAATTGAGCAGCTAGAGAACCATGAAGCTGTAGCCCGCGGGGCGCTCTCAAACCGAGGAGAGGCCACCCCTTAGAAATCATCGCTACTCCTTCTTTTTCACAGCACGTCCCTCACAAAAGGATTTTCCTCGAACATCAACCTTTGACAGCAAGAAATCCTGTGTTATGAGAACACATATATAATAGCCGTGACCGCGCCCGTCTGAAACCCGTTGTCTAACTTAGCCATGTGAGGATACGAGTTTCTGTTTATAGGCTATAGGCGGGCCTGGTCGGTGGTCTGAAATCGTTTGATTATTGTCACCGTTCGTTTTCCGGCTTTCAGTTTTCAACCACTCTTATTTAATTTTCCCCTAATTCTAAATCCCCAGGAGGGATATATTTGGCTCTTCAACCTTAAATAACTGTTCCATAACCTCTTGTCGGAGTCCGCACCTGTAGAAAACGTATGTGCAAACGCCACACTTGAACTACCCCCAATCCACGAAACTACAGTACCAGTACTAGTAAAAACCAACAAATACGGACCAAGAGATAGGAGAGGCCTCACTTGTGACTGTAGGGGCAAGGTATGTAAATTGCAAGATAGCCGCGAAGTCCACCACTGTACAATCACCTCCACGACTATGGCAACCTTTGGTTAAATTTAGGGAAAATAGAGGAGAGCCACGAATCATGTTTCCTCCCCTTGGGTTACAAACATTATGCTAATGGTAAAGTGGTGAGAAAAGAGTGTCACGTAGCTAGTGAGATGGTTGGTTGGGTGTCTTGGGAATCTACGAATGTATTTCCTTCGATAGCCACCAGACCCAAATTGTGTCCGCCATTACCCCACCCTCCAAGCAGCACCTTTTCACTCTGGGAGTAAGGCAAATGGTATTTTATGTTTGTTGTTGAGGCTGCCAAAATTATTATTGCTGGTATTAAGCTGGGGTACTACATGATTTTGACACCCCGCGGTACTGTGCGGGTGGAAAATAGTGGGACCGGAGATGACCACAGCACGGTACTATTCCGCCTACAAGTGAATTTAAGTGGAAGTGAGAGAGGGATGCACTGTAGTTTTCTTTTGAGAAGTGGCATGTATTGTTTTGGACATACTCCGGTCCGATTGGAGGTTGATCGACAAAATTAACCACACACCTACAATTCTTACAGTAAATTTAGCAACCCAACACTCCTCATCACTCTACACTTTCAACACCGTCTAAAGCAATCACTGTATATCAAATACTAGTTTTCACTATGTAGTTTTCAGATTTTATGATGCACGACGAGTGCCGAGCAACGAAACGAAACGTCAAGCAACACATAAGGAAAACAACAGCACACCCAAGTGCGGGGAAAAATATTTTCACCAACAACCACAGGCTCACGCTCACCGCCTCGATGCTCGATGCTAACTAACCAACATATGTCACTAGGAAGTGGATCAGACGGGGAAGTGGATCAGTAAAAATGCACCAAAACAATCGAAATATGGAAATCACAATTGACGCACAGCCCTGAAAAGATGAGATTCGGAAGGGTAGGTGATATCTCTGATAGTACAGCGTTTAGATTTGCTTATTATTGAGCTAAATTCGCAAGCCTTCCAATGGGCCAGCCCGGGCCAAAAAAAGGGCCAACCCGACCGACCCAAGCCCAACCAATATTGAGCCCGACCCAATCCAGCCCAACGAAGGAAAGTCCGGGCTAACCCAACAAACCCAGTGGGCTGGTTCACAAAGGAAAAGGAATTGAATTAAAGTTTGTATTAGTGTGAAATTATTAGAATATGTTGAATTTTTCCTTTGATTCGTTTCATATGTATATTCTCCTTGATAATATCGTATATTTCTCTACTTGGTATATGTTCCCAGTTTTCACCTGTACACAGCGGACATTACTACAGCTAAGATACA
>Ga0307509_10006419_pt1 | contig 15842 bp, 12 predicted proteins | sample 10_EM_MG_FD_202245 | JGI IMG/M metagenome (GOLD analysis project Ga0307509, IMG submission 202245) | Populus trichocarpa ectomycorrhiza microbial communities from riparian zone in the Pacific Northwest, United States - 10_EM | ecosystem: Host-associated > Plants > Roots > Unclassified | place...
GCGCTGAGCCGCTTCGACGCGGCCCAGGGCGTGCAGTTCGAGACCTTCGCGACGCAGCGCATCCGCGGTGCGATGCTGGACGAGCTGCGCGGCAACGACTACCTGTCGCGCGGCACGCGCAAGCAGCAGCGCACGATCGAATCGGCGGTGCACAAGCTCGAGCAGCGGCTCGGCCGCGCGCCGGTCGAAAGCGAGATCGCCCGCGAGATGGGCCTGTCGCTGACCGAGTACCAAGAGCTGCTCGGCAAGGTGCGCGGCACGCAGCTGGTCTACCTCGAGGACATGTCGGGCGACGACGGCGACAACGACTTCCTGGACCGCCACGTCGGCGACGAAGACGCCAACCCGCTCGCGCAATTGCAGGATCACCGCATGCGCGAGGCGCTGGTCGAGGCGATCAAGGTCTTGCCCGAGCGCGAGCAGTACGTGATGAGCATGTACTACGAGCACGACATGAACCTGAAAGAGATCGCCGCGGTATTGAAGGTGACCGAGTCGCGCGTGTGCCAGCTGCACAGCCAGTCGATCGCCCGCCTGCGCGTGAAGCTGCGCGCGTACTGATTGATCGAAGGAACGCCACCATGTTGTCGTCATTGAAGGTCGCGCCGCAGCCGGCACAGGAGTCGTGGTTCGACCACCTCGACGGCAGCGCCGACGACGGCCCCGATCTGCAGGCGGCGATCCGCTCGATCGCGCAGCAGGCCTCGAAGATCGGCCGCGAGTCGGCCGAAGTGCGCGGCCTGATCGACGACACCAGCAAGGCCTCGGAGCGCAGCGCGCAGGCCGTCGCCTCGCTCGGCAGCCAGGTCAAGGACATCAACGGCGCGCAGGGCAGCATCGGCACCGCGTCGACGGCCGGCCTCGGCGCCGTGCAGCGTGTGCGCACGGCGGTCGAAGGCGTCGGCCGCGAGGTCGGCGAGGTCGTCACGACGCTGCGCGACGTGGCGCGTGCGGCCGAGAGCATCACCCAGATCGCGTTGCAGACGCGGCTGGTCGCGTTCAACGCCTCGGTCGAGGCCAAGCGTGCCGGCGATGCCGGGCGCGGCTTCGGCGTCGTCGCCGACGCGGTCAAGGACCTGGCCGGCAAGGTCGAGCAGTCGTCGAAAGACATCATGCGCACCATCGGCCTGCTCGACACGCGCGTCGATGCGCTGTCGCGCGAGATCCGCATCGACCCGAACGCCGCGCACCAGGGCGAATTCCAGGTGGCGCTGGCCGATGTGCAGGCCGCGGTCGCCAGCATCATCGGCGCGGCCGAACAGAGCCGCGCGATCTGCGCCGGGCTGGACACGCAGATGGCGGCGATCGGCGCCGAGATGAATCAGAGCGGCCGCTCGCTGGTCGCGGCGATGAAGCGCAGCGAGGCTTTTCTGGATGTGTCCGAGCACCTGATCGAGCTGGTCGCCAACTGCGGCATCGAAACCGAAGACACGCCGTTCATCCAGGCTGCGATACGTGCTGCCGACACGATCGCCGCGCTGCTCGCGGACGCGCTGCAGCAGCGTGCGATCACGCGCGAGCAGCTGTTCGACGAGGTCTACAAGCCGATCCCGAACACCAACCCCGCGCAGCACACGACGCAGTTCATCGCGCTCGCGGACAAGCTCTTCCCCGCGGTGCAGGAGCGCGTGCTGGGCCTGAGCCCGAAGATCGTGTTCTGCATCTCGGTCGACCGCAACGGCTATGTCGCCACGCACAACCGCAAGTACAACAACCCGCAGCGCGGCGACCTCGCGTGGGACAGCGCGAACAGCCGTTACCGCCGCATCTTCGCCGACCGCACCGGTCTCGCGTCGGCGCGCAACGAGCGGCCGTTCCTGCTGCAAACCTACCGCCGCGACATGGGCGGCGGCAGCTTCGTCGTGATGAAAGAAGCGGCTGCGCCGATCACGGTGGGCGGGCGGCACTGGGGCGCGATCCGCCTGGCGTTCAAGTTCTGAACCGCGCGGGCTTTGGCGTGAGACACCGGGCCGCCGCGCCGGGCCGCCCCAAGCAAGGCCCGACCCTCTCGGAGGGTCGATCGTCGTACTCGGCGATCGGGGTGTCGTCATGACGTGGCCGTTGCCGGCACTGCTCGCGTGGTCGCTGGGTTGGATATTGTTCATCGCGTTGCGCTCGCTACACGCGCCGCTGATGCTCGCGATCGCTGCCGGCGTGGCCACCGGTGCAGCATGCAGCCTGGTCGGCAGCACGCCGTGGCGCCGTGTCTTCATCGCGGCAGGCTTTCCGCTGTCACTCGCTGCGTCCGGTCTCGCCGGCACGGTGCCGGCCTGGGGCTGGCTGCTGCCGCTGGCGCTGCTCGCGTTGGTCTACCCGCTCAATGCGTGGCGTGACGCGCCGCTCTTTCCCACGCCTGCTGACGCGCTGCAAGGCCTGTCGAAACTCGCGCCGCTGGCCGTCGACGCGCGCGTGCTCGATGCCGGCTGTGGTCTCGGCGACGGCCTGCGCGAGCTGCATCGCGAGTACCCGCAGGCCGCGCTCGACGGCATCGAGTGGAGTTGGCCGCTGCGTTTCGCCTGCGCCTGGCGCTGCCGCTTCGCGCGCGTGCAGCGCGGCGACATCTGGGCCGCGGATTGGTCGGGCTACGCGCTCGTCTACGTCTTCCAGCGCCCCGAAAGCATGGCGCGCGCGGCCGAGAAGGCGACGCGCGAGCTGCGCCCCGGCGCGTGGCTGGCGAGCCTGGAGTTCGACGTGCCGAGATTGGCCGCGACCAAGGTGCTGGCGTGCGCCGACGGCCGCCGCGTCTGGCTGTACCAGGTGCCGTTCCGACCGCGCCGCTGAGGAGTGGTCAGAATCTCCACCTCAACGAACACTCGTGGAGACCAAGTCATGATCATCGTCACCGGAACCCTGCATGCCCGCCCCGACACACTGGCCGAGGTGCTGGCGCTGAGCCGCGAACACATCCTGCGCTCGCGCGGCGAGCCCGGCTGTATCGAGCACGGTGTCGCGATCGACGCCGATGACCCGATGCGCCTGGTGTTCTTCGAGCGCTGGGCCGATCAGGCCGCCATCGGCACGCACCTGAAGCTGCCGGCCTCGCGCGGGTTCGGCAAGCGTGTCGCCGGCCTGGTCGATCGGCCGCCGACGCTGTCGATATTCGAAGCGAACGAGCTGGCGCAGCCCTGACAGTTCAATGGGGCGTTCAGGGCCGCGCGAAGCTCGGCACGATCCCCATGTTCGCCCAGATGAACGAGTAGACGTCGGCGGCCTCGTCGAGCGCCTTGTTCAGGTTGCTCGAGCCGTGGCCGGAGTTGGTCTCGATGCGGATCAGGTGCGGGGCATCACCGCTGCTGCGCTCCTGCAGTGTGGCCGCGTACTTGAACGAATGCGCCGGCACGACGCGGTCGTCGTGGTCTGAGGTGGTGATCAAGGTGGCCGGGTAGGCCACGCCGGCTTTCAGGTTGTGCAGCGGCGAGTAGCCGAGCAGATATTTGAACTGTTTCGCATCGTCGCTCGAGCCGTAGTCGGACACCCAGGCCGAGCCGACCGAGAACTTCTGGAAGCGCAGCATGTCCATCACGCCGACCTGCGGCAGCGCGACCTTGAACAGATCGGGCCGCTGGTTCAGCACCGCGCCGACCAGCAGGCCGCCGTTGCTGCCGCCTTGCAGCGCGAGCCGGTCCGGCGACGTGATGCGCTCGTTGATCAGGTACTCGGCGGCCGCGATGCAGTCGTCGAACACGTTCTGCTTGTTCAGCCGCATGCCGGCCTCGTGCCAGGCCTCGCCGTACTCGCCGCCGCCGCGCAGGTTGGCCATCGCGAACACGCCGCCTTGCTCCATCCAGGCGACGCGCGAGGCGCTGAAGTACGGGTTCAGCGAGACGTTGAAACCGCCGTAGCCGTACAGGATCGTCGGGTTGCGGCCGTCGAGCGCCAGGCCTTTCTTGTGCACGATGAACATCGGCACGCGCGTGCCGTCGCGGCTCTTGAAGAAGACCTGGCGGCTCTCGAAGCGCGCCGGGTCGAAGCCCGGGATCTCGGGCGCGCGGAACACCTCGCTGCGACCGGTCGCGATCTCGTAGCGGAACAGCGTCGGCGGCTGGTTCATCGCGCTGAAGGTGTAGAACACATCGGTATCGCCGGTCTCGCCGCCGAAGCCCGATGCGGTGCCCGGCGCCGGCAGCGCGACGCTGCCCAGCGGCTTGCCGTCGAGCGCATGCACCTGCACGCGCGAGCTCACGTCCTGCAGATAGGTCGCGAACAGGCGGCCGCCGGCGAGCGAGGCGGACTCCAGCAGTTGGGGCTGCTCGGGCAACACGGTCGCCCACTTGTGCGTCTTCAGGTCGTAGCTTGCGAGCTTGCGATTCGGCGCGCCGCGGTTGGTGCGGATCAACAGCCGATTGCCATCGCTGCCGACCAGGCCGAAGCTGTCTTCGCTGAGCTCGGGCACGACGGGGCTGAAGGCCTTGTCGCCGCGCGTCTCGTCGCGCACGAACAGGCTGTTGCCGCGCAGCTTGAGGTTGCGCACGCTGAGCACCGCGAAGCGCTCGTCCTCGGTCGTCTCGACTTCGACGAAGTACTCGGGGTGGGCCTTGTCTTCGTACACCGGCGTGTCGGTGCTTTGCGCCGTGCCGACCTTGTGGAACCAGACGCTCTGGCCCGTCATCGACGCGGTCAGCTCCGCGCCCTTGGCCGGCTCGGGGAAGCGGCTGTAGTAGAAGCCGTCGCCGCGCCACTCGGGGGCGCTGAACTTGATCCAGTGCAGCACCTCGGGCAGGGTCTGGCGCGTGGCCATGTCCATCACGTAGAAGTCGCGCCAGTCGGAGCCGGGGATCGCGGTCTTCGCATACACCGCGTAGCGGCCGTCGCGGCTGAGCTTGAACGATTCGAGCTTGACGGTGCCGTCGCTGGAAAACGTGTTCGGATCGAGCACGACCTCGGGCCGGCCCGTCAGCCCTTGCTGCATGTACAGCACCGACTGGTTCTGCAAGCCGTCGTTCTTGTAGAAGAAGACCTTGCCGTTCTTCTGGAACGGCGCGCTGTATTTCGCGTAATTCGAGATCGCGCGGATGCGCGCCCGTGCGTCGGCGCGAAACGGGATCTTCGCGAGCCAGCTGAACGTGAGCTCGTTCTGGCGCGCGACCCAGGCCTTGGTGTCGTCGGCGTTGTCGTCCTCGAGCCAGTGGTACGGGTCCTGGACCGCGGTGCCGAAATAGGTGTCGGTGTGAGGCAGCTTCTGGGTCGGCGGGTACTTGAGCGGCGTGGCCGCGTCGGCACCGCCGAATGCCGCCACCGCGGCGAGCCAAGCTGCAAGCACGATGCGCGTGCGCCATGTCTTCATCGAATCCCCCGTGGTTCAGGCCAGCCGCGCGCGGTGCCGTGCGACCTGCGCGCGCACCTGCGCCGGCGCGGTGCCGCCGAGCACGTTGCGCGCGTTCAGCGAGCCGCGCAGGCTCAGCACCTCGAACACATCCGCGCCGATCGCGGCGTGAAAACCTTGCAGCGTCGCCAGCGGCAGCTGCGCCAGGTCGGCGCCCTGCGCGATCGCGCCCTTGACCGCGTGCGCGACCACTTCGTGCGCGTCGCGGAACGGCAGGCCCTTCTTCACGAGGTAGTCGGCCAGGTCGGTCGCGGTCGCGTAGCCGCGCAGCGCCGCGCGCTCCATCGCCTCGGGCTTGACCGTGATGCCGGCGACCATCTCGACGAAGATGCGCAGCGTGTCTTTCAGCGTGTCGACGGTGTCGAACAGCGGCTCCTTGTCTTCCTGGTTGTCCTTGTTGTAGGCCAGCGGCTGGCCCTTCATCAAGGTGATCAGGCCCATCAGGTGGCCGACGACGCGGCCGGTCTTGCCGCGCGCGAGTTCGGGCACGTCGGGGTTCTTCTTCTGCGGCATGATGCTCGAGCCGGTGCAGAAGCGATCGGCCAGGTCGATGAAGCCGAAGTTCTGGCTCATCCACAGCACCAGCTCCTCGCTCATGCGCGAGAAGTGGATCATGCACAGCGTGGCCGCCGCGGTGAACTCGATCGCGAAATCGCGGTCGCTCACCGCGTCCAGGCTGTTCTGGCAGACGCAGGCCTGGCCGTTGTCGTCCACCATGCCGAGCGTGCGCGCGACGCGCTCGCGGTCGAGCGGGTAGCTGGTGCCGGCCAGCGCCGCGGCGCCGAGCGGCAGGCGGTTGGTGCGGCGAAGCACGTCGCCCATGCGCTCGGCATCGCGCGCGAACATCTCCACATACGCCAGCAAGTGGTGGCCGAAGCTCACCGGCTGAGCCACCTGCAGGTGCGTGAAGCCGGGCAGGATGACCTCGGCGTTTTGGTCGGCGACCTCGACCAGCGCGCGCTGCAATTCGGTGAGCAGGCCGCCGATCGCGACGATCTCGTCGCGCAGCCAGAGGCGCACGTCGGTCGCGACCTGGTCGTTGCGCGAACGCCCGGTGTGCAGGCGCTTGCCGGCGTCGCCGACGATCTGCGTCAGGCGCGCCTCGATGTTCAGGTGCACGTCCTCGAGGTCGAGCTTCCATTCGAAGCGGCCGGCCTCGATCTCTTGCGTGATCTGGGCCATGCCGCGCTCGATCGCTTTGCTGTCGTCCGCGCTGATGATGCCTTGCGCGCACAGCATCTCGGCATGCGCGAGGCTGCCGGTGATGTCGGCCTTCCAGAGCCGCTGGTCGAACCCGACGCTGGCGGTGTAGCGCTTCACCAGCTCGCTCATCGGCTCGGAGAACAGTGCCGACCAGGCCTGGGATTTTTTGTCGAATTGATTGATGGACATGAGCGGCGGGCGTTGGACAATGCGGGGCAGCCGCATTCTATCGACGCCACTTTGTCCACACGTCCGTCAGACCTGGTTGATGCCACGCTGAGCCGCCCCGGCGAGTTGCGCTCGACCGGTTTCGGCACGACCTCGTTCGGCGGCCTGGCCGCCACGGCCGCCCGGCCCGTCGATGCGGCCGCGGGGTTCGATGTCTGCCATGTCGGCGTGGTGCTGCGCGCGCTGCTGTTCGTGCACGGCGTGCTCGCGGTCGGCGTGCTGTTCGCCGCGAGCTCGTGGGCCGGCTGGCTCACCTTGTTCTCGCTCGGCGCAGGCAGTGCGCTGCCGGCGGTGCTGATGTGGCTGCTGCTGCTGTGCGCATCCAAACGCACGCTCGTGGCGCTGCCGGTGCCTGCGCAGTGGGGCGTTGCGATCGGCGGGGGCGCGTTGTGCGGCGCGATCGGTTCGGTGCTGGCCTGGCTGCCCGCCAGCGGCACGCCCGGCATCCCGGGCTGGCTCGCGCCGGCGGCTGGCGGTGCCGCGATCGCGGCGATGCTGTTCCAGTGGCTGCGCCTGCGCGCCAAGGCCACGCTGCCGGCCGACACGACCGCGCGTCTGGCCGAGCTGCAGTCGCGCATCCGGCCGCACTTCTTGTTCAACACGCTGAACAGCGCGCTGACGCTGGTGCGGCTCGACCCGCCGCGCGCCGAGGGCGTGCTCGAAGACCTGGCCGAGCTGTTCCGCGTCGCGATTTCTGACAGCGCCGAGTCGGTCACGCTGGCCGAAGAGATCGAGCTCGCGCAGCGCTACCTCGCGATCGAGCAGATCCGCTTCGGCAGCCGCCTGCGCGTCAGCTGGGAGCTCGACCCCGACGCCGGCGCCGCGCGCGTGCCGCCGCTGCTGCTGCAGCCGCTGGTCGAGAACGCGGTGCGCCACGGCATCGAGCCCGCCGACGAGGGCGGCACGATTCGCGTGCGCACCCGCGTCAAGCTCGGCCGCGCGCTGATCGCCATCACCAACAGCGTCCCGGCCGTGAAGTCGCGCCCCGGCAGCGGCATGGCGCTGCGCAATGTGCGCGAGCGGCTGCGGCTGATGCACGACGTGGCCGGCCAGTTCGAGGCGCGGCTCGAAGCCGACGCGTTCCGGGTGCAGATCGTGGTGCCGCTGTCATGAGCGCCGATCGGCTTCGTGTTTTGGTTGTGGATGATGAAGAGCTCGCGCGCATGCGATTGCGCCAGCTCGTCGGCGATTGCACCGACCCCCCGGCGAGCGTCGTCGGCGAGGCTGCGAACGCGGTGCAGGCGCTCGCGTGGCTTGCGATGCAGCGCTGCGATCTCGTGCTGCTCGATGTGCAAATGCCCGGCCGAGATGGCACCCAGCTCGCGGCCGAACTGAAGCGCCTGCCCGAGCCGCCGGCGGTCGTGTTCGTCACCGCACACGCCGAGCATGCGCTGCGCGCGTTCGACCTCGAGGCGGTCGACTACCTCACGAAGCCGGTGCGGCGCGAGCGGCTGCACGCTGCGCTGCAACGCGTCGCGCAGCGCCTGGCCTTGCAGCGCGGCAGTGCGGGTGCGCCTGCCGCGCCGGCCGGCGAGGCGCCGGTCATCATCGTCACCGATCGCGGCCGGCTGGTGCGCGTGCCGGTCGCCGAGGCGCTGTACTTCAAGGCCGAGCTCAAGTACGTGACGCTGCGCACCGCGGCCCACACCTATGTGCTCGATGAAGCGCTGACCGATCTCGAGCAGCGCCTCGGCGATCGCTTTCTGCGCGTGCACCGCAACGCGCTCGTCGCGCGTGCCGCGGTGCGCGCACTCGAACGCCGCGCAGTCGCGGGCGAGGTCGCCGAAGAGGGCGGCGAGACCTGGGCCGTCTGCATGGCGCCGGTCGACGAATGGCTCGCCGTGTCGCGCCGCCAGGTGGCTGCGGTGCGAGAGGCGCTGGTGGCGGCGGGGCGGTGACGCCGTCGCTGCGTCGCGTGTGGTGGCTGCTGGGCGCAGCGACGCTCGCCGTGGCGCTGTGGTTCATCTGGAGCGGCCGCGTGCGCGACGAGCCGGTGCCGGCGGGCGCGGCGAGGGCGGCGCCTGCGGCCAGCCGGCCCGAGGTGTCGGCGCTGTCGGTGTCCGAGTCGACTGGCCTGCCGCTGGCTGCGGTGCACGGCAGCGACGAGATCGAGCTGTGCGGCGGCCTGTGGGTCAAGGCCAAGCCGGACGGCAGCGTCGATGACGACGACCTGGCCCGCGTCACGCACTTGCCCGAGGCGCGGGCGCGGCTGATCGATGGTCTGCGCGCGGACACGAGCGAATTCGCGCGGGCCGCGGCGATCCTGCTGGCGCTGGCCGGCAGCGACTACACACGGCTCGCGACGGGCGATGCGGCGGCCTCATGCAGCGGCGCCGAGTGCGAGGCGAACCGCCAAGCCGCGGCCCGCATCGCCGAGGGCCGCGACACCCTGGCGCGCATGGCGACGACGACCAACGACCCGCGCGTCTACGCGCTCGCCTTCAACACCTGCGGGCGTGCCCCGCCGGTCGAAGGCGCGTGCCAGTTGCTGAACGCTGAGCAATGGGCGCGCCTCGACCCGGGCAACGCGGCGCCGTGGCTGTTCGTGTTGACGCAGGCCGTGCAACACCGCGACACCGCGGCCCAGAGCGAGGCCTTGTTCCGGATCTCGGCGTCGGCGCGCAGCGATCAGCACTTCTTCGCGGTGCCGGGTCTCGTGATCGATCACATGCCGGGCGACGATGCTGCGTTGCCGGCGGTGCTGACTTTGGCAGCTCAAGCAATCGGCGTGGAATCGGCATGGAGCCTGTCCGGTCACCAGACGCTCCTCGAGCAATGCAAAGCGTCAACACTGCGCGACGCGAACCGACGCCAGACCTGCGGTGCGGTGGCGGAACTGCTTAGCGAACGCTCGGACACTTTGCTGGACCGCGGTGTAGGGGTCGCGTTGGGCAAGCGGCTGGGCTGGTCGGAGGATCGCATCGATCGCTTGCGCGGTGAGCAGGTTGCCTACGTCGAGTCGCTCGGCACATCGACCGACCTCGGGCCTGTCGACGGCTGCACCGGCATTCGCCGCGATCTGGCGACGGTGGTCCGACACGCGCGTCTGGGCGAGGTCGGCGCGCTGCGCGACTGGGTCGCGCACTCGGGCAAGGGTGCCGAAGACTTCATTCGCGCGGAGCAACAGAGCCAGGCCCAGGCCGCCGCAGCCGCGGCGTCTGCCGCGTCGGCGCCGGGCTGAGCCCCGACGCGACGCCGGCTCATCGCTCAGCCGGTGTTGCGCAGACCCGCCGCCACGCCGTTGATCGAGATGTGGATGCCGGTTTGCACGCGCGCGTTCTCCGGGTCGCCCTCGGTGCGCTGGCGGTAGCGCCGCATCAGCTCGACCTGCAAATGGTTCAGCGGGTCGAGGTAGGGGAAGCGGTGTTCGATCGAGCGCGCGAGCGATGGGTTCGACTCGAGGCGGCTCTTCTCGCCGGTGATCAGCGACAGCGCGTCGAACGTGCGCTGCCACTCGGCCTTCACGAGCGCGAAGATCTTCTTGCCCAGCTTCTTGTCCTCGACGAGCTCGACGTAGCGCGATGCGATCGCGAGGTCGCTCTTCGCGATCACCATGTCGAGGTTGGACAGCAGCGTGCGGAAGAACGGCCACTGCTTGTGCATCTTCTGCAGCAGCGCGAGGCGCTCCTTGCGCTGCGGGCCATCTTTGCCGAGAAAGGCCTCGATCGCCGAGCCGAAGCCGCACCAGCCCGGCAGCGCGACGCGGCACTGGCCCCAGCTGAACGACCATGGGATCGCGCGCAAGTCTTCGATCGCGCGCGTGGCCTTGCGCGAGGCTGGCCGCGAACCGATGTTGAGCTCGGCGATCTCGCGGATCGGCGTCGCGCTGAAGAAGTACTCGGCGAAGCCCGGCGTCTCGTAGACGAGCTGGCGGTAGGCCTTGAAGCTCGCATCGCTGATCTGCGCGGCGGCATCGAGGAAGGCCTTGGGCGCGCTCTTGGTCGGGTGCAGCAGCGTGGCCTCGAGCATCGCGGCGACCAGCGTCTCGAGGTTGCGCCGGCCGATCTCGGGGTGTGCGTATTTGGACGCGATCACCTCGCCTTGCTCGGTCAGCCGGATCTGCCCATTCACCGTGCCGGGCGGCTGCGCGAGGATCGCCTGGTAGCTCGGGCCGCCGCCGCGGCCGACCGTGCCGCCGCGGCCGTGGAACAGCCGCAGCGTCAGGCCATGCTCGGCGCGCAGCTCGCTGAAGAGTTGCACCAGGTCGATCTCGGCGCGGTAGAGCTCCCAGTTGCTGGTGAAGCTGCCGCCGTCTTTGTTGCTGTCGCTGTAGCCGAGCATGATGTCCTGCTCGGCGCCGGAGCGCTTCATCAGCGCGGCGATACCGGGCAGCGCGTAGAACGCCCGCATGATGGGCGCGGCGTTGCGCAGGTCGGCGATGGTCTCGAACAGCGGCGAGACGATCAGGTCGGAGGTGGCCGCGTCGTCGAGCGTGCCGCGCAGCAGGCCGACTTCTTTCAGCAGCAGCATCACTTCGAGCAGGTCGCTCACGTCTTCGGTGTGCGAGATGATGTAGTGGCGCAGCGCCTCGCGGCCGTAGCGCTTCAGCATCACGACCGCGGCCTCGAAGATCGCGAGTTCGCCGACCGTGTGCTCGCTGTACGCGGCGGCGCGCACGCGCAGCGGCCGCGCATCGTTCAGCTCGCGCATCAGCAGCTCGCGCCGCGCGGCCTCGGGCAGTGCGCTGTAGTCGTCCTCGACGCGCGCGACGCGCAGCAGCTCGGCGACCACGGCTTCGTGCTTGTCGGAACTCTGGCGCAGGTCGACCGTCGCGAGGTGAAAGCCGAACACCTGCACCGCGCGCATCAGCGGCTTCAGGCGCGGCGCACTCAGCGCTTGCGCGTGGTGCGCGGCAAGCGATCGCTCGATGACTTGCAGGTCGTGCAGGAACTCTTCGGCGCGAGCGTAGGGCCGCTGCGGCACGACGGCGTGGCGCAGCGCCTCGGTGCCGGTGAGCTCTTGCAGCGTGGCCGCGAGGCGCGCGTACATGCCGATCAGCGCGCGCCGGTACGGCTCGTCTTGACGGTGCGCGTTGTGGTCGGGCGAACTCTCGGCCAGCGCTTGCATCTCGGCCGTGACCGGCGCCAGCGAGGCCGAGATCGACAGCTCGGCGCCGAGTTCGTGCGCCTCGGTCAGATAGAAGCGCAGCACGGTCTCGCTCTGGCGCGCGAGCGCCATCTGCAGCGTGTCGGCGGTGACGAAGGGGTTGCCGTCGCGGTCGCCGCCGATCCAGTTGCCCATGCGGAAGAACGACGCGACCGCGTGGCCGGGCAGCGCCTCTTCGAGGTCGCGGTACATGCGCGGGATCTGGCGCAGGAAGGTGGAGCGGTAGTAGCTCAGCGCGTTCTCGATCTCGTCGGCCACCGTGAGCTTGGCGGTGCGCAGCATGCGCGTCTGCCAGATCTGCGTGACGCGGGCGCGGATCAGCGAGTCGATCTCGGCCAGCTCGCGCGCGGTGTGCGCGCCTTCGCGCTGCTCGACGAGCTCGGCGATCGTGCGCTCGGCATCGAGGATGCTCTTGCGCTGCACCTCGGTCGGGTGCGCGGTCAGCACCGGCGAGATGTAGGCGTGGGCCAGTGTCTTCGCGATGTCGGCGGCGCGGATGTCGGCCTGGCCCAGGCGCTCGAAGGCCATCGCCAGCGAGCCTTCCTGCAAGTGGCCCTGGCGCTCGTGGTGGTCGCGCCGGCGCACGTGGTGTCGGTCTTCGGCGATGTTGGCCAGGTGCGAGAAGTAGCTGAACGCGCGGATCACGCTGACGGTCTGGTCGCCGGTCAGGTTCTTCAAGAGCCGGTCAAGCGCGCGGCCGGCCTGCGCGTCGCTCTTGAGCCGGTACGCGACCGAGAGCTGCCGCACGCGCTCGACCAGCTCGAACGCGGCCTTGCCTTCCTGCTCGCGGATCACGTCGCCGAGGATGCGGCCGAGCAGCCGGATGTCGTCGACCAGCGGCTTGTTCTTCTCGGCGGCGTCGCGGCTGTTGCGTTGCAAGGAAGGGGCGTTGGCACGGGCCATGGTTACCTCGGTCTGGGGCGAAACGGGGCGCGCATTCTTTCGGCGCGGCGGCAGCGTGCAACTTCCACGCCAGCGGCGCGCCGAGTCTACGCGGCGCGCCGAAGCCGGCCCTTCGCTTCAGGGCCCCAGACCATTCAGACGCCGCCGGGCCGTCCCAAGGCGGCTGAGCTCCCCCTCGGGGGGCAGGAACGAAGTGACGTGGGGGCTGTCAACTCACTGCTTCGTCAAGTGCAGGCGACCGTGACCACGGCCATGACGTTCGCGACCACCGTGCCGCTGGCGTTCGACAAGGTGCAGGTCTGGCCCGACGGCTGGGTGCTGATGGACACGGTGTAGGTCGACCCGGCCGTCAGCGTGCCGGGGAACGCGAACGAGCCGTTCGCGGCGATCGGCAGCAGGACGGTGCCGTTGCTCAGCGTCACGCTGGTGCCCGAGGCCAGGCCGGAAACGGTGCCGCCGACCGATGAACTGGTCGAGCAGGCGACGACGACGTTGCTGACCGAATCGGCGAGGCTGTCCACCGTGCCGCTGGCGTTCGAGACTGCGCAGGTCTGGCCTACCGGCTGCGTCAGCACCGTCACGCTGTAGGCGCTGCCGGCGGAGAGGTCGGTCGCGAAACTGAACGTTCCATTGCTGGTCAGCGTGAGGTTGTCGGTGCTGTTGTCTTGCAGGACCACGCTCAGGCCCGAGCCCAGCCCGCTGAGCGTGCCGCCTATCGTTGCATCGCTGGCGCCGCCGCATGCCGCCAACGACAGGGTCGTCAGGGCGCACAACAGAATGTGGCTGGGTGATCTTGCGAGGCGCATGGGGTCGTATCTCCGGGGTATTCGGGTGCTGGTGGATGAGGTCGGTCGACGCGCCGAGACGCGCGAGCGAGATCAAAGCGCAACGGTGTCACCGCGGCTTGTCCAGCCCGTAAAGAACGGCGAAGCATCGCGGCTGCGCTAGCATCTGCAGATGGCCGACACCACCTTGATCGCTACCCGCGAAAGCCGCCTCGCGCTGTGGCAGGCCGAGCATGTGCGGGCGCTTCTGATGCAGCGCTTCGGCATGCCGGTCGAGCTGCTCGGCATGACGACGCGGGGCGATCAGATCCTCGATCGTTCGCTGTCCAAGGTCGGCGGCAAGGGCTTGTTCGTGAAGGAGCTCGAGACCGCGCTCGAAGAAGGCCGCGCGCAGCTCGCAGTGCATTCGCTCAAGGATGTGCCGATGGACCTGCCCGACGGCTTCGAGCTCGCCGCGGTGCTGGAACGCGAGGACGCGCGCGATGCCTTCGTGTCGCCAAGCTTCAAGACGCTGGCCGAGCTGCCGCAAGGCGCGACGGTCGGCACCTCGAGCCTGCGCCGCGTCGTGCAGCTGCTGAGCGTGCGGCCCGACCTCGATGTGCAGCCGCTGCGCGGCAACCTCGACACCCGCCTGCGCAAGCTCGACGCCGGCGGCTACCACGCCATCGTGCTCGCCGCGGCCGGGCTCAAGCGGCTCGGGCTCGCCGCGCGCATCGCCAGCGTGTTCGAGCCCGACGCGATGCTGCCGTGTGCCGGGCAGGGCGCGCTCGGCATCGAGGTGCGTTCCGATGCGACGGCGTTGCGCGCGCAGCTCACGCAGCTCACACACTTGCCGACCTGGCTCGCGGTGCAGGCCGAGCGCGCCGTCTCGCGGGCGCTCGGCGGCAGTTGCAGCATGCCGCTCGCGGCGCACGCGACCTGGGCCGGCGACACGCTGACCCTGAACGTGGCGCTCGGCCACGCACTGCTGCCGGCCTCGAACCTGCTGCGCGCGAGCCAGCAAGCAGCGGTGCAGACGGACGAGCAGGCGCGCGCGCTGGGCGAGGCCGCAGCGCAGTCGCTGCGCGATACGGGAGCCTCGGCCTATCTCGTCCCCGCCGCGGCCTGAGCGGGCCGGTGCCATGCGCATCATCGTGACCCGGCCTGCGGCGCAGGCGGCCGATTGGGTCGCCGACCTGCGCGCGCATGGCTTGACGGCGGTGGCACTGCCGCTGATCGGCATCGAGGCGCTGGCCGACACCAGTGCCCTGGTCGCCGCATGGCACGCGCTCGCGCAGCAGCGGCTGGTGAGCTTCGTGAGCCCGAACGCGGTCCAGCATTTCTTCGCGCATCGACCCGCGGGCATGGCGTGGCCCGCCACGGTGCTGGCAGCGTCGCCGGGGCCGGGCACGACGCGCGCGTTGACCGCGCTCGGGGTGCCGATGGCGCAGGTCGTCGAGCCGGCGGCCGACGCGGCGCAGTTCGATTCCGAATCGCTGTGGGCGCAGCTGCGCCGGCATGAGTGGCAGGCTGCGCGCGTGCTCATCGTGCGTGGCGACGGCGGGCGCGACTGGCTGGCCGACCAACTGCGCGATGCCGGCGCGCAGATCGCGCGCCTCGCGGCGTATCGGCGCTGCGTGCCGCAACTCAGCGCGGCGGAGCAGGCCTTGCTGCACGCGGCGACGGCCGCGCCCGAGGCGCATCTGTGGCTGTTCAGCAGCTCCGAGGCGATCGACAATCTCGCCGCACTGGCACCCGCCGCGACCGCGTGGGATCGTGCACGCGCGGTCGCGACCCACCCACGCATCGCCGCGCGGGCAAGGCAATTGGGGTTCGCGAGCGTGACCGAGGCGCGACCGGCGCTGGCGGCCGTGGTGGCCTGCATACAATCGATTCGACCGTGACCGACGACCTCCACCCCGCTGCCCCCGCCGCATTGCCCGCCATGGCCGCCGAATCCTTGCCCCAGGCCTCACCGCCCTCCATGCGCCTGTGGTGGACGGCGCTGCTCGTGCTCGCTGCGATCAGCGCCGCCAGCCTCGCGCTCGCCTGGAAGGCCGATCAGCGCGGCGCCAGCCTCGAGCCGGAGCTGGTACGGCGCCAGCAGGACGCGGCCGGCAAGGTCACCGAGGCCCGGCTGCTCGCGAAACAGGCGCAGGAGCAGAGCGGCGAGTCCGCGGCCAAGGTTGCGCTGCTCGAGGCGCGCGTCGCCGAAGTCGCGGTGCAGCGCGGCCAGCTCGAGGAGCTGATCCAGTCGCTGTCGCGCTCGCGCGATGAGAACCTGCTCACCGACATCGAAGCCGCGATCCGCGTCG
>Ga0307509_10006420_pt1 | contig 15841 bp, 20 predicted proteins | sample 10_EM_MG_FD_202245 | JGI IMG/M metagenome (GOLD analysis project Ga0307509, IMG submission 202245) | Populus trichocarpa ectomycorrhiza microbial communities from riparian zone in the Pacific Northwest, United States - 10_EM | ecosystem: Host-associated > Plants > Roots > Unclassified | place...
GGTTGTTCTTGGGTACCGCCTCCTTGACTGATACTATATAACCGAAGTCGTTGCTTGGGCGGCGGTCGTCCTGGGCATTGTGAGTAAATGTCACCCGCCCCCTGCAGGTCGAATTGATCTGAGCGAAACAAACTCACATAAGGTGTGAAAGGCTCACGAGCAGCGTCCCTCCGACGGATCCGGGAGGTGGCTCCTTCACACCAAACCGTAGCCCCGTTTAGGTGCCTAGAAGCGTCCCGAGGTATGTTGAGGATTTCCAGATTCCAACCTTGGCCCTCCAGACCCTCCTTTTCGGTCTTGCGGTTCCCAGAGGCTTCCGGAATACGCAACCCAACTACCGCCGCATCACCACTCCAGAAATGGAACCCCCGACGTGGTTCCCAGAGATCCTGTGGTATGTTTTATGGCGCGAGGCGGGCTAACCTCAGATCTCCTACAAATTGTTCGCCGCGGACGCGGTTCCGTCTCCGCCAAACCGCTGGGGCCCGGTACGCGTTTCCCTGATGCCCGTACGCGGCCGGTGATGCATGATGCAGGAAGCCCTGGTGGGTGCCGATCGTGTTCGCGGTGGCGATGTCGTGCGTCACGGGCATCGTCTACGCGAAGGATAGCATCAGTCGGACGGCCACCGCATCACGACGGACTGTGCGAGAGGTTTCGTTCTTCTACGCTGCACGGGTAGAAATGATGAGGGCGCGATCTCGCGTATGGCCATGATGGAACCTACAACATTCATTATGCCAAACCTTGCGTAAAAATGCGTGGCTTGGAAAACACGAATAGCATGAGAGGCCGATGGGCAGAAGAGCCAGCCGCAGCCGGAAGGCAGACGCGGCCGAAAGGGGTTCCCTTGCTATTCCCCCGATTCGCTTGCTGTGTGCCTTTTCCACCGTGGGGGTTTCATACGGCAGAACCGGCTGCAAGTTTCCACCCTGGAGGATCGGAGATACCCAGGCGTAACAGGGGCGAAAGACAAAAACCGTACCGCCCTCCCGGCAGAGTTTCGGGGGGAGTGGGCCGACCTCCGTTCCATTGCAACTTTCTGCATCTTTCATGTGAAAGGTGAAAGAGTGCAGCCGAGAGAGGGTTAGACGCCAACGAGGCGCGCCCATCAAGACCACTAGTTTCGACAGATCCAGGAAACAGATAAACCCCACTCTCTCATCGCCGTTGATGCAGATGATTACCGGGACTCGCCTCTTGTGCTTCCCAGTAACGCTGACCGGGTTTTCTGGGAGCGGTTCGCGGGCCATCCTTTTGGGCACAGCAAAACTTGGAACAGCCACCCTTCTAAGAAGTCGGTTGCCGGTTTTCGAACTCTTCGGCTCATGGGCGTTCTGTTGGTCTATTTCTGGTATGATGCACACGACCCGCATGGGACACCATAGTATTCCACACCGAGTTGTCGACGGTTGCTACCACTACAACTGCCCACACCCCATTCAAACCGGGGGACGTATCGGGAGTCGCATGAGATCCGATAGGCGGTTCAGTTTCCCGGGGGGAGGATCTCACCTCGACCGATGGACTGGAATTTTGGGATTTGATCATGTGGTGCATCCCTGTTGCATGTGGTTCCATGTGTGGTTCCCCCATATCGAGTTTACTCCGACCCCCCGCCAGACCCGTTTGCATACATAAATGCTGGCTCACCCTCGCGGAACATCGGCCGACTGTTCCCCCGTCCCCCCGTATCGCCGTGCCCCCCCACCAATGGCTCTTCTTACCTTCGCAGCTCTCTTCTTCTCCTTCGGCTTTGCAGTCACCGGGGCCGGCCTCCTCATCCACGCATTTGTGGCTTCAAACAACCAGGTTGACCACCTCCGAACCCTCGTCCCCAAGGGCACGGTCCTCTCCGTGAGCAGTGACGGTAATCGAATTTGGGCTTTCTCCACTTCCCCCGTCGCTCATCCCTCCCCCGCCTAGATATCACTATCACCGGAAAGGTGTCAATCGCAGTCCAAGCTCTCATCATCGCCCTGATAGTTGCGGCTGCCTACTCTATTTTCAACCGTTCGAAAACCCGCCCAAAGGTCTTCACCATCATCGGCTCACTACTCGCCTTTACCTCACTTTGGCTCTTATCACTCACGATCGCCTTTACGGTAATCTTCGCAACCAAATCTGCCCGAGTCACGGCTTCGCTTGGCGGTGTCCAACTCCCACAATCAGTCGTTGACGCCCAGGCTCGAGCTTTTGGAGTTAGCCCCCTTTACAAGGATCAATCATACCGTGAGTCCACCCAGCCTTCAAACCCATGATGCAATGCGCTCACGAGACCCCAGTCCTTCATGCTGCCATCATCCCCTGGTTTACCTGGTTGTTCACAGTCTTCGCAGCAATCGCTGTCTTCTCAGAATCGCGTGTCCGTTCGGAGGTGCCCACGACCGAAAAGCCATCCAGCATCCGGGAAACAACACCGCCGATCGCCTAGCCCTCTCTGTTCATACCCATTCCTAATCCACTTCTCGTCACTCCTTTCTTGCCTCGTCGGACTTTTGTACTGTCTCGTTTCAAGTGCCTCTGTACACGTGAACAATCGGCATAATCTCGTTGGTGACTCGGATATGATACAAATTATAGCCCCGCCCATACCACAACTACAGCCCAGCATTCAGTCCCCCTTGGCAAACTCCGACTCGTCGGTCATGAGTTCAACCGGAATCGTTGTCTTGTTAAATTTGGTTATCGTCAGACCCTTGGCGTCGGTAATCGTAGGCTCCCAGCCATCAGGTAAGCGTTCTTCGAGCAGGAACGGGCGGAGTGTCTCGATGTCTCCCCCAAAGTGGGACAACAACGTCGAGGCGCTGAGAAATATCGTCAGTTTCACGTCGAGAGGCTGCGTCGCGTTCACCCACTTGGAGCTGCCGAACAATTTGTGGTTGAACGTCATGGAATACTGGCCGTTAGTCCTTCGTGCTTCTACTCGTCTCTTTGCGGAGAAACGCGCGATATCCTTCTTGGTAAGGCAGCCGTTGGGACCGGTCCCTGACGCCAACAACTCCTCGATAAGGTCAGGCGCCGGTTTGGACTGATCAGGCATGAGATGTGAATCGTGTCCTGGGCGGCAAACCGGTCAGGTGAGCGTAGATTCAAATAGGAAGAATTAACGAATACGGACTGGTAAAGCTTGCGTCATGCTCGATCCCATTATGGACATCGATGTCGGACAGATCAAAGACCCCCGTCTCGTAGTCCCGACCGAGAATGCCGGCGATCTGATTCGGGACATACCAACAAAAGGTTGGAGCAAAGTTGTAGTGGTCGCGGACGACTTGGTTCAATTGCTTAAACGTGATTTTGCGGCCGTCGCGTGGCAGGATGCCTGCAAAAACGTCAAACGAGGGGTGAGTTCCGAGTCGCGAAGCAGCGTGGATCAGAGAGACGGGGCGCCGGAATGGACATTACCATGATTGGCGAGTGCGTTCAACGCCGGGCAGGAGCATCGACTATCATCGTCGGTGGGTGGGATGTGTTTGGGCCAGGCCCCTCCGCAGACGGTGACTTTCCCCGGCGCCTTCTTGGGGGCGATAAGGTTATACAGCGCAAGACCGAAGTCGGCTTGGAAGAGGAAGAAGACCTTGATGAAGTGAGTGAGCTTTCCCCAGCTGGAGGAGGAAGCGCGACTGAATCCGTTGAGTACTGCAGAGGTCATGGTGGGGGGGAAGAGGAAGAGTGCGGATGAACGGGTTGCCTGAGGTCACCAGTCTTATACGATTGTATATAGCCTGGGAAGACGCCAAATACGATTGAATGGAAGCCGCTTTCCAATATCCAGCCAATCAGCGGAGACGGTTCGACCGAGACGTTGCGAACGTGAGAAATCACAACTGCCAATGGCTGCTCTGATCTCATTCGACTTGCACGTAGATACGCGGACGAGAGCTGGAAAGTTACGTCGAGCGTTCTGGCAGACAGTTTTCGAGAGAACACAGCCCCGATTCGGTGTTTCCTCATTGAATCTCATTGGGGTTCACAACCCCGGTATGACGTCATTCGCCGGAGCCAGATCTCCCCCCACCATCATTCAGCTCGCGACAACCGACGGCACGTCCCAGCCACCATTGAACAGTTGACAGAGACCCTACAGGCTAAAAATCAAACGAACCGATTTACAGACCCACTCAACTTGCGAATCGCTAGATGCTACGATGCTGGGGTTGTGAACCCAGTGGGATCAACGGTTAACCGGTATACGACGAAAAGGGGTTGTATTCATCAGGAAACGGTCTATCGCCGTTATGTTGTCTCATTCCTTCATATTCCTCGGGCCGTAACGCGTAAAACGCGACCCCCAAAAGGTAGGTTTAACGCTCAGGCTACCACATCTACCGGGGTGAATGCCGCCCGCTTGCACAGAAGACGCGTTATGACATACTACCTCGCAGCCAAGGGAAACGTCGACGCTCAATCATGCTGGGACGGCTAGCCCATATGGGAGATCACTCGTCATGCTGCAGATCAAGAGATCGCCGGCGCTGTCTAGACCTTTGGTGGGAGAACGGCCTAGCGCTGACTCGGGTCGCGAACCTGCTGATCGGGATCGACCGTCATCTTCCGCCGGCCATTCAACTGATCCCACCAAGGTCGTGAAGAAGCCCCTCTACAGAGTCGAGGGTCACCGGCAAAACTGACACCCTCGCCTACTCGGTGAAAAGGAGACCGGTTACGTTCTGGTGAGGATTTTGACTCTCAGTGTCGACAAGTCTACTCGAAAGCCGCTCCCTGACCCGTCGGCTCGGCAAGGCTATTACCGACCGTCCCCCTACCGGCACTGCTGAGTGAGACAAGGCCATGAACCAGGTTGTGGTCCGTCGTCTTACAACAATTCTCCGACTTCCCAAGTTAGAGGCGAGGAATCGGGGGACAAGTCAGCCGGGGGCTGCCCCAGTCTATAACGTCCACCTCTGTATCACCCGCTCAAACGGACCTTCTGGAGCCCGCCCCTGACCCCCAACGAGCCGCCGCGCGGGACCAAGGAGCTCAGCGGCCCCTGGACCCTGCACGACTTGCGGGCGCACGCAGGAGGTACGGGGCATTCGATACCCTCTCTGGGAGATTATAAAACGCTCGATCTGACAGCACTCGAGGAGCCAAATCTTCGCCAGAGAGAAGACGGGGCTAACATGAGTAGCTCTTGCGAACCGCTGCCTGTTAACTATGGGAGAGGTTGCATTGACTAAAAGCCCGAACTGAACTGCGATGTGATAGGTTATCAATCGTGGGGACGCACCCCGGATCCGCGATGTGTGGGGTAAGTTTCGGCCTTTTGCAGGAATGAGCCCCATAACGAACGGGCGGTCTGCGATCGAGCGAAGCAATCCACGTGAAGGTGCCCGATGCTGCGATTAGATCTTCCTGGAAGCGGACAAATCCGAATCCACCGGTGCAAACCATCACCACCAATCCGGCGCAATATGGTGAGGTCACTGTGGGGCTCATTTAATTCGGCCTTACTCATCTCTGGCACGTCTAACTGACGGGAATTCAGATCCACCCTTTGAGAATGAATTTGGCGACTGCGCAGTGAGGGCAAGAAGCTGACCGACAACGGTCGCGCAACTAACTTTGACCATTGGTAGCCTCGCCTATCGCCACGAACTCTCACCATTCTAGGAGCCCTCGAGAAATAATATCCCCGAACTTGGCTCTCCTCCGGCCAGATCTGATAAGCACGGCCGGATAGAGATCGACGGCTTGGATAAGCTTCTCATTCACACGAGAAGTGGCTGAGGGCCTCTCCGGCCGAGAGGTCACCGTTGTACGACTCAGGTGAACGTCAGGTGAGGTGCTCTGGTAGAACGAGCACCTTATCTCCATGAGGCGACAAAACCTCCGCGCGAGCGTTATCGTGTGAAAACTTACCATTTATTCCGCACAGGTTATACCTCATATGCCAACGACCCTCCCACTGGACACTTGCGGGCCCCCTCATGATTCCGATCGAAAATCAAGGGATGCTTGTCAGGATGTTGAAACTGTGGCGAAGGAGCGGGAGAACGAAGTGCCTGAGCAATTAGCCCCGGTCCCACACGTCCAATAGGGTTTCGAAAGTTACCCAGGCTCGACCACGCGATCCACATACGATCGATTGCTGGAGGTCCCTCTGGCGCGCTGTTAGGGTTCGGTCACTCGAAGATTTCGTGCATTTCTAGGAACAATCGCGACTAGGCGAATCTCGGATAGAGTCCCAGCTCACACTGGGAACGTTACTGTAAGAATTACGTTTAGCGAGCGTTTTGTCTTTCGCGCTCTTGCTGATTCCACCTTTCATTTCCTTGAACGGACGGGGGTTCTTCGGAGGAAGCAGGGGGTCCGACACGGCACTTTATTGTGGGAAATCAAAATAACCGACGACAGCAGCTGCCCCGATCTATTCCAAACGCGGCTATTTCTTTGGGAGACCGGAGTACAATCTCGGATCGATTGCAGCTGGCTGGGATCATGAACGAGGCTGCCGGATGCGAAGGGCAGCAGGAGTGCTTCTCGGTTGTTCAGTGATTGATATTGATTGCATACGAGGATGAAATACATTCGACCTTGCTGCTGCTCGATCTTTCGGAACGCCACAAACATAGAGTTAGGCCGCGTCTCGATTGGTGAACTTTGTCTTCTAGCGTTCACGTTCCTATCGCCTGGCATTGTCGGACACGTTCACAGAGAAAATCTTGAATGGGACGTCTAGAAGTGGATAGACGTTTTGCGAGGATGATATTGCAGGGATCGATAATGCCCTAGACCCTTGTGAAAACAGAACCGAGACATCGTGAACGTGATTTACATTCTTCGATTATCGCGGGCCCACATTCATCTGATCATCTTCCAATCCACACCTCCACCACCAGACCAAAACTTTTCGACAGCGCTAGAATGCCTCGCCAGTTTTTCGTCGGAGGAAATTTCAAGATGAACCCTACGACCAGGGAGCAAAAAAAGGAGATTGTCAAGATTCTCAACGAAGCTGATGTCGATCCTGAAACTGGTGATAGTGCTATCCTGCCCACATTTTTCGCGACGCTGACACCAGGTTTCAGAGGTCGTCATTGCGCCCCCATCGCTGTACCTGCTTCCATTTGCCGACATATTGCGCAAAGATTTCAAGGTCGCTGCGCAAAACGCTCACATAAAGACATCGGGTGCATTCACTGGCGAGATAAGGTCGGGTTTCGATTCAATCAGGAGCCGTTTACTAAGGTCTTACTCAACAATCACTGGATTGCAGCCCCGCTCAGCTCGCTGATGCTCAAATCCCATACGTTATCCTCGGTACGTCTCCGCGATACCGTGTAACGAGAGGTGATTGACACTTCGCGCTTACCCGCGTATCTTCGTTGAACGCAGGTCATTCCGAGCGCCGCACTCTCTTCGCCGAGACCTCCGAATTCGTGGCGCAGAAGACCAGGGCTGCGATCGATGCTGGATTGTCCGTGATTCTATGCATCGGAGAAACCCTGGAAGAGCGCGAGGCAGGCAAGTGTACCCAGGTTATCGAAACCCAGCTCCAAGCGGTCGTCCAGGTCACTAATGAAGCTGATTGGAGGTGCGCTTCTTGTTATTGGCAAATGAAAATCGATGTCCGATGTTTGCGTGATCTTGCAGCAAGATTGTGATTGCATACGAACCCGTGTGGGCCATTGGCACTGGAAAAGTCGCGACGACTGCTCAAGCCCAAGAGGCACATGACGATGTCAGGAAGTTCCTCCAGAAGGCCGTGTCTCCCGCAGTCGCCGAGAATACCAGAGTTATCTACGGAGGCAGTGTCAGTGCTAAAAACTGTTGCGACCTGGGTGAGTTTTTGGAGTTCAAAAGCTTATCTGTTATACGTTGGTTAATCCCGTGCGTCATCCAGCCAAGCAACCAGATGTGGATGGGTTCCTCGTCGGAGGAGCTTCGCTCAAGCCGGAGTTTGTGAACATCATCAATTCCAGGAGGGCGTAAATGTAGAGAATGTTTCGCAAAACGAATTGTTGTAGACCAAAGAAAGAAACGGAACCTGTAATTCTATTACCCTGTTGTTTGGATCGATCGAGGTGAACAAACAAACACGCGTGGGGTGGTCCGTGCGCACCAGCGTTGGTACAAAAGGGGGCCGCCCTGGAATTGAAATCTTCATACTTACCTTGAGGGCGTGGTCCCCTTCATGTCTTGGGGTTACGGGTTGCAGGGCTCTTCCATAGCACGGCGACCTTGTCCTCAGAGGAGATCTGTGATTTGTATGGGCTCCGGCTCATGCACCCTCTAAATATTTCCCTGTCCTGCTTCGGCCCTCGGGCTGGGCAGGCCTTTTTTTTGGCCGGTAATTAGTCCTAACCCTAACCCCAGTAAATTACCAAATATATCGATATGGAACCTAATCCAGTAATTCTCCCGACCCTCGATCGTAACACTGCGTGACGCTCAACCTTCCACCTCACCGTGAGCGACCATTTGGACCCGGTATGGCTCATGGAACGACCGCGTAAAGGTCACCAACTGTTGTAGAAGCGCGTTTCTCGTGGTCTGGTGTACGGCAGACACCTCAACAACACCTGACTCGTGATACTAACCCCCCAACAACTTCGCCGAACCTTCGTCTAGGGTCACGCTCCCTCCTTCCAGGATTGGAAATGAAGCCGCGAGTGCGATCACCCAGTCATATCTTGCTCTCGAGCATATCGCATTCACCACATCGCCGCTCCCTCTTCCACTATCGTTTCGGCTCGACCATGACCACCGTCGCTGCCGCCGAGGTCGACAAGACTGCACATCCTTTTGACAAAACCAATCTCGAAGCGCTGTTGAGCAGAAGGTTCTTTTACGCGCCTGCTTTCGAGATCTATGGGGGTACGGACACAGTTTAGACCTTTACCAATTAGCCAGATGGAGCACTAACCACCCGTTATGCAATATCTGCGCCAACTAGGTGTTGCCGGCCTATACGATTACGGTCCCCCGGGTTCATCCCTTCAAGCTAACATCATTTCGGAATGGCGAAAGCACTTCATTATTCAAGATCACATGCTAGAAGTCGACACCACAATCATGACACCCGCTCCAGTATTCGAGACCTCTGGTCACGTCGCCAGGTTCGCCGACTGGATGGTGAAGGATACCAAAACCGGTGAAGTCCTCCGTGCCGATCACTTGGTGAAGAACGTCTTTGAGGCCCGCTTGGCTGGGAATCTGGAGGCACGTGCCTTGGTGGAGCAGCCTGAAGCTGCCAAAGTTGCCGCCCCCAACAAGAGGAAAAAGAAGGACGAACAGAAGACCGTTCCCGTTAAATTGACTGAAGAGGTTGTATCTCAATACGAGGTTATTCTCGCAAAGGTATGGGTGCCGCTTCCCTTCAAGTAATGTGAATTGGTTGTGAATTGTGATTCTAGCTCGATGATTACTCTGGAACGGAACTGGGGGAACTTTGTCGAACGCATGAGATCAAAAACCCTGCAACTGGGAACGAGGTTTCGGAACCCCAACTGTTCAACCTCATGTTCGCCAGTAGCATCGGTCCTACCGGTCAACACCCCGGGTGTGTATTCAATGTTCGAGACCCTGGGCGTTCGAGCTATTTACCTCTTCACAGTTATCTCCGTCCCGAGACGGCACAGGGCCACTTCCTGAATTTCAACCGGCTCCTTGAATTTAACAACGGACGTATCCCCTTTGCGTCCGCACAAATTGGCCGATCATTTCGCAACGAGATCTCGCCCCGTGCTGGTCTACTCCGCGTTCGAGAATTCACGATGGCCGAGATCGAGCACTACGTGGACCCGGAGGATAAACGTCATGAACACTTCCCCGAAGTTCGAGGCGTCATTCTTTCCCTACTCGATCGGGACACCCAATACGCTGGCTCCACCGTTCCCAAAAAACTGACGATCGGTGAAGCGGTCGATAAAGGTATTGTCGCGAACGAGACACTCGGCTACTTCCTAGTCAGGATTTACGAGTTCTTGATCAAAATCGGCATCAACCCGGCGAGGTTACGATTCAGACAACATATGGGCAACGAGATGGCGCATTATGCAACCGACTGTTGGGACGCAGAGATTCATAACTCGTACGGATGGACCGAATGTGTTGGTTGCGCTGATCGGGCCGCATACGATCTTTCCGTGCATTCAGCCAGGACTGGACAGCCGCTGCTTGTCAGACAGGCTCTGAAAGAGCCGATTGTTACCGAGAAGGAGACGCCCGAATTCAATAAGAAGGTGGTCGGTAAGACGTTTGGGAAGGATGCAGCTGCGATCTTGAAGACGGTAGAAGGGTTGGATGAACCCGAATTGGTGAAACTGAAGGGCGAGTTGGCGCAGGGGTGAGGCAGCCCCACTCCAACATTTACGAAACGACGTACTGACCAGCTGTCAGCTCTGCGGTGATTGCTGTCGGGGAAGGACGAGAGTTTTCGTTGACTCCGGAAATGCTCAAGATTGAACGAAAAACGTTCAAACAATCTGGTGAGTGTCAACTTATTCGCTTCATTTCGCGTTCCATAGCAGCCGATTGATTCTCTGTTAGTCAGGGAGTTTGTTCCCAACGTGATTGAACCTTCGTTTGGAATTGGACGTATCCTTTATGCCCTGCTAGAACATTCCTACTGGGCTAGGAAAGAGGACGTGGACCGCGGGGTGAGTCAGCTTCGTACGGCCAGACCGAAGCGATTTTCATTTAAATTTGGGGTGATATTAGGTTCTGTCCTTGCCGCCCTTGGTTGCTCCGACAAAGGTCTTGATTGTTCCCCTTAGCGCGAAAGAGGAGTTTGATCCGCTTGTTCGGGAAGTTTGTAAGTTTACCTGGGTTTCGTACAGCAAAGCACGACCTAATGGGATCCCTTTCCACCCTTGCTCAGCTTCCAAATTCCGTAAAGCCGGTGTGTTTGCACGCGTGGACGATTCGAACACCTCGATCGGGAAGCGCTACGCTCGAAACGATGAATTGGGCACACCTTTCGGTGTTACACTCGATTTCGCCTGTGATTGTTTTTCATTTTACACTGATTTGCACGACTCGTGGTCTGATACGCCCATTATTCTTCGCCAGCCTTACAAAACAAGACCATGACGCTTAGGTGGGTGATTTGTGGTCTTATCGGATGATTCATCTGGCGGGTTTTGAACGTAAAGTTCTGACGATGATTATTCAATTTTTTTCAGGGAACGGGACACGATGATGCAGCTCATCGGACAAATTGACGATGTTATCAAGGTCGTCACGGCACTTGTTGAGGGCGATATCGATTGGGCGGAGGCATGCCGGAGATTGCCCGCGTACGAAGGGGTGCAGGCTGTGTGAGAGTGCGAGGAACGTTTATTCGTGCCGGGTGAGGAATCCGATTGGGCGGAGCGCGTTGGATGACTCTGTGCAATAATACCATGCAAAGAACTCTGAATGGTGGCAGGCTTTCAAGTGAGATGGGTGATATGATCAAGCTTCTCCCCTCTTCGGTGGAAGTTGAGTGGGGGTATTCCGTAGGTCGTAGCCATTGTGGGTATGCAACAACTCAAGTTCGGAGGTCTCCTGGGGAGGAGATTGAATCCGCCGCGGGCTGCCGTCACCATGACGAATGGAAATTCCATTGCGGATGGCGGAACAGCAACGGAGAGATGGACGCGACGTGTTTTGCCTTCAGTCTGGGAAACGGACTTTGGGATTGGTGCCTCCCTTCCATAATGGGAGGACACTCCCGATCATAATCCGTCTCGGCCATCCATGGGGGGCTGTTGGTCGAGCATGGGTATCAAACAGATGCGATGGGAAAAGAGAGAGAGAGAGAGAGTCAGGGGGTGTTCATTGTTTCGAACAACCCACCGGTGACGAGGCGCGAGGCGTGGCGACAAACATGGGGTTCACCCATATGGTATGGATCGATACCATACAAACGGAAACCAGAGATCGTGCGTTGAGCGTTGAACGATGGGGACGGCCATGAGTCGAAAGACATGGTTGATGGATAACAGTACCTTTACAGCAGTTACATACAAACCGGAAACACGCCATGGCGGGCGCGTAGGCTAACAAGGAGAGATCTTGGGAAATGTATATATGATGGTGGCAGCAGGCGCATGTCATCTCCCGAAGTGCCGTATATAAATTGAGGGAAAGAGCCGAGATAAGAAGTGAGACGCTAGATATGGGCTTAGCTGGGCTTAGCCCGAGCAGGAGGGGAGAGAGACGGATTTCTGCAGGGCGCGGCTAGGGTAGCGATGGGGGAGGGACGTGGGCAGGCACGGATGATCGGGGGAGAAGGGTCGAGAAACATGGGGTCTCGCAAGCGCGGCCGAGGAGAGAATGGCGGGAAGGTTGCCATACGGTCTTTAGTTTCTTCTGAAATTCACGAGGTGGGAGATTAAAAACACGAGTTCGGATTCATACACGTACTACTTGTTCGATTTCATTTCACCTTTGACTTTTCGAGATTGGGGTCGAAGATCTGAAGGGGGAATGTCCAGACAAGGCCGGTGTTCTTTAGGACAACTCGCCTGCTTCTCGTGGGTGAGATTGGGTGTAAAGAAAGAGAGTTCTGTTCTCCCTCTGCCCTAGGGAGCTGGCTGCGGGGCTACGGTACCTCAGACTCTAGCTCTATAGCGGAATGAGCTCTCATGACCGGTGGAGAGTATATTAGTGTCTCAGATGACCGTGATTCCGTTAGGTGGTACTCGAGAGGAGAGCGTGGGTGGCCGAATATCGTAAGCGGACGACGATGGGTACGGATTTTCCAGATACCTTAGAATAATATTTATTTGATTTCGGGGTTAGCCGGGGAGATAGTCAAATTCTGGGACACAACCCTCTTTTTTCACGCTTCACGCTCGGGTATGTCGTGGGCCATGTGCATGATTGGCGTGCTGAGCCGTCAGTTATATAAACGGGTTCGTTATCCCGTCTTCTACCTCCCCTCCAAGGTCTCCGCTTCGCTCTCTCCTGCGTGTCCTCCTCCTCCACTACTTGCAACTACACACACATCTTTCGTGTCAACTACTGCAATGGACGCCGCACAGAACGCCAAAATCCTCCGCAAGGAACAGCTCATGTCTCTTCCGAGCCTCTCTTGTTCCTTGTCTACTCTGCCCCAAGCGAGGAGTCTCGAGCAGGTTCAGCTGCACCCTTCCTCCATGTCCGCTCAGCTCGCTGCTGAGAGCGAAGCCAAGGTACGCTTCGCCCTCAACTTGAACACGCACCCGTGTTTACCCCACCCCCCCCGCCACAGCTCCGCAAAGTCCTTTCAAAATCGGGCACTCCGTCCCATCCATCATTGATCGTGACACCTCCGCCCAACCTGCCATCTTCTCCCTCTCCTCAACTTATGATGAAGGTGGGTTACCCGCGATTTCATATTCTTCGTTTGTATGGTTCCTAACCCCATCTCTCGCCGCAGTTCAAATCCAAATAATTCACACCTCGCGTCCTTCATCTCGCTCTCTGTTGTGCATAGACTTTGGCCGGCTGCCGGGACAGTTTCAGCCGCCGCCCCCTCTACTGCGGCGCCTCTCCTATCTCTCTCTCTCTAATTGAGACGAACACTCACCTTGTTTTCTCTCTCGCTTGTCACTTTGTTTTCTGGTTTTCCGCGCTGCCCTCTCTCCTTTTACCATATAGATTTCTTACTTATATCAGGGTTCCCCCTCTCTAGTTGCATCCCCTCAATTGTTTCATTAGCATGCTCTCACACTTTCGTTCATCGTCGCTACCATCTCATCCGTATATCCGCCCATTCTTGGCTAATTATTGGTAGGGACCCAGGCTGGGGTTCCTGTACATACACTTTGCTCACAGTGCAGGGCAACTGTACGAGGCTCATATCACAATCTATATCGATATTGTCGCGTTATCGCCTTTTCAGATACGACCGCGTGATTAGTGAGGATGATTATATGCAGCGCTGAACGCGTCTCAATGCAAGGACCTGATGCGCGTGGATGATGAAGCTTGGAGGTCGACCCGTGCTTTCAACCTCTGACACGTCGCCTTGTTCATCTCGTTTGTTGTACGTGGCTGGCCCTGCAAATTTGGGTCCGAACTCCACGCTCTAGACCCAGGGTCCACAGCCCAGCCAATCGGTCGGCTCTGCCGGACGATAAACTCAATCCACGGTCTTCTTGGGAGGCCCTTACAAGCGTTAGCTGGAAAAGCTGAATGAAACGGTCTCGAACGAATTCAGTTGGACTCCCTGTGCCGGGGAATGTATCGTTCACAGGATGTCGGTCCGCCCGCACCCGGGCCTAATCGTATCACCTTGGCGCGCGGAAAACTCGTCCCACGTTGAGCCACCCACACTTTCCTCCGCACTTTCAATCGTTTCATGGACAACGGAGATGATAGGTTGATGACCACCCTCGAATTACACGTAACTTTCGTTGATTATTCATCGGCGAAACCGATGCACAAAGTACCTTTTGGCGTATCCAGTAACGTCCACTTCCGATTCCGAGATTTCTATGCCTTCCGTCCGCCGTTTTACAAAACTCTACTGTTTTTTGTTTTTGGAACCCAGCGATGCGAACACCACCAACCCCGCATCCCGTGCCTATACTTCTGCTTCCGGAAACCGTCCTATTCTTGGCTGAGAGAAGCGAGAGACACACAACGGCCTTCCCGCTTCCCACCATCATCCCGTTTTTCTGATGTCAGTTTTCCGTCCCGCTCCGCCTGTCAGGATTTACTGCCTGACGCACCTTTTCGGCTGATCCTCTCCCGATTTATACGTAGCGAGAAAATTCTTTTACCCATCTCGTCTGAACCGTAAAAAGTGTCAAAGGCCCCGGCCTCGAGTCGAGCCCCACCCCTGTTTCTCTCTCCCGCCCCCCCTTGTTCGGGCACGTTGACGTCGGGCCCATGCACGCACTCCGGCCGCTACGGTGACAGCACGGGGCCTTTCTCTTGACGTCCCGTCAACTCTGTTTACCTCTGTCCCCTGATCGCCGTCTCCCTCCACTCAGGTGTTCCACTGCGATTGACGACCGCGAGCCACCTGTAACGTTCGGTTTCATGCACAGCAGCTGCGAGGATCGCCCGAATAAACCTCGGACGTCCTCTACCAGGCGGTATTACCATGTCGTGTGACCAGAAATTGCCTCCCTGGAGGCGACTTGGATCGGTAATCAGATCTCAAATAGATACGCCGTCCCCCACAACCACATCACCGCTGGGGTGCGGGGTATGTACGTCGCGGGGTCAATGTGTTCCCCCAGATATTCGCTTAATTGCCTCGAACGCTGACCGCGTTTGACAGTGTCTGGACCGCCACAAGCCCTCGCGCACAAGCATTTCCGATCATCACAAGTCAAGGTGGCAGACGCTCCCGTGCTTTCGTCATACCGAATCTCGACCCACATGGGTTATGTTAGCCTCTGCGTAAAGCCCTCCCCTGGGTCTGCTGACCCCGCACCTGTGATGATGGTTGTATGTAACCATACATCACACCCAGCATCATCATCCAATTCAACCCACCGTGCCCGATCATGGTGTGCGACCCATCGATGAATGAAGCTGTACGTTGCCTATGAGGACATCCTTGATATACCTCGTCATAACGGTTACAATTCCGGCCATATCTTGATCACTGTCTCTCCTCTTATTGCCAGGGTTCTGGTCACATTCGACAACATGACCCGGTCTTTGGTACTCAACTTTCTTACGTTACGAACACCCCACGTTGATGGCGGCTCGCATACATCCTGGCACTGCCCCTGCCAGCTCCCCGATTTCTTTGAGGTCTAGAGGTCTTGATGGGTGTACCATGGGGCTCCTGTCCACATGATGGGCCATACCTCGACCGTCTACTCTTCAAACGCCGCACCGCAACACCGCGCCGCTCTGTTTTGGTTCTCGACCGCCCATTCTCGCTTGTTACCCTCCCGGCGGG
>Ga0307509_10006422_pt1 | contig 15837 bp, 11 predicted proteins | sample 10_EM_MG_FD_202245 | JGI IMG/M metagenome (GOLD analysis project Ga0307509, IMG submission 202245) | Populus trichocarpa ectomycorrhiza microbial communities from riparian zone in the Pacific Northwest, United States - 10_EM | ecosystem: Host-associated > Plants > Roots > Unclassified | place...
CCAAGACTACATTTCTTGACACATTATGCCCCGGTTCTCAATGCACAAAATGAAGGGCTGACAACTTATAGTAGGACACAATCCTATGAAAAATAATTTTCTAATTGTATATGTTTGGCTTCATATGTGTGGTTTCAATTCTCCACAACGATCATGATCTGGAAATTTGGAAGGTCATTTTTTTCTATGGGAACAAGCTGCAATCCAGGTTCTCGCTCCAAGCTCCAGATTTTTCTAGATTCCTACGGGAAGTCCTCCATTACAAGTATTTACGTCCACCCCCGAGCAATCGCGGGGAGTCTGTAGCTGGAAGGAACTGACACTCATTCGAGCTCAGTCATAGTATGTTAGTTTGCCAAGAGTGGCGACTTTATGGGTTAATATTGTGCGTTAACAAAATTAACCGTACATCAACAAACAAGAAAACCTCTGGCCATGACAACAGCGCTCCCTTACCAACCCCACTATAATGGATCAAAAAAAAAAGTAAAATGTAAATATGCAGTAGAATACATACTAGGAATTAATGTTTGATCCAGAGAAGTATCTTCAGGTGGTGTTGAAAATGCCGGGTGCTGAGCAGAGCCGCGTTGCCATGGATTGTTTATGCGCGATTAATTTTGTTAACGGACAATACCATCGCAAATATTCATTAACAGTTTTTCTGGAGGTAGTTAACAGGAATAAACATATACTTAATTTTCCCCTCTGTGCTGCCCCTACGAAAATTATGAGCTACTTCTAAACTCCAATATCTCCACCCAAGCTTGAGATATTCCTATTTTCTCTCTATCGATGTGTAGAGGATCATCGACTCGTGGGAGTACCGTAGTGGTTAAAAATGCTCTGGTGGCTGAAGATGGACATTATTCCCCTCGCCAAGCGCCCCGGCTACAGACTTCCCCCCATGACAAAGGCAGAAGACAACTCTCCCGTGAGATCATCTTTGGGCACTTGAAAAAGGGAAACTCGTTTCTTTATTTACTATTTCACCCCCCGTTTCACGCACATCCTCCATGCCCCCCCGCGCCCTCCAATCATCCCCTCCGCTCCATAAATACGGGTAGCAATGGGTGTTCCACCAAGCGCGTGTGGGTGCATTCATAAATAAAACGGTTGAATGGAAGAGAGACAGGAAAAAAGAAAAAGGAAAAGAGCGCCGTTTCAAGGAGGGAGTCGAGGCGCAAATCGAATCTAGATGAAGTCATTTTTAGCCGAATCTTGATTTTCTCCAATCGAACGCCAAGAGCCCCTTGCAGGGTCTCTCGCCCACCCCTGGTAACCCGCTGCGCCAATACTCTCATCGCCATTTGTTCTATCATAGGCCTTTTTCCACAGAGGACTCGTAATCGACTACTTGTATGAGGATGCTCGCACTCCCTTCTTTTTTATTTTCCCTTCTTTCGGTATCCTTTGTGATTAATTGAAGAAACTTGGTAGGAGAAGGAAGGAATATCTGTCATCGGTTTGTCTGCTGGGTGGACGTTTTTCATTCTTTAATCATTTATTCTTGTTTGCATCACTACGTCGTCGATCGTCCCCCATCCTGTTTTCCTCTTGTTCTGCTTGTCATATTCACGGCAAGGTAACCTTGAGGGTCAGAGCTTCTCCTTTCTTGGTCTCCGCTCTTTTAATTTTTCCCTCTCTTTTTTGCTTCTATTCCGTCTTTACCTGCTCTGCTCTTTCTACCATCTTTCTACCGTCTTCGATGCCCTTGACAGCTTGAGAATTCTATCAAGGATTAGAGGAGGGAGTGAATTCTATTCTGGCTTCTGGTTAGACTACCTTTTCTTCCCACGATCCCTTGGTGCCCTCAACTAGTAAGACACGACACCTCGGCGAATAAATATGAGTAATTCATCCATCGCAACGGCGCCCGCAAATGTCACGGACGCGATAGGGAAATCCGCTGGGAAGGGGCAGTCAGAGGAGGGAATGTCCTTGGAGTCCTTCCTGGCTTCGTTAGCCGTGGCGGCGGCCGTGTTTGGTGTGGAAGTGTTGATCTTTGTTTTGCTAAGGACGAAGCTTCAACGAGTCTATGTCCCCAGAACTTATCTTGTGCCCGAAAAGTACCAATCCCCTTCCCTCCTTTACGCAATCCTTTGGGAGAGGAGACTGACAAATGCAGACGACGAACAAAAGCCCCAGGATCGGGATTGCTATCATGGTTCAAACCAATCTTTGCCACCGCCAACAGTGACTTCATCAACAAGTCCGGTCTCGACGCATACTTTTTCCTTCGCTACCTCCTCATGCTCCTGAAATGCTTTTGCATCCTCGCCGTCGTTATCCTTCCCATCCTTTTACCGCTCAATTCGCTTGGTGGCCGTGGGGCTCCGGAGGTGCGTGGGATGGACCAGTTGGCTTGGACAAACATCGCTCCGGGGGGTACGCACCGTTACTGGGCCCATCTGCTGCTGGCGGTCGGTGTGGTTGCCCTGTTCTGTTATATGTTCTATCATGAACTCCGAGCGTATATCCGGCTGCGACAGGCGTATTTAACTTCCCCGCAGCACCGACTTCGAGCTAGTGCTACTACGGTTTTGGTTTCCAGTATTCCGAGAAAGTGGTTGACGGTTGAGGCGCTGGTTGGGTTGTATGATGTGTTTCCTGGTGGGATTCGGAATGTTTGGATCAATCGGTAGGTCTTCCCTCTCTCCCCGATTGGGCTGCGCTGATTATGCTAGTGATTACGAGGAACTTCAGGAGAAGGTTGAGGAGAGAGATAAACTCGCCAAAAATCTGGAAGCTGCAGAAACGGAACTGATTAGAGTGGCCAAGAAGAAGCAAATGAAAGAATCAAGAAAGAAAGCCAGCTCTTCTGCTGAGAACGCTCGGATTACCGACGCAGCGGCGGCAGGAGAGGACTTTGCCGATGGCCCTGGGCTGTCTTCTGGAAATCCCCACCAGATCCCGCAAGATCTGCGCGACCGTAAGCACGGCAAGAAGCCCGACAGGAGTGAGTCGAGGTTTGCTAGAGTCAATCCTATCAGGGTTGTTGATGATGGGTTCCACAAACTCGGGCACGGTGTGAGAGGTGGTGTTAGCGCTGTAACTGGTGGCGTAAGGCGGTTGCGGGATGGGGTAGATGATCACATGTCCAATCCGGCATATGGATATCAGACAGGTCAGGACGGGCCTCCTGTCGATGAAGAACCTCCCTCGCGAACTCGGCAACCTGAAACTCTCCAGGACGGCGCACAGACAAAGCGAGGATCGACCCTTGCGGGACATGAAGCTATGTCCAGAGACAGCAGCTACGGCAGTCCCCAACGGACTCGAACCCCGCCTCCCCTTGATACGAGCAATCCCAGTGCTGCCAATGGAAGTCGGCCTGCAGCGGTCGATTCACCTCCGAAATGGTGGATGTTTTGGAAAAAGAGACCAAACACCAGCGACGCTCATGGGAAAGACGATGATGATGATGAAATTCCCTTCAACTGTCGATCACCTGTATCACCGCATACGACCGATTCTATGGATCCACCAGCCAAAGGCCCTAGCAAGGAGTATCCCAAGGCTTTCAACGAGAAATACGCCGATGATAAGGACGGAGACCCAATGTGGAAGAAGTATCTTTCACCAAAGGATAGGCCCACGATGACTTTGCCTCTCTTTGGTGTGAAATGGTTGCCTTCTCTCCCACTTATTGGGAAGAAGGTAGACAAAATCTACTATTGCCGAAAGGAGGTTGCCCGTCTCAATGCCGAGATAGAGCAGGACCAGAGCGCACCTGAAAAGTACCCTCTCATGAACTCTGCTTTTGTCCAGTTCAACCAACAAGTTGCCGCGCATATGGCCTGTCAGTCGCTTTCTCATCATATCCCGCAGCATATGTGCCCTCGCCACATTGAGGTCTCTCCCGATGACGTCATCTGGTCCAACATGAAGATTTCTTGGTGGCAGAGGTATTTGCGCGTTGCCGGTATTACTGTTGCCACTGGCGGTTTGGTCATTGGATGGGCTTTCCCGGTCGCCATTGTCGGTTTGGTTTCTCAGATTGACTATCTCACGGAAACGATCCCATGGCTGAGATGGATTGAGAAACTTCCTAACTCTGTTCTTGGTTTGATTCAAGGTGTTTTGCCTCCATTGGGTTTGGCAATCTTGATGGCATTGTTGCCCATTATCCTTCGTACATTTGCGAAGCTTCAGGGAAATCACACGGGTATGGCAATCGAGAGGGCTGTCCAGGGAATGTACTTTGCCTTCCTGTTTATCCAGATCTTCCTCGTTGTCAGTATCTCTTCCGGTATCACTACAGTTTTCCAGCAGTTGGCGGACAACATTGCATCTGCACCGGCAATTTTGGCCCAGAATTTGCCGAAGGCGTCCAACTTCTTCTTCTCGTACCTGTTGCTGCAAGCATTCACCGTCAGTGGTGGAGCAATTCTGCAGATTGGAACACTCTTCGTGCAATTCATTCTTAGTCCGATTGTCGACTCTACCGCTCGTCAAAAGTTCACCCGGGCGACAACGCTTGCTCAGATGAAATGGGGCACTTTCTTCCCGGTCTATACGAATTTGGCGTGCATTGGGATTATTTACTCGATCATCTCCCCACTGATTCTCATCTTCAATATTTGCACTTTCAGTCTTTTCTGGATGGTATATCGATACAATCTTCTCTACGTCCACAACTTCCGCTTTGATACAGGAGGTTTGCTCTTCCCCAGAGCGATCAACCAGTTGTTCACAGGAATATATGTTATGGAGGTTTGCTTGATTGGTCTCTTTTTCCTTGTCCGGGATGTTGAAGGTAGTGTTGCTTGCCTTCCTCAGGCAATCATCATGATCGTTGTTACGATCTTTACCGTCTTATACCAATATACGTTGAACTCGGCTTTCGGACCACTGTTAACCTACTTACCCATCACTCTGGAAGACGACGCTGTTCTCCGCGATGGAGCGTTCGCAAGGGATAATGAAAAACGGAGACTGTTAGCTAGCGGCAACATTGTCCCGGAGGAACGGGAAGGGGACGATCTCAACGAGGTTCTCGCAGAGCGGGAGAAGCAGGAAAGGCGCATAGACCAACGTGCGGAAGAAATTGAAATGCGGAACACCCAGAATGCCCGCAAAAATAAGAAGGAAGGAAAGCCATCTTTTTTCTCAGGAGGCAGAAGCCACGCCGGGGGGGCGGATGTTGGAGATCCAGATCACTATTCCGCCGACCCAGAAATGCAATCACGTCTTCCACCGCCAAAGAAGCAGCCGCATACCAGACCCGAGCTAATGCTGTTTGAAGACATTGTCGACGAGATTGAAAACCTATCGCCGGAGCAGCGGGACATTCTCGTCGGTAGAGCATTCCAACACGAGGCCCTCCGTGCGAAACGCCCAGTGATCTGGATTCCCAGAGACGATCTAGGTATTTCTGACGACGAGATTCGGCGCACGCAAAAGTTTAGTGACAATGTCTGGATTAGCAACGAATATACTGGTCTGGATCGCAAGGGTAGAGTGGTGTACAGGCGTCCACCACCGGATTTTGATCAGCGGGATTTGGTGGAGCTGTAAACTGAGCTCTGACTAATTATTTTGTACTATTTTCTCATTCCTTTTCATCATTTTCTTTTGTGATCGGCATTTTATTTGGCGATGGGTACAATACGTTTTTAACTTAATCGATTGATGGGTGAAGTTGAGGTTAAGGGAGGTGGGCAAAATTAGGGCGTTTCTTTACTTTGTACTATATTGGTATCATTCAAGTAGCGGATGGCTTTCTCGTGTGTTGAAGAGATTGTCATATAGTTTGTACATTTCAAGGGGGGGGGCCTGGGGTGTAAATTACTTGGTTCACTCGATGCACATGAATCCAAATTCTTATATATCTCACCCGCCCATAAGTTTAGTCCGGAAGCCACGACGGGGAAGTGTGTAGTTTAATCCTCCTCAATTCGATTTTCCCGATGGGTTGAGGCAGCCCGCAAGGCTATTTTGAAGTTTAGAAGCGCGGTGAAACTAGTGCCTGTATTTGTACTCAAGCTGCTCTGTGACAAGGGATAATGTTAGTATAGTAGAAATACCGTAGTAGCGATGAATGGCATCATTCCGCTCATCGCTCCCAGCCTCAATTTGTTGACTTTCGCCAACCAACCCGCAACTTTAAAATGAGGCTCTTAACGCCAAGGCTAACGTAATCCCGCCCCGCCCCTACCTCCCCGGAAAACTCCCTTCACCCAACATCAATCTCCCAATACCCAACCTCAGAGAAGACCGAGAACTTTCAAGAAAGGAACAAATGGGTGCCGAACAATCCACCCAGATCGATGCCAACACCCCCCCAGAAACACTCTCCCGTCGTGACCTTCCCGCGGTGGCGGAGTTCATTCTCAGCGGGAAGTGCCAAAAGATAGTCTTTCTAGTACCCCCCCTATTCCCAATGCCCCACCGCCGCCTTAAACTAACATATCCCCAAGTGCGGTGCCGGAATCTCCACCTCGGCCGGAATCCCGGACTTCCGCACACCGGGCACAGGCCTCTACTCCAACCTCCAAACCCTGAACCTCCCGCACCCGGAGGCCGTCTTCGACATAAGCTTCTTCCGTACCAACCCACAACCCTTCTACACCCTCGCGAAATCCCTGCGCCCGGGCCAATTCACCCCCACCGTCGTGCACGCCTTCATATCACTGGTAGCGAAGAAGGGCCTGCTGCACAAGTGCTTCACCCAGAACGTCGACACACTGGAACGCGCGGCCGGAGTTCCGCCGGAAAAGCTCGTCGAAGCGCACGGCTCGTTCGCGGGGCAGTCATGCATCGATTGTCACGTCGCGTACCCGGCTGACAAGATGAAGGAGTACCTTCTCACCGGAAGTGTTCCCTACTGCGAGGCTTGTGCCGGGTTGGTGAAGCCGGATATCGTATTCTTTGGGGAGAGCTTGCCGAGGGCGTTTCACATGGGGCTTGGAACGGTCGAGGAGGCGGATTTGGTGGTTGTCATGGGGAGCTCGTTGAAGGTTTACCCGTTTGCGGCGCTTCCCGCGCGGGCGAGGCCTGGGGCGGTTAGGGTTTTGATTAATAACGAGAGGGCGGGGGGGATCGGTGTGCGGGCAGACGATGTGCTTTTGCTGGGTGGGTGCGATGACGGGGTGAGAAAGTTGGCGAAGGAGCTGGGGTGGGAGGAGGAGCTGGAGGAGGTTTGGAGGTCGGTCGGGGGTGGAAGTGGTGGGGGGGTGGAAGCGGAAGCGGAGAGAGGCGAGGATGCCGAACCGGTGGAGAGCATAGACGCAAAAGTCGGCCGCCTAACCGAAGAAGTCGAACGCGGCTTGTCCGTCGTCGACGGCTGGAAGGAAAACGTGATGAAAGACCTCTCCGTCCAAGAGACACGGATCAACCGAATGGTCGAGGCGGACCTTCGCGGAGAGAACGGGGAGGTCAGCCTCGCCGATCAGAAGAACCCCGGGGGTGCCGCAACCGACCGACCAACCAGTTCTTCCGAGAACAGGGCTGGCCCCAATACTACCGTCCGGGAACCTGAGCACCAGGTGAAGAAAGTGGATGGTGCGGGGGAATGAATAATTATCACAAAACGTGAATCAGTAGGGCGGGATATGTTTAGGCTTGCCTTTGCTCGGTTGCTTTGTTGGTTATGGCATGCTAGACTGCCGGTTTCTTTGCAGAGGAATAAGCATAATACACTTGGGCTTTTCTCTCTTTCGCATTAGAACTTTGTTGGCGGGGCTTGGCGCATGAGAACAATTGCTTTCGTCGTCATGAAACATCACTCACGTGAAATAGCCTTGAACGTTTTTTTATGGTAACCCACCATGGCAGGGTAGCGGCCACTCCAGAGAGAGAGAGAGACACTAAGAGTAGCAAAGCATGCGAATAACACAGCTACGAACATATGAACAAAGACTTTTTAGAACAGGGAACGGTTTAGGAATACGAGCCAATTTACTTAGAGTAAAAAAAGAATCAAAAGGTAGAAAATGCAGGCATGAAAGATGGAGAACTGTAGTAACGGTGCTGGCGTGAGGGTCGTTAAATAAAAGTGCGTATGGAGAGGTGATAAAATGAGGAAAAGTAACTAAGGAGGTGTGACCGGGATAGTCTAGCTTTTTCTGGAAGTATCCATAGCATCATTGCCATTTATGCATGAGAGGGGGGAGGGATATGGCTGGTCAAGGGTGGCAGAGGCTGGAGCAGGTGCTGGTAATTCTGTTCAAGGGATAAAGGAAATGTACTTGACCGCGACTAAGGGGAATTGTGGGGGGAAGGTGTTATCTGTTATGATACGTTTTTTCGAGGGTGATATTTTTTGAGGGGGGTAAGTTGCTGAATAGATTTATTTGCCCCCCGCTTTTTGTGTGCCTTCTCTAAGTGTGCTCTTTTCCATTGGAATATCTCCGGGTGTGGGCAGGGGGTAATGGGTGCCCTCACATAAGTTGAATATATTAGGATATGAGCGCAGGCTTGCAAGTAGCTGCTCCAAGAGTGCCAGGGAATAAAGAGGGTAGAAAACAGGACTTTAGAAGGGTTAAGGAAGCTAAAAGGCGATAGGACTTCTGTTCAACTAAGTGTGGTTTTAACCAGGGATTGGTTTGAGGTATGACGTTTCCTACTAGGCGGATCGCCTCGGACACACAAATCCCTAAATTTAGTGCGGTACCAATACTTCAAAAAAGTATAACGAATATTAGCACCTGAATGACTGCTCCCAAAGCTCCCAAGACGCTCCCAGAATCCCGAAGGCCCAAGGAAATCCCATCCCCCTACTTTTGTACATGACTCCATTCTTTGGAATTTTAAAAGTTCAATTAACCAAGTATAACGTCAGAACCGAATGTAAAATAACCCGCCAGAGTCCTAAGCGATTTGATAGGTAAAATCAGCCAGGCAAACCGGACAATGATACAAGGTGCTAGTTCGGCGCCCGGGTGTGTGTGCGGGTTGGGGTGTGCGGGGAGGTATGGTATTGCGCATAGCGGGGATTTTTGACTTGGGGGGTGAAGTGGGAATGTTTTTCGAATTGGTGCTTTGGGTTTATTGACATGGGCCATGAGCGGGTGCGCGATGCTCCTGCAGCGTAAAAGCTCTGGAAGGGTTGATACCTGGAAACAGAGGGTTTCGGGATAGGCTTTGGTAATATGGGTGTTGGAGGGGGGTGGGAGGGTGGAACATGCACGCCTAAGTTAGGCCAGCCCCGGGAGTCGCTTCCGGGTTGCATGTTTGGCACAAAATCTGACATTGGGAATAGCTTAATCATCGGGAATCACTCGGTTATGGGTACTGTTTGTTGCTGTTTGGGGATGGTAGTTTGATAGCCTCACTAGTTCAAAGAACGCGCAAGCTTCTAAAAATGTTATCAACCCCGTTTGTTTTCCTTTCCTTTCTCACCTTTTGCTCGCTTCAGTTTTTCTCAAGTCTTTTCCTTTCCATCAAGTCAGCACAATGAATCATGATCTCCATCATCTCCACGTGAGCAGTTTCAGTCCACTGCGTGAAAATACTCGCAGTATCATAAATTATTACCTCCCGCAGCGCGGATTTTGAAAAATTTGCATGGGGGGTTTTTACATATTATATACCTGTATAGTAGTTAAATAGTGGGGGGTGAGGTGGGGCACAATCATATACAGTGACTTGCAGAAAAATTATCAGATTCTGCTCCCTAGTCGGATATAAGAAATACTGGGGGTTCTGATGAAGGATGAGGAGGGGAGGGCTTAACACAGCATCGGGGTGGGGGGTAATTTGGATTCCTGGGTTACTAGATAATTAACCCCCCCCCCCTCTCGCACTGCTGATAGAAGTGCCCACCGTATGATAGAATCTCTTGAGATCAAATGGTGTGCTTGTGAGGTCCAAAGTTGCGCTTTCCGAAAAAAGGAGGAATATTATAATATCATACTGCGAAATAAGTTACCCATACCGTAATCTGGTGAAAATCGGATTGACGCTAGTGAGGATTTTCTTGAACCTGCCCAACCGCTTGATGCTCTATGAGTTTATAAGCTGGTGGCGAATCCGCCTTCTTCGTGCCCTGCTGTTGGCTCGGTTGCTTTACTGAGGCACACAGGGCTGTAGGGTACTCAGGTATGGACGTTTTTGAGCGGACAGACAGGGATTAAAAATATACAAGGATTCATATATTTTAAATCCCTGTCTGTCCGATCGCCCACGTCCATACACGGGTGCCGTGGGGTTTGTAGGTCCCACAGGGGGTGTGGGCAGACCTTGCTTGTGGAACCTACAAAACTTATGCCCTGTATCAACGGGGCAATCGAGTGAGGGCGCCCCGCCCAGAGTTGCGAGTTAGATGTTCGAAGTTGGAGCTCTTGTCGGATAGTTGGGAGGGAAGGAAACTCCTTGACAGCAACAAGTTTTTTTCGTCATTGAGTGGACTATTCTTTGTTTTTCCCCGACGTTGCCTTAGGCATGGTTTGCAAGGGTTTCGGAATTTCCTTTTTTTTATATCTTCTTTTTACAGATGGTTATTCTCTTCGGGCTTTCCATGAGATCTGTGCCTCGTCCCAACGAACTTCTGACTTCTGACCCTGGTTTGGCTTATGCACGGGGGTACCACTCTAATAACTGCTTTTCGAGAATCTGGTTTGCAATCGAGTTATCCTCTCGAGTACAGTACTCATGCGAAAATTAAATACTCTTGAACATGCGTGACAACGATTGTTCCTCATCCACCATCATACTCCCTCCACATTGCCAACCTCACTGCTACCTACCGCCACAACAGCCACAACATCACATCGAATCTTTTTTACTATTTTTCCCCACACTTGTTTTTCCCGGAGGTTATTTTGCACAATAGATATTTTTCTTGTTTTTTCCCCCTAGTACTAAGTTGTGCTACTTTGCACTTGCTGATTGATGAAAAGGACGATTGTTGACGAGGGGAGGGGGCGAGTGTTGTCACCAGCCATTTGGAATATTCAATTTGTGCCCTAGTATTGGAATACCGGTGGTAAGTATTCTCTAACTGGCGCTTGAAATCGAATAAATCGGGTTGTTTTGCCCCGTAAATTGGATGTTAGAGGAAAGGTATTACACGAAAACGACCGCGCTGTTTAGATCGGGGAGGGTTATCTCGGGTGATGGGTGGGTTTCTGGAACATTGCTTTTACCATAATTCCGAGGTGAGCCAAGACCTGCACACTTGGCACACACATAACCGGAAGCTCAGAAAAATACCGGTCTCGCTAGCCCATGCAGGGAAAACTTTTCCATTGGAGATAAGAAGATGGGGTTACTAATGGCCTTGGCATGGAAATGATTGGCTAGCGCTCCCATCTGAAAATAAGCGCCTCAAACCAATACATTAAAGTAACCCCACTTTGCCTGGCTCGGGAGGAAGAGAAATCCATCAACCTCCCTGGCGCGCTCCCGTACTTGTATTCTATCATATCTTCTCACCTGTCGCCGAACTTTATTGAATATGAGCGCATTTCCTAGCGAGAACAGAGGATCAGGGCTGAATAGTGATCCTTTCCGGTATAGCCTATCACATACCCGTGCTGATAACAACGCAACAAATAATGTTCATGGTAACTCGAATACGAACTTTGCGAATGTGTCGAACAGCTATAATCACACCATCAACGTGGGAATGAGCGAAGAGTCTTCGAGGATCCAAGCATGGTTGTCACCACTCGAACCCCATGCGAGGCATCAAGATGTGAGGAATCGGCGACTGGATGGTGTTGGGGACTGGGTTCTTCAGAAGGATGAGTTTGAGTCATGGCGCGGGGGTCAGGATAGCTCAGTAAATCCTACGCTTCTATGTTATGGGGATCAAGGAGTTGGAAAGACATATATAAGGTACGGGGGTATTTTCCAGGGACGATAGGCGATGCTGACAGGGAAATAAATCAGTTCATTAGTCATAGACACCCTATGCGAGCAAGCTTGTGGCCAGAATATCGCGGTTTTGTCCCTCTATTGCGATTACCAGGCGCAGAAAGACCAATCGGCGGTGAATCTGATAGGGAGCCTACTCAAGCAGATTGCCCTAGGAGGAGTGGGGACTGTAGGCGAAATTAAGGATGCTTTTGACAGGTCAAGGCAAGGAGGTGGAAAAAGTCTCCGATTGCCGGAGATGCTAGGATTATTCGTCAAAACAATCAGCTCCTGCGATCGAGTATATATCTGCGTCGATGCAATGGACGAGTTAGTACCACAACATCGATCAGAGTTCCTCCGCGCGCTACGGCAGATTATTCAAGAAACGCCAAATACGCGATTATTTCTCACAGGGAGGCCGGATGTTCGAGGGGAACTCGACAAGCATCTCACGAAAGGGGCCTATATCATCCACATTGTGCCCGACCAAGGAGACATCGCCAAATACCTGAGCAAGAAGATGGATGATGACGATGACCGAGATCCGGACCTGATGACGGAAAATTTGAAAAATGAAATAATGAAAACAATGCTAGAGAAGGCTTCCGAAATGTAAATAGGAGTAACCCCATCCAATCTCTCGGCCAGTAATTGACATTCCGTTCAGGTTTCTCCTCGTTGCTTTGAATATCGACGCAATCTTGGGGGAGACCTCATTAGCAAGGCGAAAGAAAATGTTGCAAAAGGTAGCTACGGCTGGCGTAGATCTAGACACCGTGTACGACCAAACACTGCGGCGAATAAAAGAACAGAAGGGCGACCGACCAAGACTTGGGATGGAGGTGCTAATGTGGGTATCCCACGCGGAGCGGCCGTTGCGGATTGACGAACTCTGCCATGCTCTCGCGGTAGAGATAGAGGCCACGGACCTTGACCCTGAGAACATCCGGCCGCAAGATACAGTGTTAGGATCATGTTTAGGGCTTGCCGTTGTTGACAAGGGAACATCCCAAGTCCGGTTAATTCACTACACACTTCAGGAATACCTTTCCCGGTCCGGTGTATTGCCTGATGCCCACAGAACACTTGGCCAAACATGCCTGACTTATCTAAATTATGAACAGGTCAAGAGGATTCCCGCTGATAATGTTTCAACTCGCAGAAGAATGGCAACCCTCAGGAAGATGCCATTCCTCGAATATTCATCCTTGCATTGGGGGAGGCACGCAAAAATCGAACTCTCACACCACGCAAAATCGCTTGTACTTGACCTATTAAACCAATTTGATCACCATATATCTTCTGTCTTACTCGCCAAGAGGATATGCCCTTCTTGGTTGGGCCCACTTAGCCATCGCCCATTCCCTGGTTTACACTGTGCATCCTACTTCGGAATTGATGAGGTTATAACTGCTTGGATAGAGATGGAAAGCTATAATATCAATCAAAGAGATTTTATGGGAGTTACTCCGCTATCGCGGGCCGCTTGGCAGGGGAATCAAGCAGCAGTGGCGCTACTACTCACACGGGACGACATTGGTCCTAACGAGCCTGACAATTATGGCGCAACACCACTCTGGGGCGCTTCTTTCAATGGGCATGAGGGGGTGGTGAGACTACTACTCGCACGGGACGATGTCGATCCTCACAAGCCGGACGGCGATGGTGAAACACCACTCTTGGGCGCTTCTTTCAATGGGCATGAGGGGGTGGTGAGACTACTACTCGCACGGGACGACATTGGTCCTAACGAGCCTGACAATTATGGCGCAACACCACTCTGGGGCGCTTCTTTCAATGGGCATGAGGGGGTGGTGAGACTACTACTCGCACGGGACGATGTCGATCCTAACATGCCAGACAACCATGGTGGAACACCTCTCTGGTGGGCTTCTAGAAGGGGGCATGAGGGGGTGGTGAGACTACTACTCGCACGAGATGATGTCAATCCTAAAAGGCCGGACAAGGATGGCCAAACACCACTCTGGTGCGCTTCTTTCAATGGTCATGAGGGGGTCGTGAGTCAACTACTCGCACGAGACGATGTCAATCCTGACAAGCCGGACAACGATGGTCAGACACCGCTCTCGTGCGCTTCTTCTAATGGGCATGAGGGGGTGGTGAGACTACTACTCACACGGGGCGATGTCAATCCTGACAAGCCGGCCGACCATGGTCAAACACCACTCTTGGGCGCTTCTTTCAATGGGCATGAGGCGGTGGTGAGACTACTACTCGCACGGGGCGATGTCGACCCTGACAAGCCAGACAACGATAGTCAGACACCGCTCTGGGGCGCTTCTTCCTATGGGCATGAGGGGGTGGTGAGACTACTACTCACACGGGGCGATGTCAATCCTGACAAGCCGGACAATTATGGTCAAACACCACTCTGGGGCGCTTCTTCCAATGGGCATGAGGGGGTTGTGAGACTACTACTCGCACGGGGCGATGTCGACCCTGACAAGCCAGACAACGATAGTCAGACACCGCACTGGTGCGCTTCTTCCAATGGGCATGAGGGGGTGGTGAGGCTACTGCTCGCACGTGACGATGTCGATCCCGACCAGCCAAACAAGTATGGTCGAACACCACTGGATATCGCTGCTGCGAGGCGACATTGGCCAATTGTAGCCCTCCTCCAGTCTCGAATCACTCCCGTCTCTCACCTGGATTAAGCTCAGGGGCTCAGACAAGGATTCGCGTACATCCTCTCCCTGCCAATATTCATATACATCCCTTCCAAGATAGTATCTCTATACATACCCGCTCTCGGCACAGGTTTCTCCCTCTCTTCGTAGCCTCTTCCGCCCCTCGATGTCTTTATACAATTTCCCACCCATTCCCCCTCCAATCAATTTCTTTCCATTTTTTTTAAACTCCGGTCTTCTATTTCATTTCAGATATGGTGCATGAAATCACTGTGTTGTGTATCACATTATTGTTTATCCCCACGTCTACTTTCTTTTTGTGGTGTTCAGTAGAGGGCGCTGCTATTGTCCCAAGATGCCCGGGATCGTGGCTTCATATGTTGCCCTTCCCAGAGTTTCGTTTCTCTCTACATATAGGCCTACTGTCTCGCATAATATTATACCGCACTCTTCTTCAACCCTTAGAACTAGAATTATGACCTCTCATACCCACCTGCCACATGTTACCCATTTTGTGTACCATAACCGTGCCGAGGTTCCCGCCACTTTGAAAGACGCTAAGCGACCTTCAGGGTTTCACGGCACTCCCTTGGAGTGCCGGGCAGCTCAACGAGACTTTCTCAGTAAATCCGCATCGTACAGCCACAACCTTTGTGATGTCTGCCAAAACTTGCTCCACAATTGAAGCCCGAATCCAACAGGCAATTTAAAGGCTTAATGGACAAAAAAAAATCCTATATGGTTGCCATTGCTGAAGAGTTTGAGGTGCCTTAGCAGCGAGTCAGCGCTCACTTGAGATCAGGATAAAAGCAGTGGAACACTAGATCAAAAAAAAAAATGGAAGGAAATTTCAAAACAAATGTGAATAACAGTAGAGGACAGGAGTGAGAAACAAACCCCTTAGAAACTCTTCTTTTGTGATATTGGTTGTTTAGTTGTCAATGTCTCTACTCATGTACAATAAAAGTCTCGTTCAGCCGTCCACATGGTTGAGCAATCGGCACTCCCTTGGAGTACCGTTGTTGGGCTGATTTCGCAGGACCCGTTTAGTTTGGATGGTGTGTCGCGCGTGCCGAAATCACCCTCCCGTGCGTATGTGTGACCTATTGATATACCGGAAGACAAACAGGTGGAAAGTTGACCAGACGATGAATTGCCTAAAGGCCTTGACAAGGGTGAAGTAGGGAGCTATGCGCTTGAACGAATTAAGAAGGAGAGGAAAGGTTGTTGATTGGCTTGCTTTCCCCGGTGTGATTGTTCGTTACTAGTCTAGTCTACATGAGAGGCGGCTTATGTGCTAAAGTGTGTGCGCCAAGCTAACTACTAAACAGAGTTTTTCCGTGGGCCCGATCGAGCGACATGACTGCTCTCACTACCCTAT
>Ga0307509_10006423_pt1 | contig 15836 bp, 17 predicted proteins | sample 10_EM_MG_FD_202245 | JGI IMG/M metagenome (GOLD analysis project Ga0307509, IMG submission 202245) | Populus trichocarpa ectomycorrhiza microbial communities from riparian zone in the Pacific Northwest, United States - 10_EM | ecosystem: Host-associated > Plants > Roots > Unclassified | place...
AGTCGTAGATCAGGGGGAGTCAGGAGGTAATAGAGGAGCACCAGACGCAGTCAGGACGCACAGGACGTAGGGGTCCGTGTCCAGATGGCGTCAGGACGGATGGCGCTAGGTGACGCAAAGTCAGGACGCGACGTTGATCCGACGCTACGCCCTGATTCGTGATTAGCATTCCGACGTTACGTCCTGATTCGCCATTAGCATTCCGACGTTACGTCCTGATTCGCCATTAGCATTCCGACGTCCCGGGCGTCAGACGCACGGGGCGCACAGGACGCAAGGTATTATTTTTGCTGATGCTACCCATGCCCAAGCAGCCACCTATTGGAAAATTCCAGAAAGTACGATTCAGGCATGGTGGAAGAAACAAGATGATATCTTGACAATTAAGAAAGGGTCATATGTTCAAAGAGCAGAAGGATGGATTTGTGCTTTGCCAGAGATGGAGAGAGAGTTGTTTGAAGATTTTATTAAACAGCATCAAAGTGGGAGATTAATTAGAAGGGGCTGGTTTTGACGAACAGCTCTTGTTCTGTTTAAAAAGCACTATACAGCAGATCCAAGACTTTTCGTGTTTTCAACACGCTGGTTCAATGGCTTTCTCTGGAGATGGTGTGTATCCTGCTGAGTCTTAACAAAAAAAGCTTCCAAGATACAAGAAGAATATCAACGATTAGGCGTCATCTGACTAAGATTCAATCGCCGGAACTCCCAGCCATACAACTAGTTTGAAAGAAATCAAATTACAGCAGATATTGGATGCTTCCAGCTTAGCAATATTTTAAACCTTAATGAGACACCAATCCTCTTTGAATACCTGGATGGAAAGACGTATGATATTCAGGGGTCAAAAACTGTAGGAGGAAAAACAGAATGTAGTGGATGGGATAAGCGTCAAGCAACTCTGATTCTCTATATTTTCACAGATGGAATTTCACGAATGAAACCAACATTGATTTTTCATGGTAAAACTGGAGAAGAAATAGCTAAGAAAGAAGGTCACAAGTGGAACAAAAATGTTACTGTGCTTTTTAACTCGACAGCCTACAATAATGATGTAATCTTTCCTGAGTTTCTCCAGAAAGAGCTTATTCCTGTACTTCACGGTGGTACGATGCACTGGAGCTCTGTTGCAGCAAGAGGTACCTTATCCTCTCTTAACGATGCAATAAGCCTACACTTATCCACAAACGATCTAGCAGTAGCCAACAACACTTCCTCCGATAACGGTTCTCTAGATACATGCCCGGGCCAATCTTCAGCAGTGCACCATCCATGGTTATCATCCAGCCTTCCACAACCCAATAGCCTTCCAAGACAACATAGCAACAGCTCTCCGCTCCATACTACCATGTCTAGTATTTCCTCGATCTCCGTTAGCCCGCATTCAAGCAATTTCACCGAGAATAAGAGTGGGGGTACTTGTCCGATACCACTTCAGGCCCAGATACCACGCTCTTATACTCCATATAGCCTGCTGCTTATGGATCGAACAGCCTTCCATGTGACAGAAACTATTCTGTCTACCCTATGCTCCAATCGAATAATTCCATCCATTATACCTGGAGGTTGTACTGGCTTACTGCAACCATTAGATACTGCCGTTAATAAGCCCTTTAAAGAGTACCTTCGAGAATATACAGATACTTACCTTGATGAGCAAACCACCAATGGTCATGATGCAACAAAGTCCTGAGTTAGTGATAAGCGTATACTCACCACTCATGTGGTCGGTAGAGCCTGGCATCCATTTTGTCAGCACAAACAAAAACTAGTCATGAAGGCATTTCGGGATGTGGGAGTGACCTCACCTATTGATGGCAGCCGGGATAATGAAATCCACAAAAAGGGATTTACACCAGCAGAGGTAGCACTTGGAGACTGGAGTTCAGACCTTCCAACTCCCATTGCCCATCAGCCGGCTGAGAGTTTCCGTGTTCTTCCAGCAGAAACCGAAGCGCATGACAACTTGCACTATGTTTGGACTTGTGAAGAGTACGAACACTCTCCGGCAGAGACCAATATTTGCCCACCGGCCGGAGGCAACATTCTTAACCTTACTCCGGAATAAAAACCTCTTTCCAACTAGCTCGCCTACTACTTGGAAGGCTCAGAAGGTGGTTTGCTAGCAGGTTAGAGGTGCCTCTCCTATTAAGGTTTGTTGTATTTTCCTTTTTAATTTGTGTTCCGAAGTAGTTTTTTCTTTCTGTTTTTGGCCTTGTTTCCAGAGGAGGAACATGGACTATTTCGTGCGCTGCTCTCTTTGTAAATCGGGATACTTCCCGGCTTGGTGGCTGAAGTTGGGAGCCTATCCGCTTTTCATACTTCTAGTTCTCTCTTTTTTTTATTCTGGTTATTATTTCCATTGGTTAGTGTATATAGAAAATGGTTTTTAGATATGTTTCTTACCTTGTTTGCCAGTTGTACTCCTCAGATGCTTGTTTTTCGTTCAAGAGGCAAACTTTTTCTCTCGCTTTTTTCAATGAGTTAGGGGTTTCACAATCCCTGTTCTATATTGCCACCCTGCCGATCACGTCTTGGCGCAAAACCGGATAACACCAAAAAATACGGTAATTTACTTTGTGCGGCCAAGGTCGATATCACTTACGGTAAAGCTTTGGAAGGGATAATTTACTTTGTGCGAGGAAGGTGAGTTGACTGGGTGCAACCGTTGCCATGTGGACTTTCTTATTTCTACCCTTTGTCCTTAAATACCGCTGTATTTCTTATGAGACTGCTTGGCATTCATGGGAAATAGGACTTGACGGAATTTTTCACGCTCGCCTATTCGGAAGTGGTTCTGGCAGAATGGCAGACACCCTAGCGCTGCATTCTGTATTTTCCAATCTCATGGCCTATCACCTGGGATAATGTTCTTCTCTACCAACTAGGCTACACAAGGCTTTGCTTTGCCACAGTAAGCAATGTCTCAGGCTTTGCGAGGGCAGTTGAACTGTTCTATTACGGTCCGCTGTTGGAAGACTCTGCATGGGATGGGTCTCAGGCTTCTGGCCGCGGTCTCATTTCGTTAACCAATTGAAAAAAGTGCAATTGCCAGTCTGCTCGCAAAGAATTCAAAAACCCTAGCTTCTCCCCCCGACTTTTACGAAGGTTCTGCATCTTGCTCGCTGTATTTTTGTACTCTTGGCAGATTACATAGCTACAACAAGTGCAGATTCGTCATGAATCACGTGTAGGTTTTTTTTTTTGCTTTTACTAATCTTTTGCACTACCCGTATTGTCTAGTTGGAGTGCAGCTTGCACCCACTTCTTGAAACACTAGGGCTCGCTATTAACGACACGGGAATCCTCCCGCCACCATACGACTTCAGCCTAGTCTCATTTGATAAGTTCGGAAATCTAGATCCGCTTCCTGCAGGACTTGGCGATCTACCACTCTATCTCAATCATGATGGCTTTTTCTCCGTCAACCGTCCGCTGGACCTTACCGTCCCTTCTCCCACAGCGGTCACTTCTGTCAACCATGATAGCCACCCTGCGATTCAACCTTTGATTTCTAACATTCCTGCCTTCTCCGGCGAAAATCCACAGGTCGTGACTGGCCATTACCAGTACATGAATGATGGTGCCACTAATAGGTCTGCCGCCTCTCCCCTAAAACTCATGCCCTCCCTAATAATTTTGTAGTAGACCACGAGCGCACTCTGCGAGACGCACCTACCCTTGCAGCGAGCCAGGTTGCACCTGGCAATCCTCGTTTCCGACCAAGCAAGCGTTGGACCGCCACCACGAAGTGAAGCATCTCAATATCCGCGTGGACTGTCCGATTCCGGGTTGTGAGAGGGTTGGAGATAAGGGAATTAAAAGAAAGGATAACCTTCCTGCTCATGCATGGAACAAACATGGGATCAGGTTGCCTCGTCAATCCCAGGGTAATTAAGCGAGGGTTAATCACGAGATTTCACTCGAAAGGACCAGTTTTTTAGCGGAATTGCATTGTTTGTGGGGTAGCATGCTCCTGGAAGGGTCAATTCGCGATATTGGTGGGATATTCCGCTTGAATGCTATGTTCTTTCGATTTTTCCTTTATTTTTGTTTGTCGGTTAGCTTTGAGTCCTCAAATGAATAGTCGGGATCATAGGTGGTAAATTTATGGCTGTCTGTAATTGGGGTTTGTTTTTGAAAACGAATAAAAAATCTCCATGATAAAAGGAAAAATGGGGTCTTCTCTACTCATAGAGGCGGGAGATTGGTCCACGCTCTTGAATTTCCGCATGTCGCTGTACATTGTGGGCACCCACAAATACCTATGCCAGTAATTGTGAGCCTACCGGAGTGCATCAGCAGCTGAGGGGATAATAGGAATTTAACATCCCCGGCTCGATATCGAGATCCACCAATGGAGTAAGGGTGAGTTAGGGTTTGCTGTGCATGGACCACGCTCCGGACTGCCGAGAGCCTTGATGTTCACCATCTGAAGCATGGATCGGGTCTACAGGAAGCCAGCTGATACGCTACCGATTAGATGGCGGGTGGGAACAACCCATTACCAATTAGGCAAAGCGTTTCGGGATATCGCTCAAAGGCACAAGCGTTGTCTCGGGGGTGGGGGAAAAAAGGTGGAGCCGGTCGCTTGCACTCCCGGGAGTCATAGCTCACTACCCACATGCCCGGGAACTCCCAACCTCCCTGGGGCTGGAGATCTCGAAGCTCGCTACAACTTGCTTTCTTATCTCCAGCTCGCGTTCTTTGTTGTCCCGCCCCCCCACCCCTAACTTCTTCACTGCCCTCATTGTCACATAGGGAGATATCGATTGCAACGACCCCAAGCGACCAGGGCAGCAACCTCTCCACCAATCCTTCCGACAGTGGACTTGTGCATGAAGCATGATAGAATGGTAGGATAGGTAGAATTGTTTTGGATTTTCTGACTTCTGTCCATTTATGGGTTTTCTATGTCTTTCGTATTGGCTACTACCTCAATCTATTAGGTTATTGGATTGGTATTGGAAAATTGGCTACCGGTAGGCTTGGCTTCCTAGATGCCTAGCGGTACTAGCCGGCTTGCTTTTGGTATATGACATCTATCGAGTGAATATTTCGTTAATGCGTAGCTGGCATTGTCAGATGCCCCCAAATATCTTTTCAACAACAAGATTAGCAAGGCATGATGGATTCAGAGTTCTGATGCGGATATAGGCCAATTGATTGTGTATAGTAGATATAAAAGACAGCGACAAGGAACTTATCGGAGGAGAGGACAATCGAAAAGTGGTTAATAACAGTAAAGGATAATAAAAAACAAAGACAGATGGAAAAAAAATGCGATGAGCTGATAATGAAGAAATAAAGGGAAGGACGCGCTTCCTTATATTTTTCTTGGGGCCGATCCTTCCTCCATGGTATGCTCCTTGCGCAGCTCTCAGCAGTTTCTCCAACTCAGTCGTTTCTGCTCTTGCTTGTCCGAGCCACTTCGGAGGTGCGACCAGAATGCCCGAGAGTATATTTAAGCTGCCAGCCGTGGGTTGAGTTTGTAGCGGAGGATGCAATGACTTGTTACAGTACTTACCAAGGCGCTCGGGACACCTATCTATTAGCGATTTTGAGATAATTATCCGTGTCTAGTAGAAATTTTCCCACCTCACAAACTTTTGCGGCCCCACGCTGGGCAAGAAGACACTTTGCTCGGTTACTCATTCTCGGCCACCTCTTCTGCACACACACGCTACTAAGTTACAGGAGAAATTAAATCTGGGCCTATGTCTATGCAAGGAATCAGTCAGCAAAGCAAAGTACGGCATTTTCTCGTTAAATACTCCATCGGGAATCTCAATTGGGATTGATGTCTTAACGCAATGGGCTTAGTGGAGTAGGTAAAGCAAATTGCGGATACCAGTTACCGTATAATCTGGTGAAAGTCGGATTGGTGCTAGTGAGGATTTTCTTGAACCTGTCCAATCACCGCTGCCCATGTGTTTAAGCTGTGGCGAATTTGCCTTCTTCGTGGCCTCCTGTTGGCTCGGTTGCCTTAGTTTCGCGTTAGCTCCAATCCGACTTTCACCAGATTATACGGTATTGGAATCCAACCGCTTAGCTATTATAAGCTATGCTGTTTCTGGAAAGCATTATCCCTTCTCGCGGCATTTTTTCTCGGTTTGCGAAGGTTGGGGGCCAGACCGCCTCTGTAGGGTGCCTTTGTAAGCGAGGATAACTGCAGTCAAAGTGGGTATGGTGAGGGGTTTGCGAGAGCCATCCTGTGAAAGACTACCAAGAATTTCTGACTGGGCTAAATATCTACTCGTATTATGAAAAAAGTAATGATTTTACTCCATGTCGGCAGCTGGCTAGGTAGTTTCCATCTTCAGGATCCATCCCACTGGCCGAGCTGCTTGCTATTAAATCCACAGTTTTTTGTGAGATTGCTTGGCATTCATGGGAAATAGCAAGGTGTGAAGACTTTCATGCTCGCCTATTCAGAAATAATTAAAGTAGAATGGGAGACCCCTAGCTCTCCACCTCATTTTTCTTAATCTCACAGCCTATCACACGGGATAACGTTCTTCTCTTCCAACTGGGCTATGATACACAAGGCTTCCCTCTACCACACTCAGCCATGTCTCAGGCTGAGTGAGGGGACTTGAGCTGCTCGATTACAACTCGCTGTTAGGAGACTGCATGAGATGTGTCTCAGGCTTCGGTGCAGACAGTCATCGCATTAGCCAATAGAAAAAAGTGCAATTTCGCTCGCGAATAATTCAAAAACCCCAGCTTCCCCCTCCTGACCCTTACGAAGGGTTTGCGTCTTGCTCACTGTATTTTTGCACTTGGCAGATTACATAACTACAACAAGCCTAGATTCATCATGGATCACGTGTAGGGGTTTTTTTTTTGCTTTTGCTAATCTTTTGCAGGTGCATGTGGAGCAGCAAGTGCAGCTTGCACCCACTTCTTGAAACAGTAGGGCTCGCTATTTGCGAAACAGGAGCCCTCCCGGCCCCACACCACTTCAGCCTCCTCTCATTTGATAAGTTCGGAAATCTAGAACCGCTTCCAGCAGGACTTGGCGATCTACCACTCTATCTCGATCATGATGGTTTTTTCTCCGTCAACGGTCCGCTGGACCTTACCGTCCCTTCTCGCACAGCAGTCACTCTTGTTGACCATGATAGTCACCCTGCGGTTCGACCTTTGATTACTAACATTCCTGGCTTCTCCCGCGAAAAACCGCAGATCGCGCCTGACTATTGCCAGCCAATAAATGATGATGCCATTAGCAGGTCTGCTACCTCTCCCCCTAAAACTCATGCTCTCCTTAACAATTTTGTAGTAGATCACGAGCGCACTCTGCGAGAAGGACCTACCTTTGCCGCAAGCCAGGTTGCACCTGGCGATCCTCATTTCCTACTAAACAGGCGTTGGACCGCCACCACGAAGTGAAGCATCTCAATATCCGCGTGGATTGTCCGATTCCGGGTTGTGAGAGGGTTGGGGATAAGGGGATCAAAAGAAAGGATAACCTTCCTGCTCATGCATGGAACAAACATGGGATCAGGTTGCCTAGTCAATCCCAGGGAAATTAAGCGAGGTGTGATCACGGAATATCACTCGTGTTTCATTTGTTGCAGCGAAATTGTCCCTCGTGAGAGTGGGATGTTTCTGGAAGTGTCACTTTGCGATGTTCGTGGGAATGTGCTTACATGGTTCATTCTTTTGAATTTTTCTTCTCTTTTGCTTATCAGTTAGCTTTCGGCCTTCAATTCATATTTTGCTTCTGTCGCATCCAGGCCACCCCGGGTACGATGTATCGGTGCTTGGAATTTTTTTGAAAACTAAAAAATCTCCGGGAAAATAAAAATAAAAAGGTGTGATGTCTCTTCATGCTTAGAAAAAAAATATCGACCTTTTCAACTATACCTTGCTGATTGTTGGGGGATGACTAATAGAGAGCGAGGTACTATAGAGAGTAGGCAAACTGGAATGGGACTTTAGTAGGGGGAGGCGTAGCGCAAATCCAATTTTTTTTTGACACCTGGGCCCTACTGTAGTCACCTGTTAATACCGATCTTAATTCCGGAGAGAGAATGCGTGTGATTATATATCTCCCACATTTCCCTTTGAACTTGGGCTCCGAAGACTCGATCGTGTTGTTAATCACCGGCACTCACTCCGACTTTCATACTCCTCTTACCTTACGCTGTGGGTACCCATCTTCGTTGTTAGAATAAGCATTCACCATTGAGTTTAGTACTCGGTGAAAGGTCCGAAAAGTGCGGTAGATGGTCAGGTATTGCGGTGAAGAAAAGCGGTGAAGAAAAGAGGAGAGCGGGGGGTAAGGATGGAAATGGAATTATTTTGTTCGGAATACTTCCGGAAGAGTAGTTCTTATTTTCTATATTTAAGAGCCCCTCTTGTGGACATTTTTTGGAAGTATATGCTGGTGAATAGTCCCCCTTTTATATACATTATTCTTTCTCCATCCGAGCACCCGGGCCCACCATCGGTTTATCAGAAGTTTATAAGAGATAGAACTTGCACTCTATACCGCCTAGTGATTGTGTTTCTACAGAAACCTAAGTCTGTGTTCCACCTAATTCATGTATGCTTGCCCGCAGTTACCCAATGCATGGCAAGTATTGTGGAAGAATGTGGGGCGCCCTGCGGGTGCCTCACCTCACAAGCTATCACTCGGAGAACCCCAGGGTTCGGCTGTAAGGTACCGCAAGTTCCAGTATGATACGATACGGTAAACTGATTAGGCGCCATCTACTGACCATGGTGGAGTTTTAGATAATAAACAGGAACCTTGGTATGGTGCTCATTGTTGAAAATGGTGCTGCTCGCCATACTCACGATACTTACTTTGTTCAGATAGCTTCCAGGAGCACGCTTGTTTGTGGCTTCGGGTATGCGCTGAGGATTCAAGCGTATGGCTTCGGCTTCGGGTGTTTGGTTTGTACATTCTGGAAAGCATTGCGAATGGAGGAATGCGCGATAGTTTTGGGATCGTGCAGCATTCGGAAAAGCCTGGAGAAAAGTGGGGGGGAAAGCGGAAGCACTGAGGCCAGCGTGAAAGAGCTGGAAGCTCAGAGATGGGAAAGTGTTTGTTTTTCTTTTAGTTAGCCGGGAGTGCTCACGGGGAGGGAGAGACTCACATGGAGTAGTGTGGTGCCTCATGTATGGATATGATAACGTTGTGATTGATATATACTCCTGTGATCGCCCTTAGTTAGAGGATAGAGCATCGAGCATCGCGGAGCTGTTGAGCGAGAGACTGTGGTCAAGTTAGTGAAGAGTTGTTCCCTGTTCCTGAGTGCGATCGTTTAGCTGTGAGTACCCTAGCGTTTTTCGTTTCGTTTCACCATCCGTCACTCGCCTTGGGTAGTTTCGCCATGAAGTCGAAAACTCATTTTTATTGCCCAGAATTACCGTTCTGTAACAGCCCGTTTTTCGTAGCAGTGGTCATCCTTTCATCCTTTGTTCACGGTTCTCTGCCATGTTTTCTTCCTGGGGGCAGATTCATAGAAGTATTCATGTGTAGAGAAATTATGAAGAAACATAAGCACTGAGGGCCTTTCTAAAATTGATAATGAGGAGGTAACTGAAAGGCGATGAGAGTTTATATGCAGTGGGGTAGATCGGGTTAGATTGCCGTACGTCGACTTAGAATAAATGCGTAGGTGCAAGACAAGATTAGTTGACATCGGAATTTAACATGGGAAATACCGTTTTCCGGTATTTTACCCACTAATGTAATTTACGGTATTGGCCCCTTGGTCCCAGTGGTATAAGGAACTGGAATGCGCCATATTATTTGAACCCTGGGCTTATTGCTGGGATATTTCCGGAGCCATAAATATCGAGCTCAATCGTAAGGAGTGAAGTCAGAATATTATGCGTAGAGCGTTCTCTAAGGCCTAGGTGCAACCAGTGTTCCCAAGCGTCCAGTCCGTCCGTCTTTTGTCTAGGACGGGACGGACGCCAAATTGCAGCTCGTCCTAACCCATACCGGGGAGCAGTGTTCCCAACCGTCCAGTCCGTCCGTCTTCGGGGGAGGACGGGACGGACTACGGCTCATAGTCCGTCTTTTTGGGGGTACTAAGACGGACTACGCCCAGGAAGGTGACGACCGGACGGACTATAGGGGACCATAGTCCCAGCGCTTGGACCTCCTGTACTAGCCAAGCCGAAATCATGTACCTCCAAACGAATTCTTTTCACATCATGAGACATCACTCTTGCAGTCCCCGGCGGTCCCCGGCGGTCCCCCGTAGTCCCCCACCGTCCCAGGCCGTCCTCATCCTTTTCCGGCCGTCCCCACCCGTCCCCCACCGTCTCCGGCCATCCCCTGCCGTCCACCCCCTGCCCTGAACTAAAATGTCTCACCCTGTAGGGCCCGCCGTCCTGCCCAAAGACGGCAGTCCTGCACTTAGGCCGCCCCGGACGGACTACAGATAGCCGTCCCGTCCCGTCCGGGGCTCTTAGCAGTCCCCCCCGGACGGTTGAGAACACTGCCGGGGAGGGGCGGCCGGGCCCTATAGGTGTCTCAGCTGAACTGCAATTTTTAAATATCCTGAGCAGGAAGTCTGTGTTTGAAGAAATGAAGCATCTTTATTCCAATGCTCTCAACATCATCCTCAGGTATTAGATATCAAATCTCCTCATTGAGCAACCAAGCTGTGCACTCATATCCGATCCCAGTTCTGGGCACCCCAAACCTGCCCCGGTTCCCTGACCAAATTTTACCGCTGTCTCCTCCGAATCCCTAAGCTGGGAGTTGTCAATAAGGTACTGGGGCAAGACTTGTAAGATAGAATCCTGAGGACCAAGTGATCCCTGGCTCCTGTGAGAGGAGCGCGGTAATGCTTCTGACATAATAATAACAGTCAAGATAGAGGAATCAAAAAGCGCTAGGTATGAGAAAGTCAGTGCAATCGGGGCATATTCAACCTTGTCGCTGAGGCATATTGAATTGGAAATCCTCCCAGCTATTCTGTATATTTAAGCATACTTTCTTCTCTTGTTAAATTTATGAAGCAACAGCTAAGCGGATAAAGCAACCACTGACTATGGATGTTTTTATGAAACACTTGTAGGTGACGGCCGTTCTTACTAAGGATGCCAGGTGACGCCCATCCATTCCGAAGACGGCCGGGCCTACCGGAAGTTCCCGTACGCATAAAGACTGCAGGGCCCAGCCTTCAACCTACAGTCCTGCAGGGGATATTGAGGACGGATGCCCTCCCCGGCCGTCCTTACCCACCCTGCCCGGGACGGACGGGACTATTGGAGGCCAGGGCCCTGCAGTCCGCCCGGGATTGGGAACACTTCCTGGGACAAGGTACTTCTCTTCCAACTCTGCTACACTAGGCTTTCCTCTACCGTACTAAGCAATATCTCAGGCTCCTCGAGGGCACTTGAGGTTCTCTACTACGGTTCGCTGTTGGGAGACTCTGCGTGGTGTGCGTCTCAGGCTTCTGGGCTGACATTAATTTCATTGGCCAATGGAAAGAGGGAATTCCGTTCGCGAATAATTCAAAAATCCCAGTTTCCCTCTCCTGACCTTTACCATGGTTCTGCGTCTTGCTCGCTGTATTTTTGCACTCCTGCAGATTACATAACCGTAACAAGCGCAGATTCATCATGAATCACGTGGAGGATTTTTTATTTTTTTTGCTTTGCTGATTGAATCCTGCATGGTTACTGCTAGTCCCGCAGCTGTAGAGCTTGTGATCAGCAAAACGAGTACTGAAACGATGACTTTGGTCCGGGCAGATAGTATTCTCTCGTGAGCGATACTAACCCCAAAGCAAAGCAAAGAACGAAACGAATTGAACGGGGAAATGATATCCCTATCAGGAAACGAAACAGTACCGCTGTGGGCAATCGCCGCTCGCACAATGGGTAGAGTTAAAGAAATCAATGACGATGATAAAAAGAATCCGTAAAGAAAGACATAGAACTATTCAGCAAACACAAGATCTGAGTCGTCTATGAACATGTCGTTGTTCCTCTCGCGCGCACTCCGTGTGTTCGGCGTTTAGTCTCCGTTGCCTCTCCTCTTCCTTTTCACCCCACGATCCTTGCCCCTCCTTAGTAATCACTTGCCCACTCCACCCGTCGAACTAACTAGCTATCTAAACTGCCCGCTACGACTATATAGAATACAAGAAACAATTTAGTGAAATTAAGCACGTCTAGTTTTAGCCCCACAGTACCCTCCCCGCACCATAAGAGTTTAGGCTAATCTCATATGATAAGTTAGGATCCACAACCGCTTCCGGGAGGGCTTGGAGTTCTACCACTCTATCTCGATCATGATGGCTTTTGTTCCATCAACGGTCGGCTGGACTTTACCTTCTTTCCTCGCATAGCAGTCACTCTCGTCGACCATGATAGCCACCCTGCGATTCACCCTTTGATCACTAACATCCTGGCTTCTCCGGCGAAAATCCGCACGTCGCGCTCGACCATTGCCAGTACTAGCACAGTCCTGAGTCTTCAAAATAGGCTATAATCGGTAGAGAGTGTATTGGGGTTCTTGTCCGTTCTGTGCTGCCAGCAGCGTCCTATATATGCACAAAAACTCTTCTACACGAAAACCTTTTTCCTTTGTCCATCGCTCAAGCCCATTCTTCCATGACCGTCTCTTTCTTTCCAAACCACACCATCAACTATCCAACACATCTCGTCCCTGAATCCCTTGACTTCGTCTGAACTACATACAGAGTTTTCCCTTCCTTAACGTTCCTGATACCGGTGCCTGTTTCGCTAACATGATAGTGTGACACTTGCCTGTTCCAACTTCCAACTAACCTTAGTTCCAAACGTTTGACACCTCCTAGCGTAATTTCTCCATGTTCCCAAAACATCTCCGCTGCAGCTCTAAAACAATCTCCAAACCAACGTTCTCCTCATCCATACATATGTTGTAGTAGCCGTGTCGTAGAAATGGAACCTTCGTGAATATTCTAACAAATATTATAACACTGAGTACTGAAAGAACGTTTTCCGCCCGGAGGAAGATAATCTCCGCCTGCAGTCAAGTCAACAAGCAAACCAAGAAAACCAAACACCGAGAAATGATCAAACCGCTGGAAATACCTTATCAGAACCTAAGTGGGCAAACGCCGCTCGCACTTACAAGAACTGGTAAGGTATCGTCAATGTTGATCACGGAACACTGATAAATGGAAACCGGAACCGTGAAAACCCTTCTTTTTCCGTGTGTCTGTGTGTGTGAAGGTACAAAGCCGTCTCCGTCTCCGTCTCCGTCTACTTCGCCCCTTCTCCTTGCTAAAACCCCACGATACAACCCCCTGATTACAAATCACTCCCTCCCCGGGAGTCACAACACCTTTCACGCCTCAGTAAAACTAACTAAACAGCTCACTTGAGCCTCAGAATATAAAAGAAATACTATATCTGGCTAGCCACCCGTAGGCTCACTTTTTGCCCCACAGTACGTCTGATGTGGGGGTTGAGTGCTCGGGAGGGGTCATTGAAAATCGGAAACCAGAGGGTGGCAGTGTAGGGGTTATTTGGTCGGATGATGATTTGGTCTGGAAAGAAATAAAATGATATGGAAGTCGAAATAGACCGGTTTCTTTGAAAGTATACTTGAATGAGTAAGAATGAGCATTTATTTGGGGTCCCGTTTGTGAACCTAGCCAACTATAGCTCTTTGTCCCAACCGACATACCTATTTCTGGGTTTTAGCTTAGTTTGTAGACAATTGCGAGAACCGATTTTCACTTTTTCTCACTTTGAGGGCCGAGTTTGTTTCCCCTACCACTAGTTCTGCTCCCTGTTACTCATAAGCAGCTGGCATCCCGGTGCCTTTAGATTTTCTTTGTTATGAGCTAGAGGGTACCTAGGTTCGGTAGCGGATGGTAACCTTAGTTGCAATAAATGAATTTCCGCTCCACGGGTAGCCAGTGTTCCCAACGGGCCAGGCTGCTGGTAGGCCGGCCTATAGGCTATAGGCCGGGCCAAGGCGGGCCGTTCCGACCAATGGCCTAGGCGGATATAGGCTGAATCCTCTTAGCCTATGAAAGCCTATCAGGCCTGGTAGGGGCCTATAGGCCTGGCGGTTAGCGCTGCAGAGCAATAGTTCTCTTAAAGGTGGCATGATTCCCAGTTATCTTTCATCTTTTGTTTTTGCGCTCTAATACCCCCCCGTCCGTGCAAACTTTGAGCTCCAACAAAATGACGGATTCACAGCCCCAACAAGAAAGTTGTGAAAATTCGCCTCCAAGTTCACCAGCACAGTCCTATCTCACAATTGTTCCATCTGATTCTGTTTCATCTACTGGCATCGCCCGGAATCCTCAAGATCTCATTCACCTTAATGTGGACCCACTTTTACTGCAGTTAGGGGATCTTCGTCATGGGAGATCAAATCAATACCCAACTCGCCCTCCTGATATAGGATCAGTTATAAGCACAATCAGTGACCTTACTGATACACCTTCTAGTCTCTTAACCCCAACAGTAGAAAATACTACGGTCGCACACAGTAATCTTTCCTCTATTCCGGAACATTTCCTTACCACCAAGAAAATACGAAAAAGTTGGGTTTGGGATACCACACATGGTCAGGAATACTTGGAGGGAACCAAATGGCGATGGAGATGTCAACATTGTAAGTAATCCGTATTCTATTGAGCCTTGTTCAATCATCCCATTCCTATTCTTTTAGAAAAAGATTTCCCTTATTAAAATAGCCTTCACTTTCTTTTGCAATGGTCGATTTGGATAGAAGAAGAGAATAGAATTAGCCCAACCAAACTAGTGCTTAGCTTTATACTCTTACATGATATTAATATAAGATGTATTGAGTTCTAGGCCCAGGAAGAAGTTCAGCGAAGACCTTTAGTGACGCCTCTACACGCAATATGATTGAACACCTAGCGGAGGATCACGGTATTACCAAAGACAATCAGCATGGAGAAAAATCACGAGCCGTGCAACGAATTGCGGAAGCCTTTCAGCATACATCACATCCTCGTACTATTCAGTTTAACAAAAAGATCTTTAAACAACTACTTGTACGGTGGATTATAGTTAGTAATATCAGCTTTCGTCAAGTTGAAATACCAGCCTTTCGGTTCTTGCTTGCCTACTTGTGTGCTTGTGTAAGTGCTTACTTTTATACTATCCCTTGACCTTCTAATAGTGCCAAGCTAGCCAGGAAAATGATGAGACAAGTGGGACTTGGAGTATGGGTGGGCAAGGAGCACATCTACGCGTAATATCAATAACAGTAAAGCACCATAGTTCTGCAATCATCTTGGAAGCAGTTCTCCGACAGAACTTACCATACACCCAGTTTTTAAGTTGACCTACTTAATTATAGTTTCAGCACCAGGCCCCGATATGTCCTCCGGTAAACAACAACCTGCCCGTCTCATCACATCAGCAAAAATAATACCTTGCGTCCTGTGCCCCCTGTGCGTCTGACGCCCGGGACGTCGGAATGCTAATCGCGAATCAGGACGTAACGTCGGATCGACTACGCGTCCTGACTTTGCGTCACCTAGGGCCATCCGTCCTGACGCCATCCGGACACGGACCCCTACGTCCTGTGCGTCCTGACTGCGTCCTGACTGCGTCTGGTGCTCCTCAATTACCTCCTGACTCCCCCTAATCTACGACTCTTCCGTTCCTACTGCGTCGGGTCCTCCGCTATGGCGTTCTGACTGCGTCGGATCTATGACTCTCCCGCCCTGATGCCGGTTCCTTCTCAGCGAATGTCAGGGCTTCACTCATCTTCAGATCTCGCGTCCTAATGTTTTCACACCCTGCCGACCTCGTCCGGATCCCACGATCCGCATCTCTCCCTTCCTGACGCCTGCTCACTTCTTCCTGATCTTACGCCC
>Ga0307509_10006424_pt1 | contig 15835 bp, 4 predicted proteins | sample 10_EM_MG_FD_202245 | JGI IMG/M metagenome (GOLD analysis project Ga0307509, IMG submission 202245) | Populus trichocarpa ectomycorrhiza microbial communities from riparian zone in the Pacific Northwest, United States - 10_EM | ecosystem: Host-associated > Plants > Roots > Unclassified | place...
AAAAAATTAAAAATTAAAATATGACAGGTTGAAATTTGATCAATAATTAAATATCATAAGCAAAAATAAAATTTGAGAATTTTTAAGCCATTATTGAGGTTTTAATTGAAGATAAAATTTAGAAAATGGCTTAATTTGATTTAATATGACTAAGAGTAAAATAAATTATAAGTTTAAAGATAATTTTGAAATAAATAGCCAAGTTAAAAATTAAATAGAGGCTTAATTGAAAACCTAGATTGAAATTGGGAGTCAATTTGACTTATAAATGAAGATACGAAGAAACAAGGACTAATATGAGAGCAATTGAAAGATCAAAGAGCATATTGTAATTTTGTCGAGGGTGAATTGAAAAACATTAAGAGAAAAAAATGAAAATTGACCAACATAAGAAAATAAAAGGTCCAAGGACCATAAAGCAAAAAAGGCCAAAGTAAAAGGATATGTTTGAAATTAACACAATTAAATTAGGAAAAACCTGATTCCAGACAACAAAGAAAAACAGCACCATTAACATTAAGAGTCTATTTGGACACCGTATTTTTTAAAATTTTAAATTTTTATGAAAAATTATTTTTTTATATATTTTTAAATTGTTTTAATATATTAATATAAAAATAATTTTTTAAAAATAAAAAAATATTATTTTAATATATTTTAATAAAACAATGTGATTTGTGAGTTGTTTAAATTGGGGAAGAACACACTTTGAAGATTCAAATAAACAGCATTATTTTGTTCTTTAATCTTGCAAATTTCTGAGTAAGACAGAAACGAATGACTGTCATGCTATCTTTGAACTTAATTTATTACCTTGATTGATTCTCTTGACAACATAATGCAAGAAATGTATTCTCTAGCAGGCATGCTACAATCAAGACACAAAGAATCATGATTTAATTCCTTGAATCCACTTCGGATTCTGAGCCAAACACACAAATTCAATTAGCATCTTTTCTAGACTATAATACAGCCTTTCCATTGTTGTTCAAGATCCAGCCTTTAAACTTTGATTCTCACTCCACAGATCAAGTGAAGAGGGATTGGTGGCCAGCTCCTAAGCTGATTTTAAATTCAGATTTATAGGTCAATTTTCAAGGATTTGATTTTCATTAAAATATTGGTGATTGTTTCCATTCATAAAAGGAATGAACAGAGATACCAAATGGGAGAGGGAGATCGATAAAAAAAAGAAAAAGAAAAAGAAAAGAAAAGGGGGAAGACACAAGGGAAACAGTATATACAGGCTGACCCCAACCAGTCCCCATAATCGTGAACCAGGCCGACCCACATCGTCCTCCAACTCTCACGCTGTTGTCTCCTCTTCCATTCGCTAACCACCAAGAGAAACAACCTCGTTCCAGCCACATAGCAGTAGTGAGAATTTCGAACCTAACCGCCACTCCAAGCGACCAGGTTCTCCTCCTTCCATGGTAGCAATGAACAATAGCTAAACCAGATGAGAGAAGACGCAGTAGAGAGAGAGATAAAAACTAAAACTGACTGCTTGTGTTGATTATTTGGTTTTGCAGGTGACGGTGAGATTCACCGATAGCATAAAAAGAAAGAGGAAGAAAAGCCGTTTCAGATCCACCAATTTTCCCTTTTCACTGGCAGCGATGCGTGGATCCACGCGCCGGCAGTAGCTGGTAGCGTGTAGAGCCCACACGCCGCCACTATTCTCGAACCTCAGTGTATCCCAGCAACTTCTCCAACCATGAGTACCCTGTCCCAAAGGTGTTCTGCAAATTTGAAATGTGTTTTCGACATTTGCATAAAAACTTTGTATTTCATTTCCATGCAAATTGTTTTTGCTTGATAATAAGTTTATCAAGAACATTAAAAGATTTGGCCTAAATAAATTGACCCATTAAGCTTATTTGCCAAAAATACAAAGAAAAAAACTCATGGGTTTAAAATAAATATATTTTAAAAAATAATCATAATTACATTCTCGAATAAACCTCAAAGAAGCCCAGAGAGTCCCAGTAATTCTGATCCTCTGCCACCAGACCAGGCTCATTGCGAACCAAGTTTCAGTCGAGAAATTAGTATTCTTAACAATGATCATACTGAAAACAACCAGAGACTGATTTTTGGAAAAAATAACAAAAGATTAAACAATTTCTAGTTTTAAGTGTTCAGATTTCTATCGCCCATTAAAAGTGAAATTGAGAGATAAAATAAAATGAGATAGAGAGAGCGAGTGTTTAGTGTGATTTCAAGAGATAAGAGGGTGTTTGGGTAAGAGGTGTGATTTTTTTTTTAAAAAAGCTATCACATTTCTTACTAAAAAGCATGTATTTTTTGCTTTTAGAAAGTGTGGTGTGTGTTTTAAAAGGGTGGTATTTTAAAAAAAAAGCTACCACACCTCCCACCCAAACACACCCTAGGACAAATAGAGAGAGAGAGATAGTGTTGAGTGTTATATGTCGTTAATTTTATTTTTTGATCATTTTTAAATTTCTTGTTCCGTCCATGATATAAAGTGTGATTTTTTAAAATATAGTGGGAAAGTAAAAAAAAATATCAAATTATAGGATTTTTTTGTAATTACCCCTTAAATAAATATTGTTTAAACTTAGTCAAATAAAAATCACGAGTTAAAATATATACTATTTTCCTATAATTTTATTTAATATTCTAATTTTTCTTTTTCTTTTTTTAATAATGTTTTAAAATACGGTGTCACCATAATTTTTTCAATAGTCAATAGCATGTTTCGCCCCTTCACTCCCTCACGAAGCGAGGAACCCGAGAGGATGTGAATGTGAAGTTGGTAATTCCAAGTTGCATTATATTAGCATCATAAAACAAACAAAAAAAAAAGATTTTTTTTTTTATCTTAGAAATAAACAAGTTTTCCGCAAAAACTAATATATATATATAAAACTTCAACGAAATTATCCGGTCTAAACAATAATTTTTTTTTAATCTAGTTGTCCGAGCCAGCTTGCGTGCAACTCGACTAATTCCACGGATCCTAAAGTTAACGATCATATAAACCTTCAATAACTCTAAGATTTGTAAAACTCGAACTAGTAATTTTTAAAAATAAAATTTAAAACCTAATCAATTAAACTAGACAACAAGAAATCCTTGTATAAGTAATAGCTGCCAGGATCAAATCGATGGAAAATTAAGTCTCGCGAAGGTGTAGATTCACTAGTTCAAGTTGGCCTAGAAGGTCACTTGTAATATTTTATATGTATGTTGGAATCTAGTAATCTTATATTCCTATTAATAAATGTATGAATATATTATTATATAATTGGTACTGTCGCTTGTTAGCAAAAAGCTTTTATTTTAATGTAAGAGGTCTAGGCTCAATACTTAAAAAACATTCTTTTAATTTTTCTTTTTATCAAGTGACACATTATAGGTTGATATAGAAATCGAAAGTCTAAATTAGCAGTTAAAACAGTTTATAATCAGGTTAGAGATTGTTTGGAAGTATGATTGAAGTTATTTTTCAAAGTATTTTTCATTTAAAAATGTATTATAATAATATTTTTTTTATTTTTTAAAATTTATTTTTGACACCAACATATCAAAACGATATAATAATAATAATAATAATAAAATAATTTTAACCAAAAAATTTAAATTTTAGATAAATAATATTTAGATCACATTGTTAAACACTATTTTAACCCAGTTTATACCGAGTCTTACAAAGTTATAGTTGTAAAAAATTGTTGATAGTATATGCTATTAAAATGCTTGTGTGTTATTATATACTCAAGAAATTAATTTTAAAACTTCAGATTTTTTACTTTCAAATGGTTTACAAAATTGTTTTATTTTTTAAAATCTTATCAAATACACTATACATTAATTTATGGAGAAAGAGCTATAAAAGCCAAAATAAAGAAACAAAAACTCATGGTAGTTAAGTTGCACAAGCTAGTTCGGACATCTATATTAATTTAAAAAAACACAAAAACCCTTGTTTACTACCGACAATTAGTCTGTAATCCTTGATCATTGACATTCGCTCTTCTCGGTAGCTTCGACCATTTCTAAGTTCTATATATATGATGTTTTTATTGCTCACCGACTCATTTTAATAATGTTTTTTTTAATTTATATTTTAATATTTTTTAATTTTATCATTTAATATTTGAGTTATTAGAGATTAAGTTTCATGATTTGTTACGATTTGCTTTCTATGAGGTAATTCTAATCTCATGATTTGTATCGTGGGTTTGATGAGTTAATCTGGTTAACTTGAGTGTTTTTTTTTTCGAATTTGTATTTTTTTAATTTAATCCTTCAATATTGGCTTGATTATGATTAGGCTTCATGATTTGTTTTGGTTTACTTTTCATGAGGTTGTCCTGATCTCATGACAAGAGTCTTGCGAGTTAACCTGAATAAACTCAGGTTGTTTTACTGTGTCATTTTTTAGATTGAATTTTTTTAATTTTACCCTTCAACAATGAGTTGATTGAGAATTGAGCATTATGATTTGTTTCGATTTGTTTTTTTACAGGTTATCATAGTCTCATGAATCCATGTGGTGAGTTTAGCAGATTAACCCGATTGACTTGTGTAATTTTTTTTCCTTTTTTTAATCTATGTTTAAATGTTTCCTAATTTCATCCTTAGCATTTAGGTTATTAGAGATTAATCTTCATTATTTGCTTTCTATAAGGTCATTTTAATCTCATGATCTGTGTCGCGAGTTTGAAAAGTTAACTCGGTTGACTCGAGTTTTTTTTTAATTGGTATTTTTTTTAATTTCATCTTTAAATACTGAGTTGATTAGGAATTAGAATTCATGATTTATTTTCGTTTGATTTCTATAAGGTTATCATAATCTCAAGACGCGAGTTTTGCGAGTTAATAGATATAGACTGAGATTGTTTTATTGTATTCTTTTTTTAGATTGATTTCTTTTTTCAATTTCATCATTTAACAATGAGTTGATTAAGAATTGAACTTCATAATTTGTTTTGATTTGCTTTTTATGAGATTGTTGTTGTTCTAGGATTAAGACAACACATACATCTAAGAGGGGATAAATTAGATATGCGAGGTAAAACTATAAATTAAATTTTTTTTACCAAATAACATGCAATTCTAAACACTCAACCAAATGAGAAAGAAATAAATAATATAAATGTGATAATTAAAGTGTGAGAGCTTAGAGAGATTGCACCAAGATTTATAGAGGTTTGACAAACCACCTACTTCTTTCCTTGAACTTTTATTCAAGAGTTTTATTATTACACATCGGTATTCTTAGTAGGTGAGACCAAACCGTTACAAGATTTTTTTGTTGGTGCAAGATCTAACCCAATCCTTTTACGAGCTTAGGATCAAACCGTTATCCCTAATTCTTTTACGAGCTAAAGACTAGGAAACTTTTTACCAGTACTTGTTGAAGGACAAGTATTAAACCACTCATAATTTTATCTCAAAGAGACTTTCCATAGTGTTTAGAGTGTCATTTATATTTTTCACGATATACTTTCTTAATAAAGTTGATTGGAATAACAATTAAGCTCTTTAGAAGAATTTTTTTTCAATTCACACATAACCTTGTTTTTTGATAATTACAAGTGAAATAAGGGTGTTATATGTTATTTTTTAGAGGAAGTATGCTTAGATTTTTGCCTTGGGAGTTCCACACTTGTTTTGGGCAAGTAAAAGGCTAGGCTTACAAAAGAAACTAGTTATTAGACATAATTTTATGTATGTTCGTTGGCAGAATCAATTAAACCATTTTATAATCGATTAGATCATTTTTGAAGAACTCCAAGAGTTTCTAGAATTTTTTCAGAAATAAACTAGCCATTTGAGAAACGGTTAGACCAATTTGAAAAATGATCATACTGTTTATAAAAACAGTCAAACTGTTTTGATTACAGCCTTATCGTTTTCAAAATAACAAGATCATTCTGGCTATTGTCAAGATTTTATCTTATTTTTTAATATGGTCTTTTCTTGGTTTTCTTTATTGTTTTTGGATTTGTTTAGGTATTACAAGATATTCTAAACAAGTCGTGCGTGCTATGTGACAAACCATATTACAAAGTCTTAATAATCAAATTCAATTAACCGTATGTTTACAAGTTTTTATTCTTGACCTTCAGAAATCCTTTACGTGCTTATTTAATAACTTGTTAAATTATATAAACCTGTACAACTCATTAAAAAGGTGTGTGCATGTACCCCTGAATAAAAAACAAACAATTTTTTTCAATAAAGCCCTAGACATCAGTCCACCATTACAGGGCAGCAAACTGAGTCTATGGACATGTAATATATATATATATATATATATATATATATATATATATATATATAATACGGCAAAAGTTTTTGACTTCCATGCTCGGAAAGGGAGGTAAAGTATCTGACCAGCACATTTAAGTCCACGGAAAGTTATAAAACGGACAAGGAAGGACATGATGTGTAGCTCTATGGACTACAAATCTGTGGTGAAAAAGACAGTGTTAATAATGGTGGATTAATTAATTAATATCAAAACTCTTAATTTATTACCTTAGGAACTCTTAATCTATTAGCTTAGGCTCTTAATTCCCAAAAGCAGGATGTGGTTTTGGGCCATCCCAATTTCATCAAACAATAACTTATAAATTAATAAATCATATTATATTGTAAGACACACTCGAGCAGAGAAGATCATCACCTGAGGCAGGAGAAATTTTATGTGATTTATTTTTTATTGAAATGCTAAAAAAAAGAATCATTTCATTATTGAATGGCAGGGACAAGCAGGTCCCACCAATCTATCACGACAGTGAAATAAAGGCTCAGTGTCCACAAGCCATATATGGTGAAAGGGAGAGGAGAGAAAAAAAAAAAAAAAAAAAAGGTTTTCTAGCTCTCTTGTAGCTCTATATATTTTGAGTTTTTTTTTAATTGCCAAATCGAATCTTAGAATTAATATATATATATAAATAAAAAAATCTGAAGAAAAAAAATATGAATTAAGGTTTTTATTTATTATTAGATTAAAAATGTCATCTCACCTTAAACACGATTTCAGTTATTAGATTATTTTGATAAAAGATATATTTTAATTTTGAAAACAACAGTTTTGGCCAAGAAAATATTTAAAAACTTATAGTTTCAAATGAAAAGAAAATATGAATTAAGGTTTTTATTATCAATTATAACCTTTAATTAAAAACATTTTGGAATAAACATTGACTACAGATAGCAATTTAATTGCATTCCATTATGAACCGCAATAAATAGTGATGAGAAATTCTTATTGATATTTATTATGACTAACAAAATTAATATAGTAAAAAAGACTGAATCTTTATATCAATGAATTGACATACAATATAATCTTTAATTTATTTATTTTTTCCTTACACTTTAATTTATTTATTTATTCCCGTCACGTACATAATATGTGGTTGAAAATAGATTGCAAATTCTGATATTACAACTTAAAAAAAAAACAGCAATTCACTATTATTATTATTATTATTATTATTATTATTTTTGTTTGTGATAACTAAATTCTCTTTACAGGAGTAAAATAAAACAGCATAAGCACACGATATTATTTCAAAATAATTATGAAGCATACACCAGGGATTTTTTTATTCTGAAACATGATGCGCCAGAGATCGATGAGTCCATAGCACACGGTCTCACACACGGTTACATAGCATTAATATTACAGCTTAAAAAACTAGGTAGGGAGCTTAGAACAACAAAGGTAGATTCTGCAACACATGCAATAATTCAAATGGTATCCTGATTTACTTCTAATTATATAGAACTCGACGATAATCGAGTCACAGAAGTGAACCTGCACGTACCGTTTATTCAAGCAGAAATTAAGCAAGAGAGACTCAACAGTAATTGAGTCTCCGGTTTCATGTATGGACATCAGACCAAGCCGGAGCCACTGAACTTCTCTTCCATAATTTGGTTGAATTTTACTGCCTTGCCATCTGTCAGATAGTTTTTCCAGTCACCTGCTTTACCTTTCCTGAAAAAGGATTTGTTCTCGAAAGTAGGGAGGTCAGGAAGGTAGTATTTTCCATTCTTGTTCACCTCCAAACGGCTCAGATTCTCGAAACTACACATGCTCACAATTTTTTCTGGAGCTCCTTGTTGCTCTTCCTCGATGGAAAAGGGGTGGCCCATGAACTTGGCCATTCTCTTTACATGGAACGGCCCATCAGTCTTCAAATCTTCATACTTGACGAAGAGTACTTTCTCCGGGAATTCCAAGCTTGCTTTCCAGAACCCTAGAACATGGTCCCAGTATGGTCCGAAAGGATAGATCCCTTTACAATATTGCTCTAATGCCTCTTCCAGAGGGAAGGATTCAGAGCCGATGCCACTCACTTGCTGATCAAAATTCCAGTGAGAAATTAGGACATCCTTGGGATCCCTGCATATGTAGATGATCTTACAGCTTGAGTCTATTATGGATCTTGGCAGGGAACTGTAAGGAATATGTGTTGCCACAAATGGGGTTTCTAGGTTTCTGTTGTTTGAGTCTTGGGCCAGTTCAATCTCCAAAAAGGGCACAATCTCATGAGGCAGTTTTTTGAGCAAAGGGTTTGTGGAATCATTGACCCGATTTCGTGACACGATGGAGAAGGCCAGTGCCTTGAGCCAAGCTGTGCCACTTTTTGGAGAGCTGCACAAGACAATATCAGTTGGCTGGGGAGTGAAGGACTCCTGAGCTGAAATTACATTCTGTACCAACGACGGACCGTACCAAAAGCCTTGATACTCGTAAAGTTTTCCAACTGGTTTCCAGCCATCATCTTGACGAAGATTTGAGATTATCTTTTCATATTTGTTCTTGGTGTTTGGAGATTCGCTGATTTTTGAAGCATCAGACATTTTGGAAGGGGATAAAGAGAGAGAGAGAAGTGAAAATGTGAATAATTCTTCTGTAACCGATGAGTTTGTGAAGCTCAACATGCAGGGGCCTTGTATATTAACTAATTACCCTGGCCAGAGGATTGATGGTGACAGACAAAGATGTTGCAATGTGAAAACATTTATTGGTGGATTTATGTGCCCGCCCATCCCCCATATTGTTTTTCTTGTTGATGGTATATATTCTATGCCTAATTTTGACATAGTACTGGCCAATATTTATGGAAAAAAACAAATAAATTCAGTAGACATGTGAATCACATCCTGATAAACAATCAATGATTGATATTTGTTCGTCCACAAGAGTGTCATTTTGTTTGATCCTCGCCTTTGAAACTCAACATGCTCATAAAGATAAAGATATAGTAAATAATAAACTAATAATGAAAATAAACTAATAATAAACGATAAGCATTTATATTTTTCTTTATAAATTCTAATATTTATTAATTACTAAGAAATTATCTACGAAATTTATTATCATTTTTTGCATATCCCCGGAAATTGAGAGCAGGTGCAAATTCTCTTAATTTATGACCTACCATACGATCTATTATATAAATAGGTAAATGCTCCTTCCCTCTAGCCTGTTTGGAAATGTAGTTGCGGTTGCTTTTCAAAATACTTTTCACTCGGAAATGCATCAAAATAATATTTTTTTTATTTTTTAAAATTATTTTTAACATCAGCACATCAAAATAATATGAAAACACTAAAAAAAAAATATTAATTTAAAACAAAAAAATAAAAAAAAATTCAATTTTTTTCAAAAGCGTTTTTGAAACGCAAAAACAAACAGGACCAAGTAAATTGTAACTTAAGATCCTCCTTCTCTTAATAAGTTTTGATTTTTGATAAATAATATAGAATAATTTTTAAGATTTCACTCGACAGTTTAATTTTTAAATTATAATAATCATTTAATATGATATCATAGTTTTAATATAAAAAAATGTTAGTGATTTTAAATCTAACCATCAATTCAACGTTGAGTTTATCAAAAACTGAATTTGATAATTTATTTTAATTTGTTTTTTATAAAGTTATCATGGTCTTATGATTCAGTATATAAATTAATAGGTTTACCTGAATTTACTTGTATCGGTTCAATATATTCTCCTCTCAATGTTTATATATAAAAAAATTTATCTTAAATATATATTTTTAGTTAAATTATATTTTTACTAATTCATTAAGATGATTGAATTATATCAAATTAATTTCTACATGGTTAAAAAAAATTTATTAAAAAAATATTAATAATAACTAAATATTTTTTTATGTTAAAAAAATTCATCTTATTTATAATATATTGCGGATAAAAAAATATATATTATTAACTATTGGCACGTAGCTCATCTTCGCTCTCTTATTAATCATAAACAAACGAAAAGTCATCATGATGCATCAAACTCCATTTTGCAAGGGCTTTTATTTTTTTTCTTTTCGTCTTCATTTTTAACCAAGCTTTTCAAGGGGTGGGCTGGTCATGACAAGGGGAAACAAAATGGTGCTGGGAGGGTTGGATATAATTAAGAAGTAATGCCAAATTATATATAAAAAAACAACTAAAATAGAAAGAAAAAATAATGTAGCTTTTCTTGTATATTTTTATTCTTCACCATAGTGTAATGATTTTTTTTTTCATAAGAAAAATTACTTGTTCTTGGACTAAGAATATTTTTATCTTTTATATGATACATTGATCATTATATATTTGTTTTGAAGTATTTTAGTTTGTATTAAAATTTAACCATCTAGGTGGTGGCCCAGTGGTAAGAGTTTGGAACCAAGAGGTTTGCTCCCTCTGTGGTCTCAGATTCGAGCCCTGTGGTTGCTCATATGATGGCCACTGGAGGCTTACATGGTCGTTAACTTCAGGAACCGTGGGATTAGTCGAGGTGCGCGCAAGCTGACCCGGACACCCACGTTAAGCTAAAAAAAAAAATTAATAAAATCTCCATATAAATATCTATATAGAATAAATATAGAATAAATATATAGAACATCGCACTGAGGGTCTTGGCCTGGCGGTGGGAGGGGCTTGTCTCTTTCCGCTGCTCCTGGGTTCGAGTCCTCATGTGCACGCCTGTCACCCCCGCGGTGCCTTAAATGCCCACTGGGTTTGCAGGGTGTTCAGTGGGCCGTGGGATTAGTCGTGGTGCGCGCAAGCTGGCTCGGACACCCACGTAAATAATATATATATATATATATATATATAGAACATCATACAATCATTGTTAATGATTAGCTTAGAATTGAGTCCATCCAAAATTATATTGTTCAAGATTTTATTTAAAAAAAAAAAAAAAAAAAGGTAAAAAGGCATCATTTTGAATAAGCTATTTTGCACTAGTGTTTTAAGGAGACATCGGTGTCCTTCCAACTCAGCCTGCTTTTACAGCCAACCATTATAATTCATATCCTAGGGCAGATTCATAACGCACTAAAAAGGTTTTAGCAACTCCTTTGATATATACACGCACAAGCGCGTGTGTTAAAGAGGTATTTTACTATCAAATTAAATTTTAGTGTTTTTTTATTTTAGTGTTTTAAAAATATTTTAAAAAAAATTGAATTTTTTTTATTTTTTTAGTTTTAATTTTTTTATATCGTGTGCTAATATCAAAAATAATTTTTAAAAAATAATAAAATATATTATTTTAAAACAATTCAAAAAAAAAAAATATTTTAAAAAACAACCACTACACTAATCTTAAAAACTCCATAAAAAAAATAAAGCTACTGAGCTTTATATATACTGTTGCCTCTATTGTGCCAGCTAAAAAAAATGATTTAGGCTAAAGTTCTGTATAAAATCTACTTTCATGTCTACCCCCACTTAAACATTAAAGTTATTAAACCGGATTAAATCATGAGTTGATTTAAGATGTAGGTCACCATTGGATTCAAAACTCACATCATAAGTTGGATAAGGTTTTGACTAAATCCGCTATATCATGAATTAACCTCTCAAGTTAATCAAGTTTAACAAGAGACAACTCCTGCTTATTTTAATTTGAAACCCGGTTTAATAGATCAATAGGCTGTTAAGATGACCCGTTGACCGAGTTCAGGCTGCAAATCACCGATCACCGAGGTGACCTGTTCTATTAATAACATTGATCCCACCTCTCCTATCACCCTGTCATACATGAAAAAGCCTCGAGGATGGAGCTCTTCCACCACTAAATACAGGACTCAGTTTCTAAAGACATTTATAGCAAAAGAAAGTGACCTTTCACCCACTCGATCAAAGACCAATATCTAAATCAAATTGCACTGAGGGTCTTGACCTGGCGGTGGGAGGGGCTTATCTCCTTCCGCTGCTTCTGGGTTCGAGTCCTCATGTGCACGTCTGTTACTCCCGTGGTGTCTTACATGCTCACTGAGTTTGTAGGGTATTCAGTGGGCTGTGGTGCGCGCAAGCTGGCCCGGACACCCACGTAAATAAAAAAAATATATCTAAATCAAACTAGTCATTCAAAATAAAAATCAACAGTTAGAAATAACATATATCCATAGCCTTAGTTGATAATTTAAAGTTCGTGTATTCAATAGATTTTTTTTTAATGAAATTTAAATTTCAAAAACTCTAATTTATCTAATTGTTATTATGCAAAAGTCCCCACTCTTTATTTCCATATCGAGCTTTTTTTTTTTTTTTTGATGAGTAGAACAATATAAACACACATGTGTAAAAGAGAGTGAGTGGTCCTTGAAAATGAAATTGGACAATTGCCTACCAAACTATAATTTGGCTTTTCCACAGCTTCTTATATATCATCGTTATAATATCGAATAAAACATATCCAACATTATAATATTTTCTTTTCATGACCTGAAAAATATGGTCCGTATCCTATAATAGCTCAACTCAATTCTAATAAAAAAATATTTACAGATAAAGTTTACAAACAAATTAATGTTTTATTTGATAAATGGTAATTTGTGAGTTAAATGATTCATAAATGATTGATTCTTTATGAAGTGTTAATTAGTTCATTTATAAAAATTAAATGACCAATATGCAAGTAATTATTTAATTGTAAACATAAACAATCAAATATGAAACGTAATTTTCATGATTTTAGAATTTTATGATTCATACATTCAAATAATTATTTAAAGAAGGCTTTAAAAAAAAAAAGTGGACTCATAGCAAACTCTTTGAGAGATTGAGATCTTGAATGTGATTTGATTAAAAACTTGTGTTTTTTTTAATCATAAATTATTTTTATGTAAGATTTTAATGAAATAAAACAATAGGATTAATTTATTTCTGAATAAACTTCTTAAATATCACACAACTATCCATCCATAAAATGTGCAATTATTAAATAAAAAACAACTAGGTGTGTTGTGAAGGTGGTTCCTACGCAACAAGCACATTTCATTTTTCTACCAAAGTCAATATACATATGTTATGAAGATTTAATGGCCATAATATAAAATAAAATAATTAAAAAATAAAAGATTTTATATTGATGAATCCGTTACCAAAATGACACATCATCAATAAACAACAAAATTACCAACAGTATATCTCATCACTATATTCTGTCAGTAAATCTAAAAGTGTTGTAACCGGCCACATTTTCATTCTCTTGTCCTTCTTCTTCTTCCTCTTTTTTTTCCTCAGCAAATCAAAACAACAGTCTCACCCTTCTATTTTGGCACAAATCTAAATCCCTTCATTACAAATTTCAGCTACCCAACATTTGGTAGTGTTAACATTATTGTCTTGATATAAATTTTTCTAAATATTCCCTATATCAAGTAAGCAAACCTATTTATTTGTGTTTTAAGTTAATGTTTTGTTGTTTTTTAGTAAGTGTAGTGTAGTTTGATTGTATATTTTAGTGTTTTACAATATTTTCATAGAGAATTAAATTTCGATTTCTATTTTAGAGTTTGTTTATGATTTGGAAAAATTTGAATTTGCTTGTAATTTGATGTAATTGATTTTGATTTTATAATTTAGGTGTGTTATACTAAAGAAAATATAGGTTATTTAATATGTAATAATCATATTTTATCAATTTTATTATTAAGCTGAAAATTTTAAAGAAATCAATTTTTTTATGTATGTAATTTGTCGCACGTCAAAAAATCCGCGCGGCGTCGGCTGGCGATTTTTCGTTGTTATGTTTGATTTGATTTTGATTGGTTCGTTGGAGTCGCCACCTAGTAATTTATTGAGGGCTACTAGGAAACCTGATGTACTGGTCTTGTCAGAGATTCACGAGAAAGGGACTGGTTGTGATTAGGGAAGGTGTTAGCACCCCTAACGCACCCTACCTGAGGTAAGCTGCTTCGTGTACTTGATGTGTTTTTTAAAAATAAAATTTTAACCCAATTCTAAGGCTTTGATAACTCAGTTATTAGTTCCCAAAATATATGTAGATGCATGTTCTACATTTTCATGGAAAATACAACATGATTTTATCTATCCTTTAGATATTTGAGCATATAAATTAAAATATTAAATTCATTTTTTATCTCAATAACATACATAAAAAAAAACAAACACACATACACTTTCACTATATTTTTTCTTTTCTTTTCTTTTTCTTTCTTTTTTTGTTACATCAACATTACAAATTATAAAAATCAAAACTAAACAAAAAAATACATTAAACGATTTTAAAATTACAAAAAATCAGCCCCAAAACAATCTGAAATTACAGGGATAGCCTTCTGCTCCCGCAGGAACACTGGCGGCGCGTCTTCCCACGCGCCACCGCCACTGGCGGCGCGTGGCTTCACGCGCCGCCGCTGGCAATGCCAAAAACGGGCGGATCTGCCCTGCTTTCTCCTTCTCTTCCCTTCCCTTCCCTGCCGGCTGTGGAGAGCACCACTACCTGCAAAACACAAAAAAAACACAAGCAACGGTCTGTTTTGCTTCACTGCAGATCCGGTTTCTTCTTCTTCAGGTGGCCGGTCGCTGGACCATGGAGCTGCTGGTCTGTGGGCGCTGGTTGAAGGAGACGGCTGTGGCTTGCTGCCGCCGTTCGGTGGCTGTGGAGGAGACCGAAGGAGAAGAGGATCCGTTGAAATGGGGGGGAGCTGGGTCTCGGCTGTTCAGCCGACTGCTCTGGTGAGAGAGAGGGAAGATCGGCTGAGAAGGAAAAGAGATCGGCTGCTGGCGGTGGAATCCGTTCGTTGCAGGCTGAGGGGGAAGCCCGGCGCCGAAGGAGAGGATGGAGGGCGGATCGGCGCTGCTGCTGGTGTTCGGTCGCCGCTGCGACCGACAGTGAAGAATGTGGGTCTGTGGCCGCTGAAGCTCCGGTGGAGGCAAGGGGAGAGATCGGTTGGCTGAGGAGAGATGGGGCTGTTGTGTTGTTGCTGCCGATGGAGGCTGTTCGGCCGACTGTTCTGGTGAAGGAAAATGGCGTTGGGTGAAGGCTGGAGTGGGAGCAGCCAAGGAGATAATGAGGAAATGCAGAGATGAAGGGAAAAGGGAGAAGATCGGCTGCGGGTTGGAAGGAAAATGGAGCCGCTGCCTCTTGGTTATTGGCCGAGACAAATGAGCGGCTGAGAGGGAAGAAGAGGAACAAGGGGAACAGTCTTGTGGTGAGCGAGGCAGAGGGCGTGTCTTGTGCTCTCTGGTTTCGGCTTTGAAGATGAGTGAAAATGGGGGCTGGCGATGGCTGGTTTGGTTCCTTTTTTTGTGGCCAGGGGAGGGGGTTAGAGGCGGCTGTCAAGGGAAAAAACAATGGCCAGCCGGAGGGGCTGTGTTGTTGGCTAGAAAAAAATGGGGGAGGGCCGGCGGCTTGGAGAAGATGAGATAGGTTTAGGGTTGCTCTTCCCCTCTTCTGATGTTGTCAAAATTGCCCCCCCTTTGTAAAAACCAGTGTAGCTTGGTATTTATAGGAAAAGTTTTGCTAGGTTTTCAAACTAGTCCCTCAACTTTTCCTTTCCTTCTCTTTTCCTCTTTTTT
>Ga0307509_10006425_pt1 | contig 15833 bp, 13 predicted proteins | sample 10_EM_MG_FD_202245 | JGI IMG/M metagenome (GOLD analysis project Ga0307509, IMG submission 202245) | Populus trichocarpa ectomycorrhiza microbial communities from riparian zone in the Pacific Northwest, United States - 10_EM | ecosystem: Host-associated > Plants > Roots > Unclassified | place...
AATAATTTTCTCTCACAGGTTACGATTCTTGGACGTGAACCAAGCTCGATTGAGCTTTTTGTGGAAACGCATGTATGAATTGATTACCACCAAAAAAGGGTACAATAGCTCATGGATAGTCAAGCTTAGCATTTTGTGGTATGTTGTTTTCAATCATTTTTTTTTCTTAAGTTATTATTGTTTTGAATTTGCTGACTTTGTTTTGTCCAGGATACATATAACACCAGGCTCAAGGAGAGATATGGTGATGATCTTTTGACCCATCTGGATCTCGATCTAGATTTAAAGTTGGAGGCAGGATTGTCTAGTGAACCCGATAGAAATCAAGTGTACGGTCTTTCTAACACTATGAGTGAGTTCTTGCAAACGACCCACAATATTTTAACCGTTGGAAGCTTACAATTAGTTTTGAGTATTCAAACTCCAGAGTTTGAGGCAATTTTAGACCAGCGAGTTAAAGATCAGATGACCCATTTTGTTTCTGATTATGAATGACTAAGTGCTGAGACGGCTGAACTCTGTCAAATAGTAATGGAGATAAGATCACAAATGGACGACACATGTGCTCCCTCTTATTTAGCCTCATGGTCCAGACAAAGACTCTCTTTCTCCTCCTCCTCTAGTGCTTGTATTCTATATTAATTGTATTTGAACTTATAAATATTTAAATTTGTAATAAATATTTGAATTTTATAATAAATTAATTTATTTTTAATTATTTTCTGTTTTTTTAATAGATTTTTAAAAAAATATATGTTTTAAAATTATTACTGACGGAGTTATCAATGGACTATTGAGAGTTGAAAAAGAATTAGTGCAAATATCAATACCACAATTTAATCACCAATGGAATAACAGACGGTTTGTTTGATGGTTACATGTCAAATTCACTGATAGACGAAAAAACAATCACTAATGGAATGACATATAGTTTTTTTTATCAGTGATATGTTATATACAACGATGAAAGTACTGACAAAATAAAGTGGGTAAAGTTTTTTTTTTGCGTGCTTTTTCCGTTAGTAAATTCATTTGTAAATTTATTACCGACAGACCATAAATCATCGATGAGAGTTTTTCTAATAGGTTATTTCCATTTGTAATCACATTGGCAAGTTTCATGCTGACAAACTGTGAGTATAAATATTGATATAAATGTTGTGATGTCGCGGTCACACAAATTAATCACCTTAGCTTAAATAAAGAAGATAGTATAGAGCAAGCAAGGGGTCGATCCCACGAGGAAGGTTTAGTTCAGATTTTTATGCTATACAATATGCAATTGGGGGGGGATTGAGGTTATCTAGGCTATAACAGAATTAAACAATCAAGCTAAATTAAATAAATCAGAAAATTATCAAGAGAACAAATCTTGGTTTCAAGTAGACGTCTACTTACAGAAATTAGAACCGATCATTGAAACGAAACATCAATTTATATTCTGAATCTTTATCTTTTCTTAACATAACTATCTGCAGTTCATGTTTGATTTGTTTGAATGTTCTCCCTAAGATTAATAATATAGATCTGCCACAATTATTAAACTCAATTGCTTCACAAGATTATATACCACAACTCTGGTTTTGATATCAAACTTAGCAATAGATTGTTCACAATAATAACTTAGAATTCGCTTTAGCAATTAAAATAAATAATCATAAGACATAAGCATAGGAAAACAAACATATTCATTGTATAAACTGAAGCATAAAACATTAAAAAAAAAAGAATATCAAGGCATTTTATATATAAAACATAGACAAAATACTAGGTAAATATGGATAAAACTATCAAATAATATGGTTGCATCAAATACCCCTACACTTAGCTCTTGCTCGTCCTCGAGAAAGGATAGATGAAATCAAACGAAATTTAAATAACTAAAATAACTATGACTAATCTCTTAATCTCCCATCAATGTCTAAGAGTACAAGCATTATAAACAAGAATACAATAAAAAAGGATAAAGAACATAAATTTTCATGAATTTATTTACATGCAAACTTCAAAATTCAATTAATCATTGGAATTTAAATGAAATCTATGTCATGCCAAAGTGATAGGTCCTCTCATTGATATACACTCCAACACTCATGTGTTTAGGGTTTATGTGTTTAGATCTCTCAAATTCAATCAATGAATATGTTCCATCATAAGCTTGCTCTTCAATCTCATCTCAATTACTAAAACATTACAGGCAATGCATGAATCAAAAGGTCTTATTTTTTTGTTGTAATGGGACTAAGGTTAAGGTGAGGTAAAAGAAAGGAAAAGAAACAGCTAAAACCAAAGGAAGTAGAACATTCAAAAAATGATTTTTTGAAACAAGATATCTCATCAAAGCACATAAATTTTCCATCTTTAAGCACCAATACTTAACTTCTTTTGATTTCAAGCTCCATCAACATAAAATTTTTAGAACAAAATGGAACGCTTTTCTTTTCTTTTCTTTCTTTTATCTTCTTCTTTTTCTTTTTTTTGCAACTTTGCCCATTCTTTTCATCTAGCACCACTTTTTTTTCTTACTTTTTTTTTCATTATTTCCAACCATAATCCCATGAGATATCAACAAGTATTTACTCTACTAATTCTTGGCCAGGGGAAAAGGAAAACATATAAAAAGTTAAGGCTTACATATAGGTAAAGCAAAGAAAAGATAAAAAAGCTCAAAAAGGGCTCACTATGGATAATATGCTTTAGGTTGGCTTTTTGGCTCAAGTGGTTAAAATTCCTAATGCCTTTATCATCTTCATGCATACATGTAATGTGAATGTAATCTCAACAAGATATGAAGCAAGTTCTAGAGATACATATCATTGAAAAAAATGCACAAACCAAGAATATAATGTTGAAGGCTTCAAAGCTTGCATTGGTACAACACTATAAAGTCAACATGATATATTTTCAAAGTCCATCCCTAGACTAATTAAACTTTAAAAGTTGCATGCACACTCATTCGTTCGATTTATATTTTCATCTCTCTCAATGAATTCTCATACATGATACTCATATTCTCATAAACCAATGCGAGTTCAAAAGATAAAACTTAAACTTTTTTTTAAAAAAACAACAACGAAAACCAAAATTCTCTCAGTACCCCCACACTTTAAACACAACATTGTCCTCAATGTTGAAATAAAAGAAAATGAATATAGGAGAATGACAAAAAAAAAGTAAAAAGCAAAAAAAAAAAGATAAGGGAAAAAAAAAAGCAAATATGATTTTTTTTTGTTGGGTTGCCTCCCAATAAGTGCTTTTGTTTTATGTTATTAGCTCGACACATCACATGTTCATGCTTAATAGATTGGTTTAGCTAACTCCACTGAAGCGGTGAGTTCTATCGTCCAACCTTCATAGAAAGTTTTCAATCGAAGTTCATTGACTTTGTGTACTTTGTTTGTTTCTAAACTTGTAATTTCAACTGCACCATAAGAAAAAATATTAGAAACAACAAAGGGTCCAATCCAACGAGAGCGCAACTTTCCAGAAAAACGTTTCAAATGTGAATGATAAAGAAGGACTTTGTCTCCAACATGAAACTCCTTTCTTGTAATCATTCGGTCATGAAGACTTTTGGTCTTTTCTTTGTAAAACCTTGCATTCTCATAAGCATCATTATGTATCTCTTCCAACTCTTGCAATTGCAACTCCCTTGCAATCCTAGTAGCATCATAATCCATGTAACAATGTTTAATGGCCCAAATTTTTTTATGTTCAAGCTCCACCAGTAGATGACATGCTTTCCTGTAAATCATCCTATAAAGTGACATTCCTATAGGTGATTTGTAGGCAATTTGATAAGCCCAAAGTGCATCACTAAGTTGTAGACTCCAATCTCGCCGGTTAGGTTGCACTATCTTCTCTAAAATGGACTTGATTTCCAATTTGAAATTTTAGCTTGGCCATTCATTTGAGGATGGTAGGCTGTAGAAGTTCAATGAGTCATATGGTATTTATGGAGTAATGCTTCCATTGAACTATTGCTAAAATAAGTACCACGATACTAATGATAGCTTTAGAGATTCCAAACCTGTCAAATATGTAAGTCCTGACAAAATTTAAAATAACCTTAGCATCGTTAGTTCGGGTGGCTTTCGCCTCAATTCATTTGGACACATAATCAACAACAAGAAGAATATAAAGATTACCAAAAGATGAAGGAAATGGACGTATAAAATCAATATTCCAAACATAAAAAATTTAACTTACAAGAATATTTGTTAAAGGCATTTGGTTCTTATGAGTGATATTGCCTGTTCTTTTGGCATTTTTCACATGATTTGCAAAAGTAAAAGGTATCCTTAAAAATAAAAGGCCAATGAGACCACTTTCAAGTACCTAATGGGCTGTTCTTTTTTCACCAAAATGCCCACCACAAGAATGAGAATGACAAAAGGTGAGAATGGAATGAAATTTATCTTGTGGTACACATCTCCTAACTACTTGATCTACACAAAATTTCCACATATAAGGAGTGTCCCAAAAATAATATTTAGCATCACCTCATAACTTGTCTTTTGGGGATTTAGACAAACTTGGAGGGAATTCTTTAGTGACTAAATAGTTCACCAAATTAGTATACCATGGTCTTGTAGAGGAATGTAGCACATACAACTACTCGTCTGGGAATGTCTCTCTTATTGTTTCGGTTTGTATATCCTTGGTCCTCAGTTGGCTCAAGTGATCAGCCACATGGTTTTTGACACCTTTTTTTGTCTTTAATCTCAAGATCAAATTCTTGTAAAAGCAAGATCCACCTAATCAATCTCGGTTTGGACTCCTTTTTCTTCAAAAGATATTTCAAAGTTGCATGATCAGTAAAAAACAATGACTTTTGTACCAAGTAGATATGACCTGAATTTTTCTAGAGCAAACACCATTGCAAAACGTTCATTTTCAGTTGTATGGTAATTGCATTGCGCTCCGTCCAATAAGCGGGACGCATATGCGATAACATGTAAATTCTTCCTTATTCTTTGCCTAAGTACAACCCTTACCGCATAGTCACTCGCATCGCATATTATCTTGAAAGGTTCATCCCAATTTGGTGGTTGTATTATAGGGGCAGATGTGACACGTCTCTTAAACTCATCATGGGCATCTATACAGGCTTGATCAAACATAAAATCCACTTCTTTAGCTAATAACTTGCACAAAGGTGATGTAATCTTCAAGAAATCTTTAATAAAGCGTTAATAGAAACCTGCATGGCCAAGAAAAGAACGAACTTCCCTCACGCATGAGGGGTAATATAATGATGTCTATTTTAGCTTTATCAACCTCTAATCTACGTGAAGACACAACATGCCCAAGAACTATTCCTTGTTCTACCATAAAATAACACTTTTCATAGTTCAAAACAAGGTTAGTTTCAATGCATCTTTTTAAGACCAAAGATAAATTTTCTAAACACTTATAAAAAAAATCACCATACACCGCGAAATCATCCATGAATACCTCAATTATTCTTTCGACATAGTTAGAAAAAATACTCATCATGCATCTTTGAAAAGTTGCAGGTGCATTACAGAGACCAAAGGGCATTTTTTTTATGCATATGTACCAAATGGACATGTAAATGTAGTCTTTTCTTGATCTTCAGGATTAATAACAATCTGATTATATCCATTATATCCATCAAGAAAGAAATAAAAAGACTTACATGCCAGGCGTTCAAGTATTTGGTCCATGAATGGTAATGAGAAATGATCTTTGCATGTAGAAAGATTAAGCTTGTTATAATCTATAATCAACACACATTCTCCAACCACTCGAGATGCGAGTAGGAATGAGTTCATCATTTTTGTTCTTTACCAACATGATTCCGGTCTTTTTGGGCACCACATGGATTGGTGCCACCCATTTACTGTCCGTGATGGGGTAAATGACTCTTGCATCTAATAGTTTCAAAATCTTAGCCTTCATTACCTCCATCATAGGCGGATTCAACCTCCTTTGCATTGCCTTCGTTGGTTTTGCATTGTCCTCCAATAGTATATGATGCATACACATCAAGGGACTAATGCCCTTGATGTCGGTTAAAGTTCATCCAATGGTTGTTTTGTGATCGCTCAACAACTTCACAAGTCTTTCCTCTTGCACACTTGTCAAACCTTTTACTATGATAACAGGAAGTGTATTGTTGTCGCCAATGAATACGTACTTCAAATTATTAGGCAAAGGTTTCAATTCTAACTCGGGGGCTTGTAAAATTGATGGCAAAAGCTTTTTATGTGAAAGTACTAAATCAACAAATACATTACCATGGGAAATGGTTTGCAAAGCTTGCAAAGCCAATGCTGATTCTTGCATGTTTTGGGGAACACATATGTGCCTCTCCATCTTTTCTATCTCAGTAAAATCATAGCCATAGATCAAAGCCACGCTTAATCCGTCCTCAATCAAAATCAAAAACTTGTTGCACACACTTATCAACTTGGTCATAACATGTGATAGAATAAGCATTGCTGTAAGGATATTTCATTGCATCATAAAAATTAAATTAAATTTTTTCATCTTCTACCTCCATGGACAAAGTATCCTTACCACAATCAATTTTCATATTGACAGTTTTCAAGAATGGCCTTTCAAACAATATAAGAGTGTTGTTTGATGAATCACAAGAATCACATTCCATATCAAGAATATAAAAGTCATATGAAATAACCAAACTATCAATCTTGACTAGGACATCTTTTATCACACCAAGTGGATAAACAAAACTACGATCCGCAAGTTGTATTACAATGCTAGTTTTAATCAAAGGCTTAAGACTAAGAGAATCATAAACATGTTTAGGCATCACACTAATTGATGCACCCAAATTGCATAAGGCCTTTTTAAAACTAGCATTACCAATAACACATGGGATAGTAAACGCACCTAGGACTTTTTGCTTCAAAGGCATATTCTTTTGAACAACCACATATACAACTTCACCCATACTTATCATTTCGTACCCTTTCAACTTGTAAGCTCTCTTCGTAGTACACAACTCCTTCAAGAATTTGGCATACTTGGGAATTTGGTTGATAGAATAAATCAAAGGAATGTTGAGTTCCACTTTCTTGAAAACCTCTAAAATTTCTTTTTCTTTATCCTCTTTCTTAGATCTAGAAGTAGCTCATAAGAGAGGGGGGGTTTTTTTAAAATTGAAATTCATTGAGTTAGGACTTACCTTTGGAGTATTGGTCGTTGTTTCAGTTTGTGGAGGAGGATGTTTCTTCTTTATGCTTAGTTTGGTTTCTATCTCAATTTGTTTCGACCTTTGCTCTTCAAGTTCTTTCTCACTTCACAGCGTGATCACACTAACATTCTCTTTTGGATTCAATGCTTGGAAGGGTAATTTTCCATTCATTTGTGCCTCCAATTTCCCTACACTTGAAGCTACTTGCCCCATTTGCAACCTAGTTTCCAATTGAAAAGACGTGACATTTTGTTGCAAGTTCATTGTGTTAGAAGCCAAGGTTTTCATCATCTCACGAAGATCATCACTTGATGACCCCATAACATTAGAGTTTGTAAATGCAGGAGGGGGCTGTCTCACTGATAATTCTATTAAGGCTGAAATCCATGAGGATGAAACTGTCGGTCTTGATTGCCTTGTTGAGGCGGGTTCCCATAGCATAAGTTTAGATGATCTGTCCATCCGGGATTGTACATGTTGGAAAAGGGATCATACTTACATTGGGGCTGCCCATTGTCAACTGCATTAGCTTATTCAATGTAATCTTCTTGCATTGTTGGGCACATATCCGAAACATGTCCTTGTAACGAGCATATGCTACAAAATTTCACATGTTGTATCAATGATATTGCGGTCAGTAGGCATCAGTCCTACTTAGAAATATTGAATGAGTAGTTGATCGGGTATCTGATGATGAGGGCATTGAATGCACAGTTGCTCAAATCTTTCCCAATACTCAAAAAGTGTCTCCTATGAGATTGTCGAATCCCACATATTTCTTTCCTTATGTTGGCAACTCGAGAGGCTAGGAAATACTTTTCAAGAAAAATCTTCTTCATGCCATCCCAAGTTCCAATGGAACTTGGGAGAATAGAGAAAAACCATGCCTTTGCTGCCCCTTTTAAAGAGAAAGGGAAACCTTTCAACTTAACCTGTTCTTCATCAACTTCGTTCGATTTCATGCCAACACAAACCATATGGAACTCCTTGAGATAAGTATGAGGGTCTTCTCCGGCAAGTCCATTAAATATTGACAATAAGTGTATAAAAGCAAACTTGAGCTCGAAGTTCACATTATTGTCAATGTTTATGTACAATGATTGATTCTACATGTTAAGAGCAGTGAGCTCCTTGAGTGTCTGTTGTCGTGCAACAACCATGGTGTTGGTGCGAGCTTCCTTTTGTAACTTCCGTAAAGTGTTCTCTATTTTGGGATCTACCTGCACTTGTCTTTGGTTAGTAGAATGGGTTACGGGCATAAATCATCAAGAAAACTCAAAAGAAACCAATCACACAAAAGATATAAAGTAGTGCAAATTAAATGAAAATCCTATGCTAGAACACAAAAACTACTTAAAACCCCTAGAAAACAGCGAAATTTAGCCTCGATAGGGTGGGGCTAGTGGCTAAAGGGGACTAGTCTTGTTCAAAACATCATTTCCCTTCAGGAAACAAAAGGTCGAGACCTAATTCCACCAAAAAATCGATTTTGAACAGTAATTGTACAGTACCACTATAAGCAACACTGTTTCTATTTCTTTTTCTTTGTTTTCAACAAAATAAATAACAATCACTGCAAACAAAAATCATAGCACAATAATCAACTAAAATCACTTCCCCGACAACGGCGCCAAAATTTATAGCGATGTCGCAGTCACACAAATTAATCATCCTAGCTTAAATAAACAAGATAGAATAGAGCAAGCAAGGGGTCGATATCACGAGGAAGGTTTAGTTCAGATTTTTATGCTATACAATATGCAATTGGGGGGGGGATTGAGGTTATCTAGGCTATAACAGAATTAAACAATCAAGCTAAATTTAATAAATAAGAAAACTATCAAGAGAACAAACCTTGGTTCCAAGTAGACGTCCACTTACGGAAATCAGAACCGATCATTGAAATGAAACATCAATTTATATTTTGAATCTTTATCTTTTCTTAACATTGGTTAGTTAACAGATCCGTCGTATAACTAATCCTAACTATCAAACAATCACAATGTCCGCACCAGTAATTTAATTCAATGACAGCCTTAAAAACTAGATAAATTGATTAATCTAGACAACATAAGTGTCCGCAGTTCATGTTTGATTTGTTCGAATGTTCTCCTTAAGATTAATAACGTAGATTCACCACAATTATTAAACTCAATTGCTTCACAAGATTATATACCACAACTCTGGTTTTGATATCAAACTTAGCAATAGATTGTTCATAATAATAACTTAGAGTCTGCTCTAGCAATTAAAATAAATAATCATAAGACATAAGTATAGGAAAACAAACATATTCATCATATAAACTAAAAAGAAAAGGTAAAATAAATCTTACAGTTCTTGAAATCCGAAGGTTTCTATGTCCTTGCAACCAAGAAAAAGAGTTTAGCCTTGCATGTCTATTGAACAACTAATAAAAAAGAATGAAGAATGCATGATTTCGGGTTTGTGGAGGAAATGGTGTGTTTTTATTCTCTTTTCAAGCTGCCCTTCTTTCCTTTCTCTCTTTCTTTTTATATCCTAGAAAACTCTAATCCCTTTTCTACAAAATAATCATTTCCTAAGTAGACAATTTACATTTAAGTAGTTCAATAACTATTTTCCTAAAAAAAGAGAAATAGCCTTACATAAAATCCCCAAGTTTTGACTTTGGACTTAGAAGAGTTAAATTGCCTAAATTTAGACTTGGATGTCGGTTTGGATGCTTTATGAAGTAATTTGGACTTGTTTCTTCACAAAATTTGTTTGTTGGCAGAATTTATGTGTCATATTAGAAACATCATATCTCTCTCATATGAGCTCGTTTTCTGCTGAAATTTGGTATATTGATAGTTTTTCGAGTTAGGAATCTAACAAAATTGAGTTGCATTAAACGGATTTCTCTAGCTCAAGACATTCAAGTCGGAATAGCCGAATGTGAACATTGACATAATGCAAGATTTGTCTTTGAAGGCTGCGATTCCATGCTCTCTTTTTTTCCTTGCCATGTATGTATAGAAAACTATGAATGTTAGCTTTCTAGTGCCACTGAAATACTTCTAGAGCTTAAGCTCTGCACAAAACATCGATTAGAGATCAAATCTGTTAATTATCTCCAATTTACTTCGTTTTGAATCTTACATTCAAAAGTGCCTTCAAAATATAAAATAAAGAATATCAAGACATTATATATATAAAACATAAGTAAAATATTAGGTAAATATAAGTACAATTATCAAATAATATAGTTTCATCAATAAAATTTCATTAATAAATCTAAAATTTTTGATAGTAATATTCTTTAATGGGACCGATTGATTGGAAAAGGTGAAGAAAGCAAATCCATCCCATTTCACTACAAACAACAGTTCTCATGGCTACATAAATCCGAATTAAAAAAAAAAATGCTAACCTGGGCTTTTAGCCTTTTGAAATAAGAAGTTTCGGTAATTTTAGTTTCAGAAACTATATATTTAATTCTTATATTTTTATATTAATTTATAACTTATTTTCCCCTTCATTTCATGCTATTTTTTAATTTTTTTTTGTTTTAAATATAGAGAAGATAAAAAAAAATATATTTCATGGAAAGATCGAGGAGAAAAGAGGACATTTTTCGGAAACAAAAAAATACAATTAAACATGGTTAATACTGATCATTATATTATTTTATCATATTTCATACTACAGGGACTAGTTCATTTATTGTAATAAACTAAAGGTACTGATTAAATAATTAAGTCAGATAACAAATTAGAAAAAAGAAGAAGATAAACCTCTTCAAAACCTCTTCTAAGCTCTAACTAACCAATTCAATGGCTATTTCTTCTTCCCACTCTCTCCTCCCTCCTTTCCCTTCCATCATTTCACCCCATAAACGACACCATTTCCCAACTCTAAACACCTTACGTTGTGCACCAAGAAAGGACCTTCTTTATTCAAAACGACAATGTTCAATTATTGTCCATGCTAAAGCAAAAACAAAAGCGAAAGAGAAAGAGAAAGAGAAAGAGAAAGAGAAAGAGAAAGCAAAGGCACCGCCACTTCCTTCGCTCCATGCCTCAGCCACTGTAGAAACATTAGAAAAAGAGGAATTTGATGCTGTCAACATAGCAGAGGATGTAACCCAGGTTCTGTTTTTCAATCAAAATCACTAATTCTGCCACTGGGTTTTGCTCATTTATTTTTGCAAAGCTTGCTTGCTGACGGGTTTCTTGTCAAATGATTTTGATAAAGTTAAAATTTTGAAATCTTTAATTTTTGCAAGCAATTCATTATGTTTCAAAAACCTTCACTGATTTGAGCAGTTGTGACAAATTGATACAGTTGATAGGGAGAACACCAATGATATATCTTAACAAAGTCACACAAGGCTGCGTTGCGAATATTGCTGCTAAACTTGAATCCATGGAACCTTGTCGAAGTGTCAAGGATAGGTAATGTTCTCCTGCTTTATTACTTTGGTAGTTTCTTGACTATATGTAATGTGTGGATGGGAGTTTTTCATTTTCAATGATTCGTACCATAATGGGATTCACGACTTTTCAAGATGACCCTTCTATATCTTAGCTGGTCAAATTTTCATCTGAACTGCCGCGTGTGGATTCTTAATTAATTGAGAAGAAGATAGATATTTGTGCAAGTTTTCAATGTTTTTCTCGTTGAGGCGTTTAAGAGGTGTCGCATTTGACTAATGTAATCATTTATTTGTCAATTGCGGACTAACTCAATCATCTATTTGTCAATTGCGGACATTTCAGAATTGGTTATAGTATGGTGTCTGAAGCTGAAGAAAGTGGAGCAATTTCCCCTGGGAAGGTAAGTGGTGTACCGTTTGTTGTAGAGATATATTACCGTTTGGTGAATTCCCTTCTAGAGTGTTTGATTGTTGTTCATATCATATGTTTGTCATTTTTTCAGAGTATATTGGTTGAACCAACCAGTGGAAATACAGGACTTGGAATTGCTTTTGTTGCTGCAACTAAAGGGTACAAACTTATTATCACCATGCCTGCATCCATAGGTCTTGAAAGAAGGGTCCTCTTACGTGCATTTGGAGCAGAAATTGTCTTGACTGATCCAGAGAAAGGTTTGAAAGGAGCTGTTGATAAAGCTGAGGAGATTGTTCTCAGCACACCAAATGCATACATGTTTCAACAGTTTGAGAATGTGGCTAATACAAAGGTCATTAGTGCCTCATTTAATGCTACTTAAAAGTTCTCTCTATTGCATCTCAGTCTTCTCCTTCAGATAGATATATGAAAAAAGTTTTCTTTCTTGAATTGCAGATCCACTTTGAAACAACAGGACCTGAAATATGGGAAGATACTCTGGGCAGTGTTGACATGCTTGTTGCTGGAATGGGGACTGGGGGTACTGTAACTGGCACTGGACGTTTCTTGAAAATGATGAACAAAGAAATTAAGGTTTTTGTCACTTCTTATTGTTTCAGTCCTTTTGATAACTTGTGCATAGCACATCGAGTTTACATTTAGGCAACTATAGTACTGAAACAACTTACCAGTAATAATTAAATTCTAGGAAATGTGTTTTGGTAACATGTCGTTATCTATTTCTTGGTGCTCCTGCATGCTTGTGGGTGTTTCCCATTCCATTCACGTGGATTATTTTTGTTGCTACTTATTGTGACATTCTCATGCTTTACAAAATAAGAACAAGGAGAGAAAAATGAACTAAAAATGAGGAAGGAAATCTTAAAAATAGAAGATGCATGTAGATGTTTTAACATGAACCAGACTAAATCATAATCTCTGATTTATCAAAAGCAAGCTTGTTGGAATAGTTCACTCAATAGAAGTGTTCAACAGTTCAGACACCTCATATGGTGAGAATGGTTGATGGGCCCTAATGTCACATAGATTTGATATGAATATTATGATTAAAGAAATCAAAATGATAACCTTCACAATGTTTTAGATTCCTGTATTATACCTCAATTGAATTAAACAGTTGTTGAACCTAGCTGAGCAGTCTTTTGGATTCTTTGGTTTAAGAAATTATAAACATAGACTCGTACTTGTGAAGAGTAATTCTAAGAAGCTTGTAAACGTAGACAAAATGAGATTGTTCAATGAATCAGGCTTCATAATTCAAACAGTAGCATACACAACTAAAGTGTGCTAATTTTTTAAAAGTCAAATCCTACTCGTAATACCTGGGATACACGGAATGGATATTGACATTTATAGACAAGTAATGGAGGCGTGTCTATGTTTGAGATGCCTTGGATAAACCAATTATGCGTCCAAAGAATCATATGTTTGACATGTCCAGATATCAATTAGCGTACCTATATGTCATAAAAATCAACTAGAGAGAAGACTCCTATGGACCAAGAAGATGCATAATTTTTGGCACCTGAACTTATGTGGTCATTTTAAAGTCCCTGAAAATTATTGCCAAGTCACCATTTTGGGACATACTCATTCCTTGATGAGTTTGCTTGTTGCTCTCGGAAAGGGTTCTCTTACAGGAGTTTGAGTGTGATCGTGTTCAGAGTGATTCCTGCTTATATCTGAGCATTTTAGGATTCATGTTTAATCTTTTCATTCCAGCTGGCCTTTCAGCTCTATTACAGTACTGAATGCTGCCATAATTCTACTTGGACAGGGGCATTGACTTGGATAAGTGTTTTAACTTATGGAAAAATAGCATTAGGTTAAATATGTTTTGGATGATAGTTATACATGCTACATTTTAGACGGATATCAATTTGTGTTTTATTTAAATATTTGTTTTTTCCAAGCTTTTCACACCTAACTTTTATTCATAATCTTACTGGATGCTCTGTTGGACTGTATAAGAGGACTTCACATAATGTTGCCTGAATGATGATTTCAGCACTGTTTCAGTGCCTATTTAAACACCGCATGATACTGTAACTCTTTCTCAAAGGCTAGGCATGAACCTAGATTATCATTTAGCTTCTGACAAAGATGCTTTATAGATCATCTAAATGTGGGTTATTTTTGTTTATATTTAAAGAAAGATACCACTACTTAGTTTGGTATGGTTTTTAGTATATAGATGTGGTTAGTTGACTTTTAAAGGGATTGGTGGCTTTTATTTTATTTTTGTTCATTTCCAAATTCTCATGGTAAAAATGTAATGATTGTTTCAGTACCAATTTGAAAAAAAAAAAAACAAAAAAAAATTATTTATGCAAAGAGATAATAAGCTATATCTTATTCTAAATGATTTCCTGGATCACAATGTTTAATCTAAATCTGTCAGGATGATATCACACCATCAATACCTTCTTAACAAGTTTTAGCTATTTCTGTAATTGTATGTTTATGAGTTTCAGTGTGTGATATGGCCTTTTAACTTGTTAACATCTAATGATCTTAGATTTGAAGTTTGATATTGCTGCCAAAATATAATCTTTTTCTATAGTCCAAACTAAGCTGGTGTTGCAATACTTACCCAATTAGTTACATCTAGCATGTCACTTTGAAGGGAAAATTGGAGTTTTTACTATACATGATTTATGATGAGTGGCAAATATTACTTTCTGCAGCATATTGCCTCTATATATGTTGTTCATCTTTCTGTATAACATGATGTTTAGTCTTCAAGTCTTGTTTGCTTAGGTAGTTGGAGTTGAACCTGCTGAAAGGAATATAATATCTGGGGAAAACTCAGGTAGAAATCATTTTATTTTCTATTATGTTCATAAATGTTCTCTCAAAAGTGTATGGCTTCACTATTAGTTGCCCATAAATTTTGATGCAGGTTATGTGCCAAACATCTTAGATGTTAAATTGCTTGACGAGGTTGTCAAGGTAAGAAGATGCCAGCCAGTTAATATTCTTATAATCAATGGTCCTTATTGTATTAGCAACCTGGAAAAGGTCTTATTTTTTTTCATTCTTTTATTAGTTAAAAGAATGAAAATCAATTGATAGAAATGTTATAAAATAGGGAGTTTTGTAGGATCAGAAGAACAAATTGCAAGGCGCAAACCAATATCATCTGCTCATTGATGAAGGAATTCAAGAAATTCTTGCTTTTTTTTTTAACATAATTTGATTGCACAAACATTTGTAGAAGTAAATACACAACTTCTGCTTTTCAAAAATACCAATCCTTGTTGAACCAAAAAAATTAAAAAAAGGCTAAAATTGAAATTGAATATTTTTTCACACTTCAATATTTTGAACTGTTTGATCCACAAGTCCCACTATTGTGTGTACAATATTGATGCTTATTTCCCTGTCCAAGAACAATTCCTTTTTCCTTATTCTCTATGTCTGCTAATTCATATGAGGTCGAAGAGGTTGATTTTCAGTTTATTTATCACAAAAATTGATCTGGATGAACTTTTTGATAAAATTTGTCCTCGAAACTGTAGGTCACAAATGGTGAAGCTGTTGAAATGGCAAGGAGATTGGCATTGGAGGAAGGTTTACTGGTAATATACAAAGAACTTTCAACAAAGTTTTGGTTGGAATTTCTCCATTTCATATCCTATTGTTTATCAGTTGCTTTGCTTTCAAGGTTTAGCTTAATTTTAATCCTGGCTGAGTAATGATCTAGGGTTGTTTTACAGATGACAGTTGTCTTAGCTAGGTGCTGACCTCAAAATGATACTTGTTCTTTAACTTCTTTTCTTTTTCTGGGTCAGAAAGAAAAAATAATGTTATAT
>Ga0307509_10006426_pt1 | contig 15833 bp, 25 predicted proteins | sample 10_EM_MG_FD_202245 | JGI IMG/M metagenome (GOLD analysis project Ga0307509, IMG submission 202245) | Populus trichocarpa ectomycorrhiza microbial communities from riparian zone in the Pacific Northwest, United States - 10_EM | ecosystem: Host-associated > Plants > Roots > Unclassified | place...
CTCGTCACAAGTCAGGCTTTCCCGTTACTTGCGTTTCAAGCAATGCACCCCTTCCTCGGACCCGACGGCCCATATCGTTTGTTATGAACTCACTTATTACTTAGTATCATCTTCTAGTCGCTCCTTATGGTATCTTCGTACCACAATCCCCTAGTTCTAATTCGTTAATTGGCTGTGGCTTGTCCACGAAGCTCCCACTCTCCAATGGTTTTCAGATTTTCCGTTTCTCTCGGTTTCTTGTACCAGTCGGTCACACCGTGTAAACGATCCGGGATCGGCTCGATGTAATTTATACTTTGACACTCCCAACAGCTGAAATGGAAAACGAAGCTCGCTCATCAAGAATGCGGTACGTCACATTGACGAAACAAGCGTTTGTACATGGGAAAGTGTGGTCTAGAAGAGCCCAGAAGTCCTCGTGCACCCGAAACCGAAGGAAAAAAGCCCGACGAATTGAACGCGACCAAATAACCACAGAATGGAACCCAGGTACCCGCATCGTCACCTCCGCCCAAGCGCGTCGGCAACCGCTCTATACACTGAATCGTCAACCGCGTTATAGCCGTATCCGCGACTCGGAGCAGCCGGTAGCGGTTTCTCAAAATCCAATAGCCTCGCCTCTCTACGAACGTGAAGCCTGTCAGGCGGAGCGGGAACCCTCGGCGACAAGCAAGCAGGAACGGCGGCGGTGTGATCAAGGTCTGGGTTCGGATTCGGGGAAGCGGCGAGGTAATTTGCTATCACCCCATCGTTCACATAGGCATCTTCCTCTTCCCTTTCCCTCTCTCGCACCGATGGCTCCGACCGGTGATGGTGCGTCGGGAGCGGCCTAGACGATCGTTCTAGGGGAGTCGGAGGAGAGAAGTATCGCCGAGTGGGAAACGTGCTGGCTGTCGTCGCCCGTGAGATCCGGATCGCAGGCCGTTCGCGTTCGGAATGCGGTCCTCGGTGGTGATGTTGGTATTGTTCCAGGCCCGGCGGGACAGGGTATGCGCTCCGATGTCCGGGACGATCCCCGTCGCGCTGTCGTTGCATAACTGGCGACTTGACAGATCGGAACAACCCTGCGGGGACATTTCTCGGATCTTGTCTCGACCTCGAAGTGTGTTGGTATCCATACGGCAGCTGGAAGTAATCCTGGGAAGGGCCTCGTTCCAGAGCTTCCATCGGGGTCCTTTCCATATCCCTATAGAACGGTTCACGAGTGTATCGCCGCGGTTCGCCCTCCCTCTGACCGCGATTAGGGGGAGACGGGTAGGAAGGGTGGTGCTGGTAATAGTACCTCGGAGATTCCGGCGGGGTCGAATCAGATGAATGAGTCCGAGAGCGGTACACAGGTGTATAGACGTCCTGGTAGTAAGAGAATCCTCGCTTGACAGGTTCCTTGAACGAACGTTTCTGACCAGGAGATGTAGGACGAGAATCGAGGTAGATCATACGTGAACCGGATGACTTGGGTGACGCCAGCTTCGGTCCGTAACCAAGCTTCTCCCTCGCGAGAGCCAAGCGTTTGAGATCGTGAGCCCGTTCCTGTTTGAGCTTTCGGTGGTGATGGAAACACAGGAAGACGGAGCAGAACAAGATGACGCCAACAAAAGTGAGTGGGATCGCCAGGGCAGCAGCAGGGACCGGGACGTGGTTTGCGTTTATGTCTGGGACCTCTGCCCGGGTATTGTTGCCGACTAAAGTTGTGTTCAAAAGCCCAGGTGTGGCTGTGTGCCGTCAAAATGTGAAGTTTGAGGAAGGGAAAGAAATTAGCCGTACGACTGAGCAAAAAGTTAGGGGATATCGACTTTTGTCCCGAGGCGTCATTCATTTCGAGATAGAACCCGGTCTTGTTTACGACGTCCGGCAGAGCACTGGACCTCCAACGGTGAGTGTCACAGAGTGAGGATTGGTAATCAGAAGGGCGACTTGCAAGGAGGTGTTGTACGATCCCGCACTTTGCTGGATCAGGGGCACGACCAATTCTCCACAACTCGTAGTTCCATTCTGTAGACCTTGAAACTCCGTCTCGCAAAGCCGAAAAGCGGTGGTCGAGTTCTTTGGAACCTTTGTGGAATTGGACGTCCAGCTGGCGATCAAAGTATCTCCGGGACCAAAGACGGCGCCAGCAGCTGGGGTAGACCAAGATATCTGAGCAGCCTGGCTCGAGAATGCGAATAGTGTCAAAGGAACGAGATGAAGCAGCAGTGGTCCAGCCATCCAGGGCGTAATATCATGAATCAAGCCAGAGATTCGTCGATCGGTCTCCAGCGAGAGGGGATGCGCGGTCGATCATGCGCACGTGTGAGTAAATGTCTGTCCTCTACCACACATTCCGAGTCCCTCTTCCCTATGCCCGAACGCTGTTACTGCAACAGCAAATCCACCAAGCCCAGCTCTCCACACGGCGGATAGACCCGACGGCCCACAAAGACATTCTGCTACTCTTACAACACAGACCCGTCTACACGGCCGGCCGTCGGCAAACGGAAGAAGAGGTCGCGCTCGAACGCGCTCGTCTGACGAACCTCGGGGCGGATTTTGTTCTTACTCAGAGGGGAGGGCAGATAACTTATCATGGTCCCGGTCAAGTCGTCGGATACCCCCTTATCGATCTCGGGAGGTACCAACCTGCGATGGGCATCCGGGATTACATATGCAGGATGCAGAAGACGATGTCGACTGTCCTCAAAGACGAATATGGGATCGCATCCGTACCCAGTGACAACACCGGTGTATTCTTGAACGACACCGCCAAGATTGGGAGTATCGGGGTTCAGGTCCGACATAGGTTCACCACTCACGGGTTTGCTTTCAATGTCACACAAGAACCATTGAGCTGGTTCAACCAGGTCGTTGCATGTGGGCTGGCGGACGTGAAGGCGGAGTGTATGGAGGGTGCGATGGGAGAGCAGATAACTGTTGATGATGTCATCCCACCTCTTGTGGAAACCTTTGGGAGGATATACGGAAAGGATATGGAAGAGATGGACACGGATCGCGAAGGAGAGATTGGGGAGCTCATCAGGGAGTTGGAGGAAGAGGCTATCGCAATGGGAGAATGGACTAAAGAGCCGTTGGTCGATACCACATAAATTACATTCATGCTCCTGGTGTAGATGCGGTGGAATCGACCTCCATTTGGATGTCCCTCGCGTCCGTTAAAGGGCTGTCCGAAGTCGAAGCTGAGGGGACGTATTGCGAAAGCTGCTCGAGTTGTGCTCTACGATGGTCAGGCCCCGGTGAGGAAGGCAGAAGGCGAACGCTCACTTCTTTGCCTGCTTGAGGCGCTCGAGCATGTCAATTACCTCATCTTGCTCGTCCAGACAAAGTTCTCCACCAGGTAATCCGTTGATCAGAGATTTTGCTTGGTTGAGGGCATCCTTGAGATCGTTGGTCTGCGCAATGATTGGCATTCAGTGCGATGCGTTCCGGACAACCTCGCGTGGACGAACTGCTTGCAACAACGCCTGTCTCCCTTGCGGTGTCAATTCGCCTCCAGAGCTGCTGAGTTCAAGTACGGCGACGAGTTTTTGGAGGAGGACATCAAAAGAGGATATTGGAAGGTCTTTCGACATCACAACGTGGGTCGAAAAAGATGATCAGCAAGCGGGATCATCGCCGTCTAAGTCTAAAAGCTAGTAAATAGGTTCCGCGTGCTTCAACAGATCTTCCCACTTGAATTCCTCCGGAGTGCTGTGGAAGGCTTCCAATAGCCTATGCCTCTCCCTCGCACCCTCCTCCTCTCCACCCCATAGGTAGAATCTTTGCAAATGCATGGTTAACAGTTGCGCGTCTTGTTGTGATAACAGGAAGTCCGAATTTGAGTTGGCTTCAGCAGAAGCAGCCGTTTGCGTGATTTCACCCCGCAGAAGGACGAGTCCGTGACTACCTGCGAGGTCGGTGTAGAACGTCAAGATGAGGTAGGGTGTTGCGAACGTTGTCCGAGACTTGTACTCCTGCAGCGGGGTCAAGAGAACGGTGGACGTTTGCGGATTCGGAGCGGCCATTTCTGAAGGTGACTTGGAGAACGGATCCGACGGTACCGGAGGAACTTCATGGAAACCCCACTGGAGGAAGTAGAATTCGTACGCACGTTTGGCTTCGCCTGAATCGTCCTGTACCGTGTCCCGTGGGAGAGGGACAGCGAAAGCGGGATACTTCTTTCCGGTTACCGCCAGTTTGTTGTAGGCGTCCAACGGAACGGAGGCACATATGAAACCACGACCTGTGCCTTTGGATCTTGACGCATGGTACGCAGTCCATAACGAGGATATCTGCTCGGTTGTGTGGGGCTTTCCAAGTAGCCGGTCCAAATCAAGGATATCAGCTAATGGCTGTAACACAGTTAATGGTGGTCCGAGTGAGTACGAGCCCTCGTACCTTAACTGGTGAGTTGTCCTTGCGGTTGGTTTTCCTCGGAGCCGGAGTTGGTCGACTGGTCGAAGCCCCGGAAGGTGTTTCCTGAGCGGGGGCAGTTGCAGCCTCCTCTTCTTGTAGCTTCCTTTCCCGCTCTTTAGACCACTGCTTTAACCGGATGCTTTCCGCCTCCTTGACCTCCCGACGAATTTCGTTCAGAGATTTGCCCAACCTACGGAACAGTAAATCAGCACGCGGTTGTACCCTTGATTATGGGGAGGTGTCACCTTACTCTTGAGCGCGTTTCTGTAACTTGTCGGAGTATTTAGATTCGTAGTCGACATGGAGATGCCTACGTAGAGAGCGAGAAAGAGAGAAAGCCTGTGGTGTTGCCCTGTATACGCCGAGCCTGAGCATGGCGGGTGTGCGTCAGGTTTCGGCCCAAGCGGACTTCCCAGGTGACCGGAATCGGGACACTCTCAACTCCAAACCGCGAAATCCGACGAAACGCTCAACGCGTCCACTCTCTCTCTCTTTCACACCACAACCTCTGAGCGACGGCCACCGGGTGGACCGTCTGTCTCGCAGAAATGACCACCAGCCGTCCGAGCTCGCCAAAGAAACGACAGACACGACCTCAACCCCAAGAGAATGGATCATCTCAGTCCTCCGCAGGACGGATGGAGCCCGTCTTCCAGACTCTCCTGAACCCTTTCAGGCATAGAAAGGATTCTAACAAACTCTTCTCCGACCGTGAGTTTGCCCGCGGTTCCCCTCCATGTGCGTCTGTTCGATCTAATGCCAGGCCACCAGTCGCACCTGCTATGATGACGCCCAAGATCATGAGCCACGCCGCGACAGTATCCAACAAGTCCAACTACATAAAGAACAATAGCCGTTCAACCGCGGATTTTGCAACCATTGCCAGAGCTCCTTTACGATTCACGGCAAACAGACGCATTACATCCCGGGATTTACAAATCGTGGAGGCGGCTAACGAATTACTCGAGGCGGAGGTACCGGAACCTGGAGGCGTGGCGTCCAACGTCTCGCTTCTGCGTGGTTTCAACGCCACCATCCCCAGTGCTGAGAAAGGGAAGAGCAGAAGGCGGCAGACTCGCAATGTGGACACCCCTGCGCTTGGTTTGAAGAAACTCGGGTCAAATGCGAGAGGACTCCTGGCCGAGGATGAACACGAGGGTCAGAGCGTTGTGAGCGAAGAGGATATTATCCTCGTCAACGAAACGACGCCTAAACCCAAACGGAAACCGCGGCAAAGTCTGAACGCTACCAAAATCCTCGGGAAGGAGGAATTGAGGCGCCAACGGAGTGAGATCGTGAAGGACAAGGAGAATATTCAAGTGAAACGAGTGCGCTCTTTCTTCCTCCCTCGGCAGGCAGACTGACGAGCTCACCCCCACAGACCTTGGTGGGTAACGAGATCGCGGAAATCACAACCAAGATCGAAGCGCTCGACGCCATCCGCGCAAAGTTGGAGCAGGACCTGCTCAAACTCCAGGAGGAAGAACTCGAGTTGGATGATGAGTGTGAGCATTCACTTGCACTTCTGATCCAACTGGCTTCTCACTCTGCCTTGCAGTGGAAGGAGTTCGGGAACGCATGCAGTTTGAGGGTTCCTCGAACAAACCCCAAACGAGTTCGGGTCATCATCTACCTCCAAGTTCTAGGCGAAGGAGAGGGCCTGCGTTCTTGCCATCTGAACATCATGAACTGCCTCCTGGTATTGCATTCATGGTGAGCCACTCGGGCGGTTTCGGAAGATAAAAACAAGAACTAACCCGCAGGTAGACCCTCGATAGCCACTCCACACCCGTCACGGCTCTGGACTTCTCCGAACCGTACGGCACACTGGTCTCTGCCGCGCAAGAAGACCCCCAACCCAGAGTCTGGGATCTACTTTCTGGCCAAGAAATTGGCCGTTTACGCGGTCACACGGGAACGGTCAAGTGTCTCCAGGTCGAAGACCATGTGTGTTTGACCGGTTCTGATGACTCCACCGTTCGACTTTGGGACCTTCGTAGGGTTGAAGATGATGACGATGTGGAGATTGTCGCTTATAGCGACGCAATGGGCTCAGATGGCGAGATGGTTGAACAACCGAATGGAGTTCGGAACGGTTCCATGGGTGGCAGCGAACTAGGAAAGGAGACTGCGTTCGTGAGGGCATTGGAGGGACACAGTAAAGCTGTGACCTCAATGTACTTCGAGGACGAATGCCTAGTGAGTTCTGACATACCGGGGCTGCTCCTGTCAAGGCTCCCAACTGACAAAGTGTGTAGGTTACCGGTGCCTCCGACAAGACGATGCGCCAGTGGGATCTCACGACAGGACAGTGTGTCATGACCATGGACATTCTTTGGGCGATCTCCCACCCTCCATCCTCTTCTTCGCCCGGGCTCTCTGGTTCATTCTTCCCTGGAACCGCGGCATCCGTTGGAACCTTCGCCGTCCCTACTCCACCATACGCCGATGGCACTTGGGAAATGTACCAAGACTTTGTGGGTGCCGTACAGTTCTGGGGTTACGCGCTTGTTAGTGGGAGCGGGGATGGCGTGGTCCGATTGTGGGATAGTCAGTACTTCTCGTACCCTGCGATATACTCCATTCGACGCTAAACCCCCCTCTCCCCATATAGTGCGCACCGGGCAACCCCACCGAACACTACTGGGACACACCGCACCGGTCACCTGCCTACAGTTCGATGAGACCCACGTTGTCACCGGAAGTCTGGACAAGTCATTACGGGTAGCCACCACCCTCCGTTGCCTAACCTGCGGCTGACTGTAGCTCTCACTAGATTTGGGATCTCCGTAGCGGCGGAATATTCGAAACTCTCAAGTATGATCATGCCATCACTGGGTTGCAGTTTGACAGTCGGAAGATTGTTGCCGCTACGGGGGAGAATGCAATCAAGGTGTGCTGGGCATGTTTGTCGTTCTCTGGTACACCTCTTGAACGGTTTTCTAGGTTTACAACCGCACCACGATGCAGCATTCTTCACTACTCACGAATGGCCATACTAGGCCAGTAGAGCGCATCAGGTATATGGATCGATATCTCGCCTCTGGTGGACGAGATGCAACGGTCAAGATCTGGGCGCTGTGAATCACGGCTCTTGATATGTTTATTCAACTATCTTCGTATCTTTCGGTTTTAACGCTCGTTCCCCCATTGAACCACTTCACGAATTCTCAACTGCTTGGTTGCTGAGCGCTGAGCCCCTCACTACAACAACATGTACATTAGACCCCCGCTCGTTAATGTAGCTACATATAATGATTAGGGTTGCGTGAGGCGTTTTCTGTGGTAGAGAAAGAAACGGAAGATAGTATGCCACTCGAACAACTCACGCTCTCCAGGCGACGTGGACTTCGTCCGTCCTAAATCGTTGCGTGCACGACGTTTCTGATAACTGTGTGACCGATCCCATGCGGTAACTGAGAAGCCCAGCCTGTGCGATCATGATTCCGTTGTCGATACAGAATCTTTCGTCCGTCGCGAATACGTTCCCGCCTCGTTCTCTAGCCATGATGCCCATCATGTCCTGTAGACGTTCATTGCCTGGCGGGGGCAAAATCAGCTCCGTTGGTGGGATAAAGAGGGTAAAAATCAACCTACATCCTACACCACCTACGATTAGCACCTCTCTACTCCCGATATGCGCCATAGCGCGTTCGGTGATCTCTACTAGCATTGCGAAGGCGGTTTCTTGTAAGGAGAAACAGAGGTCTGCGGGTGTGATCGTGTCGTTCTCGAGCGATGGTTCGGCGGTTTGGGAGAATCGTTTGTCGTAGGTGTACGCTTCCGTTGCGCTGAGAATGCCGGAGAGGCTGAGATCCATTCCTTTTGTGGTGTATGGGAGTGACAATAACTTCTTTCCTCTGTCCGATGTGAGGGGCTGAGTTTTCGCGGTGGTCACGAAATTGCTTACTTCTTGGCTTCTTGCTCGATGTTGTATCCTGGACTTGGGTCATTGCTCAGGTTTATCACCCGAGCAAATCTATCCAAGCAATTCCCGACGGCGATGTCGAGGGTCTCGCCGAAAATACGGTATCTTTGTCGGGAGTAAGCGATGACCTGAGTGTTGCCTCCAGAAACGTAGAGTACAACTGGGTTCTGAGCACCAGTGATTTGCCGACCCATTTCGATGTCTAACATCCCGGAGTTAGTTTTTTGGTGGCTGAGCTTGGGTGAGAGGTACGTACGTCCGACACAGTGATTTACCCCCACCAACGGTTTGTTGAACATCAGCGCGAGTGTTCTGGCGACCAAAGCGACGGATTGGAGGGGAGCACCCATTCCCGGTCCTACACGATGTATGAGCCTCGAATGCATGGCTCAGGTGTTTTACTGGGCACCTTTCGTGAAGCATATACAGTCGAGATCTTGGATCTCTACCTCCGCTTTCTTCAGAGAGTCCTTGATGACGGAGTGTATCCATTGTCTGTGGTGTCTTGCAGTATCTTGCGGCAGAAATCCCTCTCCTGGAGGTGTGATGTACGTGTGCCTGACATTGGACAAGACGGTGGTCGACCCATCGGGATCGTGTTTGATGATCCCTGCGCCGAGTTTATTGGCCGAGCCCTCTAGACCAAGCGCAATGTATGGTCGTTCTAAAAGGAACGGTTAGATAGCGTGGACTTTGGCAGTTCAAGGAGCCGCACCCGGTCGTTTCAGCGGCGATCTTTTGGGCGTGCCTGGCATCGCGGGATCTGGGGTGATCTTGAGGTGTTTGTTTGGCTACAGCTTCCGGAACAAACAAACCGCTTTCGGCAACACCCCTCACAGGCAACTCGCCTGACACAAGGCTACCTCCCTTCGGTTAGGACACACGGTACGTGAGCCACTATTCTGCGATATATCTGCGCTGCTGACACACTGACGATAGACCAGCGACGATGTGGTGTACGCGATGGTTTCTACCTCTTTTAATTCTGCCATTACCAAAGAGCCCCCCATTCGTCCTGTTGCTCTACCTGTTATCGACTGCCATGCACGCGCAAGCGTGGTACGTTAGCGGTTCCATCACAACCTTCGACGGTCCTGATCTGATTTCATCTCAGCTTCAACTGCATCGTAGTTCTGACGGCGCTCTTTCTCTCCTCCTGTTACTGGCAACCCGTCACACTCGACACACCGCTGTACAGACCCTGGAACGACAACGTCACGACCTTCGGCCACGCCTTGAAAGCGATGCTCCCCCAAAACTCCACCCTCGATGTCCCCGTCGTCCAGTTCGTGGATAGATGTTGGTGCGACGTCACCAACAAGGTCTTCTTCCAGCCCTTCAATGTCACTCAGTGGGAGGTGGACAGTTTGAAGTTCTACGTCGAGGATGCGATTCGACAACAAAAGAAGGAGGTCGAGAAGAAGACGAAGTTGATCACGGACCCGACAGTATCCCGACCAACGAGCACCACGAAACAACAACCCGGGCCTGCACTACTGATCTCGGATGTCGCAAGCCTGTGCAACGTCGCCCTGAACAGGTGGAAATCGATGTTCACCTCACCGAACGAATCTCATTCCCCCGCCACTCCGCCGACCACCCCCCTGCCTTCACAAACGATATCGCCAGTATCGGAACCCACCACTACACATGTACCGCCAGTGCGCGATCAGGAACCGCTGCCCTGGTACCAAAGAGAATACAGTCTGCGTCCATACGGTTTCGACGTCGTCTTCGAGTTTGGATGGAACGATGAACAGTACTAATTGTCCAGTTTCTCATTGTGTGGTTTTGAATAGATCAAATAATATGTAGCACAATCTTTCCATAATCTACTGGGCGACGTTCTCTCTTACGAGCTTCAGGGTCTCTTCGTCGCCTTCGTGACCCAACCGGTCTTCCAGAAGGTGATACCTATCCCACCACCATTGGTGCATCTCTTTCTCCCATTCATCCACCACCTTGGTTCGCCACGGTTTCACAGCAAGGATATAATGGAGGCAGCGGATCTCCTCGTCCCTCCACAGTGGCCGGTGGATCTTCCGGAGGGTTTTGAGTGCGTTGTAGGACCAAGGCAACGGCTTCCACCGTCCCTTGTAGAAAGCAGCAAGGAGATCTTGATCAGGGAAGCGAAACGTCGGGACGAGAGGCGAGGTGAACAGAAACTCTGCCAAGCTTGATATGGCTTCCTCTGATGGGTTCAAGACAACGGTCCCACTGTTTAACAGCTCATACGCACGGGGACTATCCGGTTGGATCTGGGTTGGATGGGTAAGGGCAGTAGGGTGCTCCAAGGGGGTGAATGCGCAATTCTCCGGTATCCTAAGATAGGGTCAACTATGTGACAGGTCTCTTGGGTGATGGTGTGTACCAATCGGCTGGGTAGTGGGCGAACTTCATCGGGTTACACGCACAAGCGTGGGCAGCCGCGATCCAACCATCAGGGAGAGCGATGTCGAATAGTTCATCCATGTTTCTCATGACGACCATGTCACAGTCAAGAAGGACGATACGCTAAGAAGGTCATCGTTAGCGGCCACGCAAGTGATCGGAGGAGGTCGTACCTCAAAGTCCACCAGACCAAATCCCCTGCAAAACAGGGGTTTCGTGAGTCGACCAAGGGGGCTGTGGAACTTTCACGCACCTGAGTTTAGTCCAAGTGTCCGCAAATCGGACGTCGAGATTGGAGAGAGTATGGGTTCCCGGGGAAGGCAGCAGCGGATCAACCGTGACGATCTCCAATCCCTGTCTGGTCAACGCTTCCCTTACATCCGAGGCTAAACTCGGGGTCGACATAACAACGAGGGGGTACTTGGATCCAACCCGTTTCAGGCTTTCGCTCAGCACGAGAGCAGCCGGAAAGTAGGAGCTGTTCGTGAGGAGCGTAACATAAGCTTTCCTCGACTCCATTTCAGACCTCGGTGGACGGGTAAACATCGACCTCGAAGTAGCCCTTGAAGGGTATATCGTGAAGGCAAGTGGGGTGTTCAGTGGTTGTTGGTCGGTCATGTTTCCGGAATCCTACAACTGCCAAAAGTTTAGGACGGGAAGGAATCATGGGCCGGTTGTCTCCGAAGAAATTGGAACTCCGACTTGAACCTTATTACTCGCGACGGTAAACAAGAATCGCTAGACATCCGGTCATCATCCTCCCCTCCAACAAAAAATGGTACGTAGCTGCGACCTTTCAAAGCAAACCGAGGGTATTGATAATCTTGCCAGGATACTTCCAAAGCCCCAGTAAAGCTCGCAAAAGTTATCAAGGTTTGAGCTGCCTTCATGCGACGTATCGTCTCTGTGGAATGTCGGTTGATCTTGTGAATGCAACAGGTTCTCGGCAGGACTGGCTCTCGTGGAGGTGTCACCCAAGTCCGAGTCGAATTCCTGGACGACTCACAACGGCAACTCATCCGGAACGTCAAGGGACCGGTGAAGGAAAATGACATTCTGGCCCTGCTGGAGAGCGAACGCGAGGCTCGGTACGTCCCATTTTAGACCCTACTGTTTGTACCCACTGACGATCCCCTGCAGTCGTTTACGATAGACCTCCCTCCCACTTGATGTTTTGTATCTTATCGTCTCGCCATGGTCCCAATGCATTCGCTTCACAGCTACTCCGATCGGATTGTGTCTACTGAAGATATTACATGCAGCTGAGTGTTGATGCGTCAGAGTGTAAGAGATGGTGAGGGCACCGTCTTGGAAGGTGTGGGTGTCTGTGTTGGGTTCGTCTTCCCTCGCAGGACGTTCTCGATGAAGTACTCGCCCGCCTTGTAACTGCTTCGGACCAGTGGTCCACTTGCAACGTAAAGGAATCCCATGCCTTCTGCGACCTTCCTCCACCGGTCGAACTCGGCAGGGTCAACATAGCGGTCAACCTTCATGTGACGTTTGGTTGGGCGCATGTATTGTCCAAATGTCACGACGTCGACGTCAACCTTGCGCAGTTCTGTGGTGCCCGTCAGCATAATGCAGTGGGATCAGCGGACCACAGTACCTTTAAGCGCATCTAGGACTTGTTCTTCGTTCTCCCCAACGCCAAGCATTATGCTGGTTTTGGTAACGCGGACGCCTTCCTTCTTTGCCTGCTGGAGGACCTTGAGGCTCTGTCTGAATGTGGCCCTCCGGTCTCGAACGAATGGCGTGAGGGCCTCTACAGTCTCGATATTGTGTGCATAGACGTCCAAGCCGGATTTGGCGACCAATGAGACATGTTCCATTTTTCCAGCGAAGTCACCGGTAAGAGCTTCCACGAGTATATGTGGGGCTCTAGGCAGGGTAAGTCAAGTCCGCGGGATGTGCAGTCACGGGGCTTACTTCTGCTTGATCTTCTGTATCGTCGAGGCAAAATGGTGCGCACCACCGTCGATCAAGTCTATACAAGATGTAAGAAGGGGTATGGGACGGAATGTTTAGTCCTACCGTCACGGTCGACGCTAGTAAGAACGATATAACCGAGCCCCCATCGACTGATGGCTTCAGCGGTGTTTTCTGGCTCGTTCGGATCAAGGGGTGGAGGTGCACGCGACGTCTTGACTGAACAGAAGCGGCAGCCTCTTGTGCATGTGTCCCCCATCAGCTACGCAGGCTCTTTATGAGCACAATAAAAGACCCGAACGCTAGTTCGACGTACCATGATGGTGGCAGTGGCCAAACGTTTAGACTCTGCGTCTGACGCACCCTCTTTCGCACCACCTCCCCAACAGTCACCAATATTGGGGCATCGCGCTTCCTCGCACACCGTATGCAGTCCCAACCCGCGAAGGTCCTTTCTAATCTTGGCGAAAGACCCCCCGCTTGGTATTGAGGTCTTGAGATAGGATGGCAATCGAGGACTACGAAACACAAGGTTAGTACCAAGGCCCGGGTAAGTCGAAATTGTCGCTGAGGGGACGCACGCTTTCGTGTTACCCAACACAACCCTCTCCGGAATGTTTCCCACAACAAAATCATCTAATGACGGACCGTTGTCGAGGGTTGAGGTGAACGAGGGTTTCGTCGAAGTGGAAGCCGGGGAAGCGGTGGCCAGCGAACGGACGGCTATTCTGGAGGACCGTTGACGCAACAGCTGCGCGATTGGAGGGGAAATATTTAAAGCCATCTCAATCTCCTCTCAACGAACACACCAATAACGTGGAAGGAAACACGAGCAGTGACCAAAACAGGGATCGGAGAGGTAGAAGTCAGAATTGGGTCGGAATGACGGACCCACTCGTCGGAGACGTCCGCCGATTCCACTCAGTCCACCACATCCATCGGACGGCGGAGCGATGAACGCGCTATCCAGGAGGGAGGAAGACACACTCATGAAAGCCACCAAGGCGCATGCCTTGAAGGAGTGCGACCCGCTTGTCAAAGGTATGTCAAACATATTTGTCTGCACCGCAAACCTGGACGTGGCAAAACCTGGATGTTTGGGTGCAGAATTCGCGGAATGTGCGACTGGGAGGACAGTCTCTGTCGCTTGGGCATGTAAGGCAAAATACAAGGGAGTCCAGGACTGCATTTCTCGATTGTGAGTGTCTCGGTTCAGTTGGTACATGGGTGCCCGAGGTTGACACCTGGTAACATCCTAGCACTGGACCAGAACATATGAAAACCGTCCGTGAGGAGTACCTCAGACTAAGGGATCAGCAAAAACAAGACACTCCGGCAGCAGTTACTTCCTCGTGACACCTTTACGACAAGCCCATGTAGATTTATAGATAATACACGTCCCTACACAGGGTGGACTCATTGCTTCTTTCCACTCAAAGCGAACCACTGCGCTTGAAGGGAGAGGACAGAGGTGATAAACCCGAAAATACCGACGATTCCGTCGTTGAGGCTCACGAGCCCGATCGCGGTAGCCGGGAGCCAGAAGTCAAACACATCGATGATGAATTGCAGTTTGGTCGCTGCTTGGGTACTGTAATAAAGCGGTCAAACGCCCTGAAATTTAACGCGGAACTGGGATGTGCGTACGCTTCGAGGCCACGCAGCTTTGCTTCCCGATCTACGGCAGAGCTGACCTTCTCGTCAGCCCCAGCACGACGCAAACGCGAAATCTCGGCGGTAACCCGTTGGGTCTTGAATGCAGCATTGATAATGCTTAGGGTGATTCCAGAAACCCAAAACCTATTGGCCGTTTTGTTCACCCTTTGTGCCCTCTCCGGGGACAAAGTGATGAGCTTGATTGCATTGGCCCACACGATGGCATCATAGGTGAGATAGAGGGAGTATGCCACCTGTCGCGCGACAGCCGTAAGTTGTTCGCCCAGTGGTCCAGTAGTCTGCGTGGCACGCAACGCGGCTTGCAGGTGTTCGACCGGTTTGGCCAAACTCAGCACTGTGGGTGGCTGGTTAGCGCATGTTGGCTTGAAGTAGTTAAGTGCAACGCACGTTTGCGCCCCAGCGCAAGGTGAGATTTGAGTGAGTTCCACTTTGCAGCACCTGCTTTGCCATTGGAAGAAAGGAGGAGCCAGGCGTAGAACCTCGCAAAGTTTTGAACGGCTCGATAGACCTTGGATGAGGCATGAATCACCGATCCAAGCAGGAAGAACTGCACACGTACCTTATCTCTTCCAACAGTGGTAGACAGTACCTTGAGACCTTGGGACACAACAGGGTGTAAAATGACCTGTGAAGCTACTGTCGCCATCGTGGTCGATGCGGTGGAAAGGAAGTTTGAGCTTGATCGTGAGTTAATGACAATCCCCATGTTTTTATCACGTGTCAGCCCCGGCAATCGCGGCTTTGGTTTTCAAGACTTGAAGCGGATCGGCTGGACTCGGACGAGAGGATGAAAACATGAGTTTCGTTTAGAAAGTGGACCTATCGGCAGGGGGAATACGAAATCTATGTGGCATACGATGCGGACTAGAACAACAAACGGCCTCAACGCAGCACACCTGTATGGCGTAGATATCAAGCGTGGTGTCATACCCACGTGTCCAATAAAAGCTGAAGGCTGGTGGGGGCTGGTTACTGGCATCAGCAAGCTTACCGATTAAGTACTCAGTAGGACTAAGTGAGCTCGTCTTCGCGTTTGAGGGTTTTGAACGGCAAAGAACAACTCGGGTGAAATAGTGGATTTCCCCCCTTGTTATCAGGTGCATGGCGTTGTTGTTCGCGTTGTTGTTCGCGGCTAATAACGCTAATTGGTGGTCTCGTTGTCGGGATATGCAGGAAGGGAGAGAGCTGGATCAACGAGTTTAAATACTTTATTTATTTCTACACGAGAATCGATCTGGCCAACTTTTTCCGCAACAGCCATAAATACTAAGCGGGGCTGGTCGGATTGCTAGCGCTGATGCTGCTGGTTACCGGTCTGGGCGCCACACACGCGTATCGCGATCATGAACTTTGTCTGATGCATAGGCCTGTTTCACATACGCCTATGCTGTTCCGTTTGTACATTAATTGATTATCGCCAAAATGGCGTGTTTAACCCCAATTTTACATAAGTTTTTCGGCGACAGTCGACGACAACGACCATCGTTGAAATGTTCGTCGACCATCGCCCGAACGTTCGATCGTC
>Ga0307509_10006427_pt1 | contig 15831 bp, 25 predicted proteins | sample 10_EM_MG_FD_202245 | JGI IMG/M metagenome (GOLD analysis project Ga0307509, IMG submission 202245) | Populus trichocarpa ectomycorrhiza microbial communities from riparian zone in the Pacific Northwest, United States - 10_EM | ecosystem: Host-associated > Plants > Roots > Unclassified | place...
CGCGACCGGGGGAGACGATATCTTCTTCTGGTTTCGAAAGTTGGGCGGGGGGCAAGGGAGCGAACCAGGCCGTAGCTATCGCGAAGGCTGGCGGGGGTGTAGACTTCATCGGGATCGTTGGACCAAACTGAAAGTGGCTAATCGACGAGCTCCGTGGTCATGGGGTCGGCGTCGATAGGATGGTAACCGTTGAGGTTCGTACCGTCGCGTTCGGTTATGTCAACGGTTGTACTGAAGGTGGAAATAGGGTGCCACGACTGGGAGAGCATTGATCCAAGTTGTTGAGGATGGAGAGAATTCGATTGGTACAAAGATTTTACCAATAAACCGGAGGGAGATTGCTCATATTCCTATTTCCTTAAGTCCTCCACCACGCGGCAAACCACATCGAGTTGCCCCCACCTACGCCTGGCTCTCTGGAAGATTTTACGCACCTACTTCTACAGGACGAGATCCCGTTCGAGACGACGATGGAGTACTTGTCCGCTGCTCACGCTCTGGGTATCGTCACAATAATGAACCCATCCCCGCTCCCGACTGCTGAACAGACACGAGGGTCTCCTTGGGGCAAGTTGACGTGGTTGATCGTGAACGAGGGAGAAGCGAGAGATTTGCTCTCGAGTGTGGGGGAACCTCATACAACGGACGCGATGGAACTCGTGCTTCCTGAAGGGACCCCTGGAGACCAGACAGCCATCCGTTCTGCCCACGCGATCGGCTTGAAATTAGCCAGTCATCCAACGTTCAAAGGGACCAACATCATCTGCACCCTGGGTTCGGTTGGCCTGATCGCGTTCGTCTCTTTGGCCCAGGGTGTTGGGAAAAGCGCATTGTACCTCCCCGCCGCAAAGCTTGATGGTCCCGTTGTAGACACGACGGGGGCTGGTGATTGCTTCACGGGTTATTTCGTTTCGGGGTTAATGGGCATGAAGCAACGAAAAGAGGACCTGGTCGACGTTCTAAACACGAGCGTAAAGGTTCGTCCCCCCAAGATTCCCCGGTCTCGGATCCTAACCTAGTAATATGGACAAATAGGCAGCGGGAATTTGTGTCCAGAGGAAAGGAACAATCGATAGTATACCGCTACGAGAAGAGGTCGTCGTGTGGCGGGCATGATAAACACCGGGGTGGCAGGTTGTCCGTTGAATGCCCCCGAAACAGAGTGAAGATCTCGCATGAGCTAAACTCAAAGGTTTCAGTGTGCACATGAGCTCCGCCTCAATAGCCAAACTTTCTACAGGTAAAAGGGTCCGTGAATGTGGACTGCAGAGATGATGTGCAGGGTGCCTCGCCTGTCTGCGAAAGCGGGAGGACAGATCCATTCCCGTTCGGTAAACACGTAAGATCGGCCTACGCACAAGAAGGAAAGGAGGCTCCTTTTGGAGGGAACACTTACGGCGACTTGACAGTGTAAGCAATTGAATGAGAGGGTGTCCCTTCGGTGAATCTGTGGCTGCATATCTCTCTCTCTATCAGCAACCAGCATCAGCGAGTCGCTCCTCGCATCGAGCCCTCCTCGGGTCTCAAACGAACGCCCGTTATTGCGGCTGGCTCAAGACACGGGGCTAAGGATGTTACCGAGCGAAGCTCGCCGAACGCGAGGTGAGCATGCCCCGTTGTGATCACCACCCAAAGATGGACGAACAATAGAGATAAAGTCCCATTTCCAGCGGCTGGGACCCATGGCCAATGATCAGAGGCAACCCTGCAGGCTGCCGTTTGAACCTGCAAGCAGGCGACCACATGCTATTTTGCGCATTGGCCGCGATGGTCGGGCCTGGGGGTGAAACTCCAAAGGGGAGGAGGGTCAAGCGGCTGATTGGTTGCCACACTATCGGCGCCTGTCGTTGACTCTGACAATTAACCGCCACACCAGCCTATATGATCACAGCCTTTTCCAATCGTCGACCAACCATTCCCCTTCTTTCCATCGTCATTCGCGTCTCAACATAATCATCTGCAACCATGAGCTACAGGGGCGAACGTGGTCGAGGTCGTGGAGGAGGTAGGGGTGGAGGAGATGGAGGTGGATTCCGTGGAGGTCGCGGAGGCGGTGACTCAGGTTTCCGTGGTCGCGGAGGCGGGGGTGGAGGAGACTTCCGTGGCGGTCGCGGTGGTAGTGGTGGAGATTTCAGAGGTGGCCGTGGAGACTTTAGAGGTCGAGGCGGCGACCGAGGCTTCGACCGCGGTGGGGGTCGAGGCGGTGGCCGTGGCGGTGGTCCTCGGGAACAGGGCGGGTATGTGACCTTTCTTATCCATTTTTCCTTCTAACCTCATCTGAAATACAGTGTATTCCTCGAAAACGTCCCGACGACTTTGGACGCTCGGATTACAGACAGGTCTCAAGATGAGCTTATCACCCGCATGAAACAAATGACTGTCAGACCATCGGATCTTCCTCCTCGACCGGACTTTGGCACCGTCGGACCAACCTTCAAGATGAGGACCAACTTTTTCCCAGTAAAGTTGCCGAAGAAGACGATCTTCGAGTATGACGTCGCGATTACCCCCAGTGTCGCTATCAGGCGCGTTAAGCGTAGGATCTTCCAGTTGGCCGAGGAGACCAACGATTGGACCCAACACGGCCTCAAGGGCAAGGTCGCACACGACTTTTCCTCGAAGCTCATTGCTGTCAACAAGCTCCCAGATCCGTTGGTCATCAAGATCATCTTTGTGGACGAAGACGAAGATACTAAAGATGCCAAGGCCAAGGATAAGGATAAGGATAAGGACAAGGATAAGAAGAAACAGAAACCGAAGGAGTACACCCTGACCTTCAAATTCGTCAAGGATCTGGATACCAGCAATCTCATCGAGTGCGTACACCTCTCCACTTTCCTGTCAGCGCGACCATCTAACTTTATCTTTAAGTTTCCTCGCCGGGGAGGATAGAGCCTACGAGGTTCTCCCAATCATCTCCGCGCTCAATTTAATCCTCTCTGCGTTTCCTAGCAGCCCCGCCGGACAGGGCGTAATGGTTGGTCGCAACAGGTTCTTCTTCCGATCCGGCGGAGTGCGGCCCGTGAGTCTCGGTGGAGGTCTCGAGGCATGGAAAGGTTTCTACTCTTCGGTCCGGCCCGCTTGGAAGCAGCTCATGGTCAACGTCAACGCTTGCACTACGGCTTTCTACCAACCTCGGAACTTAGCCGTGGCCATGATAGAGTTTGAGCAGTCCAGCTTTGGTGCTCAACCCGCCACTTTCGTCAGGGGGGTCCGCGTCAAGACTACCCATCTGGGCTACAAGAAGACCGTCAAGAAATTGGCCCGGACTACCGCCCGCCTACACAAGTTCGACAGCGGGGATTTTGGCACGGTTACTGTTGAACAGTATTTCAAAAAGAGCACGTTTGTTCCCCTGGACCTTGTGCCGCAGGATACTAACGATGAGCTCCAGAGTACAACATCACCCTTTCCTACCCCGACCTCCCCCTCGTGGATGTTGGGAGCGCCAAACAGAATTTCCTCCCTCCTGAAATCTGCGAGATACTTCCGGATCAACCCTATCGTGGCAAACTCACAGATGAACATACCGCCGAAATGATCAAGGTCGCCGCAAAGCCCCCCAATATCAACGCTGGTCTCATCATGGACGAAGGCTTGAAGAGTCTCGGATTCAAACAACCCGCGGGCCCTCTCAATGCCTTCGGCATCGGCATTGGCCAGGAGATGGCTGTTGTTCCCGGACGTCTTCTGCCCGCACCCGGAGTTAACTATGGCCAGGGGAGACCTAATGTCGATGAAAAGGCGAGCTGGAACCTTCGAGCTGTCAAGTTCGCCGTCGGTGGTAAGCTGGCGGAGTGGGCGGTCCTCCTTATCGGTGATGGCAATCGGGACGAGTTCCAGGGTCCCGGCGACCCGGAACTCAAAAGGACTGTCAAAGGCCTGGCGGACATGTGCAGGACTTCCGGTATGAGAGTGGAAGGGGATCCGGTCTACGCTGCCGTAGCTCTCCCCAGGAAAGCTAGGGAGGACCCGGTTCGCAAGGAATCTATCAAAGCCATCCGAAATGTCGTGACCACGAAGTACCCGAAGAAACCGTCCATGATCTTGGTCGTCCTCTCGAACGCCGACAAGCACGTCTACAACGGTCTCAAGCATCTTCTGGATGTATTCCTCAAGGTCCCCAGCGTCTGTGTTCAGGTGTCCAAGTTCAGGAAAGACAAGGGTCAGCTCCAGTACTTTGGGAATGTCGCCCTGAAGATCAACATGAAGATGGGTGGCGTTAATCACAGGCTGACCGATCCCCCCGGGTCGAGCGGTGCGCTTAGTTGGTTGAAAGACGCCAGCCAACCGACTATGTTGGTCGGGATGGATGTTACCCACCCCAGTCCAGGCTCCGTCAGGGGAACGCCATCTGTCGCTGCCGTTGTTGCAACCATCGATGATAACTTCGCGCAGTTCCCCGCTAGTCTTAGGATTCAGGAGACGAGGAAGGAGGTAAGCTTTCGGCGTGGATTATTTGATGCTGAACCTGGCTGACTCCCCACTAGATGATCACCGACTTGAAGATCATGATGGAAGAACGCCTTAAGCTCTATCAGAAATACAAGAAGGCGTTGCCACGCCGAATCATCGTGTACCGCGATGGTGTCTCAGAGGGACAGTTCAACACCGTCGTTGATGAGGAGTACCCGCAGATGGTCAAAGCCTTCGAGGGTTTCGGAACCCCCAAACAGCCGTATCGACCTAAGCTGACGATCGTTATTTGCGGAAAGCGACATCATACACGCTTCTTCCCCGCCGAGTCGCAATTCGCAGATCAAAATGGAAACCCGAGGCCAGGAACCGTTGTGGATAGGGGCATAACCGCCGTCTACGGTGAGTGTGCCTATGGGAGAGATCTTTGACACGAGATTAACGGCCGATTTGCACAGATTTCGATTTCTTCCTTCAAGCCCACTACGGTCTTCAGGGCACAGTTCGCCCCACCCACTATTACGTCGTCCACGATGAGATCGGATTCAAGGCGGACCTGCTCCAGGCTCTCACCAACGCGGTCTCTTACATGTTCGCCCGTGCCACCAAAGCCGTCTCTCTCGCCGCTCCAGCTTACTATGCTGACCTTGCATGCGAACGTGGGCGTGCGTACTTGCACTCGCTTCTGCAAGGCATTACGGAAGGTGGGACTACTGCAAGCGGCACGACGGGTGAGAGGGAACAGGAATTGGCCACGTTCAGGGAGGCGGAGAAATTGTGGCACGGTGGTCCCGGAGGCGAGATCAAGGATACGATGTTCTATTTGTGATTCTTGGCACACTTCTTGTTCCCACGACTTCTTCGTTCCCTCCCTCCGGCAGCCTAAGGCTTCTCATACAACAACGTTTTTCTTTTTTTCCCCTGCATTTTGTAGATCGCTGCCTTCTCTCTCCCCCGCGCGAGAGGGCTGGCAGCTGCCTTGACCTGTATTCTACTACTACCACCCATGTCACATCCTAGTTTTGTAATCAGAACGTATGCATATGTCTGTATTGAAGGTCCTGACCAAGGTTTGTTCACCGATGACAGCTCAGCCTCAACGCTCTTTCCAACTTAAAGCGCTTACCTGGGATGGGTGTGTGGCGCAATGGTAGCGCGTCTGACTTCGATTGTCGTTCGCCATCAGAAGGTTGCAGTTTCGAGTACTGTCACGCTCAGACTTTTTACCCCGTGATCTCACTTCGCAACGCGTTTTCATCTGAGACGCGTCTCCCTCCTGTCAACTTTTGTTCTTCATGTTCGGTCAACAGCAGCAACAACAGCCGGGTGGTGGGCCGTTCGGATCCACGACACAAGGGTCGACGTCCACCGGCACGGGGTTGTTTGGCTCGACGACTCAACAACCACCTGGCTTCGGCGCCACTCAAAACCCACCGACGTCAACTGGCACGGGTCTGTTTGGGTCTACTCAGCAGCAGCCATCCACGGGTATGTTTGGATCCACGACTGGGGCTCAGGGGACTGGAACAGGAGGTGGCCTGTTCGGAATGAACCCCCAACAGCAACAACAACAACAGCAGCAGCAGCAGCAGCAGCAGCAACAACAACAACCACAACAACAACAGCCACAACAGGGTTCACTCTTTGGTAACACGGGAACTGCTCCGGGCCAACAGAGTATTGGTGGGGGTTTGTTCGGGAGCTCTGCCACTGGGCCATCAACAGGGGGATTGTTTGGGACAGGGACGTCGACGCAAGGCGCCGGAAATAATATCTTTGGGACCCCCGCAACAACCTCGTCAACCACTGGAGGAGGGTTATTTGGAGCGGGGGCTGGTACCAACACAGGAAGCGGTCTTTTTGGATCGACGACGCAATCGACACAGAGTCCAGGAGGGGGATTATTTGGATCGCAACCTGCTGCAAACACTCAACCTACTGGTCATCTCTTTCCTTCGACTACGGCCCAGCAACCTCTGACCACGTCGATCTTCGGTACGAGCACCGTGAACCAACCCCAACAGAACCAATCAGGGTTATTCGCGCAGTCAACGGGAGGATTTGGATGGAATGGAGGAGGGCTTTTGAGCAGTACCCTATCGGCCAATACGCTTAGAACATCACTGGCGTCGTCCCAATTAAATTCGGACCCACGGGCGCAGTGTGCCGCTTTGATGCAGCGTATCGAAGGGATTAAGAACGCTTGGGACGCAGGGTCGCCTCAGTGTAAGTTCCAGGTGAGTACTCATTCCACCCTGATTTCGGGGTTGATTATCTAACTCCGGCCGTTCTTATCTAGCATTACTTTTATAACCTCGTAGACCCCAGCCAGGTCCGCATGTATGGGCGCCCCGCGAACGCGATTGATGAGGTACTTTGGCAAAAGGCCGTACGAGAGAACCCTGATCCCGCCTGGTTGGTTGTCGTGGAACTGGTTAATTTGGACCCTGTTGACGGCCTTCTAGTTTGGTCCCCGTTCTCGCCGTTGGATTCGATGACTTGCAGAAACGGGTAGATGCCCAGACGAGGCAAGCTACTTCCCATCAAGAAAAGCTCCAGGTAGAGTTCGGTTGCAGAAGCTTTTCTTGTACGGCTTTAACCCCGATGGTCATTAGGAATTGCGTAAAAGGGTTGGAGCCTTAACCCAGAGGCACGAACTTTCCAATACCTCAAGACTCCATCGCGCGTCGGCTCAGCAAACTCAGTTGACGCATCGTCTGTTGAGATTGGTGCAGCATCTGCATCTATTGATACCAACCCTTCGTTCCTCTTCAATCCGGCCTGAAGAGGAAGCACTGCGTGCAGCGCTGGAAGAAATTGATGAGGAGATCCGACGACCGGGTGGGATGGGAAGGATGAGGGGTAAGTTGAATGAGCTCTGGGCCTTGATTGGCGCCGTCAAAGCCGTTCGGGAAAGAGACGCGAAAGGTGTTTCGGATGGGAACGTCGAATGGGCGGTCGTTGATGAGGACGGTCTCGCTCAAATAGCTCAGGTGCGTTTTCTCCGTTGCACTCGCGCCACTGCTCTGGCAATCTCACTGCGCCTTTTAGATTTTGGCTGAGCAACAGGCAGGCCTGGCCCATCTGACGAAAACCCTTCAGAAAGACCTTAACGACCTGGCCGTGATCAAGGGGACGGCTGGGTCAGTGGATACGGAGATGAACTGAATGCTGTTCGCGCGCTTTTCTTTTTTTCGCCTCCTGTTGTATAGATAGCGTTAGCGACGAGAAGTGTGTACTTACAGTATTTTGGACAAAAGACGGCGATCGGCCACCTGGTAATCACACAGCGTGACCTACTAATTCCATCCCGGAACAGCGGCGGTTCTCCACACTCCCCTTTCCCCTTCTATCCATCCTCCGCCTCCCCAACGACCCTGTGCGCTGAAAGATGCGTGTACGAACGGTAGAAATACGGTGGCACGACAGCAAGCCAATCTCGACTTGCGACTTTCAACCAATACCGTTCAAGAAGGCACGTCCGACCTCAGACAAGGGGTTCACCACCCAGTCCTACAGGCTGGCCACTGGTGGCGAAGATAACCATGTTCGGGTGCGTTCTCTTGCTATTCTTGGTTGCAGTTCCCCCCAGAACTGAGGGTTGTTCGTTTTTGGTTTGCGTTAGCTGTGGATGGTATATCCCAATATCATGCCCGCGTCGGTATTTGCTGAGAGCGCGGTGGCTGGAAGTTCCGACGCGACGAACGCTTTTCGGCCGCCGAGGGTGGAGTACCTCACTACTCTAAGTCGACATTCAGCCTCTGTGAATGTTGTACGGTTTAGCCCAAACGGTCAGTGTGCATTTTGGTTCGGGCGGAGATCCGGGGTTCGGGTGGCGCGGAGGGTTGGCTCTCAAATCACCCCCCTTACCTCCACCGCCTTTTCTTTCACGGGAGAGCATTCACGAGAGATGAACGCGCCGAGAGGATCGTAGAATCCCTCTATCTCTGTCGTTCCCATATCCACCGCCGTTGCTCGATCTCCATCAACACATCATTATTCCTTGGCATGGCATCCGCTGACTTGTCTGACCAGGTGAACTGATCGCCTCATCTGGGGACGGTATGGCTGTCACTTAGGCTGGATTTTCACGAGTCTGACCACCCCTATTCAGATGGGATGATCATCCTTTGGGCGCCCTCGACCACACCGAACACGAGCACATATGGCTCGGATATCTCGCCCGAGGAGTCGCAATACGATAAAGAATACTGGAAACCACGGTTGACTTTCCGGTAACTACACGGTCCACCATCAATGTAATCGCCAAGGCACTCAACCAGACTCCACAGATGCACCACAATGCAGGTCTACGATCTCACGTGGAGTCCCACCGGGGAATACATCCTCGCTGGCAGTACCGATAACGTCGCGAGAGTATTCTCCGCAAGTGATGGGAAATGCATCAAAGAGATCGTAGAGCATAGCCACTACGTACAAGGCGTCGCCTGGGATCCCATGAACGAGTACATCGCAACGCAAAGCAGTGACCGGTCAATGCACGTCCACAAGATCACCTCCAAGGGTTATGGCCAGTTGGAGATGCACGCTATCGGTAAGAACACGCGGATCCAGCGTCAGCACAATCACACCCCTCGAAAACGGCGAACTAGGCACTTCCGACGGGAGTCGACCGCAGCCAGTGATGCGGAGTCAAGCACCAGCGAGATTATGAAGGACGATATGCCGCTCCCACCGAACCAACAGCCTATGACCCCTTCGACACCCGCAACGACGCCATCTATCCCTATGCCACCCCCGCAGTTCGAAGCGTCATCACGAAGATCTTCGGTTTCCAACCCACCCGGGTCTCCCGCCGTCCTCACTCGTCCCGCACGTTCTCCTTCTCCAATGCCTGCCCTTCCTGCCATCCGCGCCGTCCCTTCTTCGGGCCCAGCCTGGGCGACAGTGAAATTATACGGAGATGAGAGCTTTACAAACTTCTTCCGGCGGCTGACCTTCAGCCCCGACGGTGGCCTCCTCCTGACGCCGGCCGGGCAATTTGAGGATCCATCGGTTATCCCTGGTCTGACTGATTCGACAACGAAGAGCAAGAAACGAAACAACGACACGAGCTCAACGTCCTCGGTTTACATTTACACGCGGGCGAACTTCGCTCGTCCACCCATCGCCCAACTCCCTGGACACAAAAAGGCCAGCGTGGGCGTCCGGTTCTCACCGATCCTCTACGAACTCCGACAGGGCGTTCTTGGGTTTGAAGAACCACGGTCGATCGTTGTGGAACAAGGAAAAGAGGAAACCGTTCACCTGGACCTCGGTGAACACGGCGTGACCCCTTCGCTCTACCCGACATCCCCTCACAGACATTCCATCCCAACACCAAGCCTTTCCCCTATTGTCGCGCCAACACCCGTTTTCCCCGGCCGCCCATCTACATTGTTGACCCCTTCGCCGGCTTTACGTGCTGCTGACGCTGGAAGGTCGCCTACACCTGGGAGGTCAATAGCTGGAACACCGATCCCCGCCACAGTTGGGACTAGCTCGGTATTCGCGTTGCCATACCGGATGTTCTACGCCGTTGCGACCATGGATACCATTACCATCTACGATACTCAACAGGCTGGGCCGATCTGCCTGTTGACTAAGTTGCACTACGATGAATTTACGGATATCACATGGTATGGGAACAATTCCATCTTTTTGACCAATTCTAAACCATTCCTATAGGTCCCCTGATGGACAGTGCCTTATGATATCCTCGCGAGATGGGTACTGCACAATCGTCGTGTTTGACGAGATCCTAGCGGCACACCACACGCAACAGCATACGCTACAGATCCAATCGATTGCTAATCACAACTCGGTACCCCTAACATACTCCAGCAGTACACCCGCTCCCACACCCGGTTCAACACCATCGATCCCCACCACCGGGCTACCACCATTACCACCACCATTGCTTACCACGACTACGGCTGGGTTCAAGCGAAGAGCGGAGTCACCACCTCCTTTGCTCACCCCAGCCTCCAGTGTCGACAATGAAAACCTAGGGATCAGGGGCGTGGTTAGTACAGATAACGCCACGCCGTCCCAACAGACCCCAGCCACGGTGGCCGATGAGGAGTCCGAAAAGGAGCGGCCGAAGAAAAAGAGGAGAGCTGCGTTGACCAAGGTTGCCGATCTTGGTTGAGAAACGGAGAGTCTCTTATTTTTTGGATCGATTTCTCGAGTTCGGTTTTGTAAGGGTTTGATATAATTGTTGTCTTATTCCTCTCCGGTTTCCCACCGAATCTTTCCTTACCCCGCCTTGCAATTTTCTCTCGCTGTCTTGTTCCTCGATATTTATCCGACTCGAGCTCGTTTCGTGTTGATATCGCCGATCGTGGTCCTGGGGTAGTTTATCTTGTTTTTCCTCCCCAATTCCCGACCCAGGCCGGAACATAATACTGAAAAAGGTCACCTTGATTCTTGATCTACACCCACATGGGATGGATTGTCCCAGAACTCAGCCCGGACGGTTACTGCGTCACGCAAGTTGGTAATCAAGATTATTTGTACACAAAGCGGCTATGGAACGCATGCTGGATGCATTCCACCGACTGCAAATAGCTAGTATCCTCGCCAAATAGATAGGTATCGTGTGATGGGGTTCACGATTACAACCTACTGAGACACCCGCCGGAAACCCCATGGGTCTCCTGGGCGCCCCAACTGAACCTAAAAAAATCCTTGAGTTTGTCCGTGATCCCACGTGAGATTGGATCGCGCTGGATGTCCTCGTCGTGGTCTACATGAAGTGGGTGAGAGAGGGGTCGAATGTTTTCGCCCTCATGTCAATAACAGTGTAATTGGTCCGGTGGTGAGAGTTACTTGCCGGTGACCTCCGCATGGCCAGAGCCCGCTGCTGTGGGGGGGACGTAAGCGAGCTATGGATTTGTTCGGGGACGTGTTATACCCACCACTTTCCTGCCACTCTCTGGGGATCAGTGGCATGATCGACTTCTCCCAACGATCGACATCCTGTTTCAACCCGTCTAGTACGGTAGACGCAGATGGCCGCCTCCGGGTCCCCTTAACACGTTGTTCAACCCACATTTTCATCAACAGTTTCCACAACTTGTCGGAAAATCCAAAAGGTGGTCTATCTGGTCGACCCCCTTCTATGACCTTGAAAATAACTGTCATATTTCTCGGGATCTCGTTGAATGGATTACACCCTGTTAGAACCTGCGAGGGGGTGAGTCCGATGTTTTTGACAGGTAGAGGTATGTACTCGCCTCAAGGATCGTCATTCCGATTGCATAGATGTCTGTGTCCTTGGAGGGGAGCTGTTTCAGAAGCTCGCCAGTAAACCCGAACGTCTCAGGATGCATCAACTCTGGTGCCATCCACCGTGTCGCGCCCCCTATTTCGTCACCACTGTCGATATCTCTGCCGGCCGACTCATCAATAACCACGGCGAGTCCGAAGTCCGCCAAGCGGGGGCAACACCTGGAATCTATAAGGATATTGGCCTAGTAATAATAATCAGCGGATGACAAGCTGCAACAAACCAAGGGCTCACGGCTTTGAGGTCCCCATGGGTGATGTTGTGCTCGTGCAAGAATTCCAACCCTTTCATCGCGCCTACAAGCTATCCAAACAATTAGCACAGCGGAGGGGGTACTATTTCTTTGCTTACAAGACGTATGCGATTGTACCTCTGGTGCGCCTTGATAAAATCCATGATATTCCCGTTTCCCATTAATTCCGAGACGATCGAAACAGGTGGTGTCAACATAACGCCCACAAACGGCAGGATATTCTCGTGTTGAAGCCACTTCCATCCAACCACCTCTTTTGCGAGGAGCTTGGGGCCCAATGTGAACAATTATTTGAGGCCTCCAAGACCAATCAGCTTACCTTATACATGTTCTCTGTATCCGCTGCGGTGGTGGTCTTGAGAGCCTTTATTGCAACAGGGCGTCCTCTAAAAGTAGCCTTATACACATTGGAAGAGCCGCCTGCAGCGAATGGCGCGGTTTCACGCTCAGCAAGCGTTGGTTCCAGCGCGAACGAGGCCGGAAGGATGCCAAAGATACCACACAGCTTCCGCAGGTACCTCAGATACTGGATTCGTTTTTGCTTGGGAAGGCCCGCACTGTTCAGAGCCTGGGTTCATGGTCAGAACCTGACCCGGGGCAGTCGTTTTACAGGATGGAGTACCAAATCAAGCCGATCCGCAAACTCCTGTGCCTTCTGTCTTTCCGAACTGTCCTCGGCCCCGGCCCCGCGTTCTCGGAAGAAAGCGATTATTTCTGTTTCCCATGGTTCCGGTTGGGTTATATGAGTTGTGAAAGGGCGAAGAGACCAGAGGGACAAGGAGCGTAGGAAGGTGGGGAGTATACAGAGGCGGTTCCCCTACCACAAACGATCTCAGCGAAGAACAGGAGGGGAGCAGGTACGGGCAATTACCCTGCGCTGTGCGCTTTTGTGCGTATCCAGTGACCGAACGTGATTTAGATCCTCCAGGGACAGCTTACCCTCTTGTATTTCTAGTGATTTGGCGTCCGACGAAGAAATGCGAACGATCTCGGCATCGTGGTTCACAAGTGCCTCCTCCTGTCGACGAGAACCGGTGGAATCGTGCCACACTCTGAATCGTCCGAGTTGCACTCCTGCGGAGGTAGCGTCAGCACCGAAAGCAACACCAACAGATGGCACACACTTTTTCGCTCTTTCTTCGCCGCCCTCGAGCCTGCAGGTGTTTTGGTGATGAATTGAGACACCGTCTCAGGAATCTTCGAGGTTGGTGGGGGATGGTGAAGGGCTTGTTGAGTTGGTGTACCGCCGACTTGACGCTTCGGTAGGTCGTGACTCAGCGGGAGAACGCCTATCAACACTGAAATTAACCGCTGCTCGCGATCGGCCTTTATACGACGCACCAGACACCCGGCTGGAGGTTCCTTTTCCGCCATCGGCCGCATCGTTCAGTACTTTTATTGCGGAGTCGATGTCAGGCCGATCGTTCAACGACGGGGACCAGCACCTGGAAATAAAGTTCCAGACGTCATCCGAAAGCCACGCATTGGGACCTGGCGGACGGTCTGGCAGTTTCCCGGTAACGATGTTATACGTGACCGTAGCCACGTTTGCTCTGTGGAAGGGTTGCTGTTCTGTGATCACCTGGATGCCGCCTTTGGTCACCATGTCTGGGATGAAACGGGGATTGCTCACCTGGTACATGACCGCTCCATATGCGTAGATGTCACTCTTTTTCGTTGGGTTGCTGTCCCTCAGACCGAAACCTGAGGGGTTAAGAAGTTCTGGTGCCATGAACCGGGCGACGTTGGGAGCGGGAAACGCTGTGCCACGAGGGTCCGCAGCGTTTAGATCGGGTACGGTCGCTACGATTCCGTAATCAGTGAGACGGGGGTGGAAATCGCGGTCGATGAGGACGTTTGTCTGCACAGAATCGTCAGCGATAGCTAGTGGAATGGTTGACGGAACGTACAGGCTTGAGGCCGCCGTGTATAACATCCATCGAATGCAGGTACTGCAATCCGCTGGCTACTTCTGCGAGCTTCAGTGGTATTTCAGGATACAGTTGTAGAGAGAAAAACAGAGGTCGGGCGTACGATACGAAGGCGGTTGACTTCGGGGTGCTTTGGTGTGAAGTCCACGATGTTTCCTTCAATCATCCATTCGGTGATGACGCATAAATGGGGTGGCTCCGGGGAGGCACCCAGTACAGACAGAATGTTTGGGTGGGAGAGATGCCTCCAGATCACGATCTCTTGGAACAAGCGCTGTCATGAGCAGTCAGCCGCAGGTCACACGTAAAGATCCTTCGCTGTGAACCTGCTTGATTTTTGACAGGTTGTCGGTTGTGTCGGAGTGGAATGCCTTTACACACACACGGTTCCCATTGTGGTGACCTTTCCATGAATGTGCGAACCCTCCGGGGCCGGGTAGAACATCCCCCTCCTTTGAGATGTCCAAGACTGCGCAAAGACGTGGCAGGGTGGTCTGTGAGCCACAGATTCTCTGAAGGATGCAAACACTTTTTCTCAGGAGGTCAGGGTCCACGTTCGGGGTCTCGAGTGCCTGTGCGGAGAGTTTAATTGGGTCCTCCGGTTATCCTCGATTCGCTCACCTGATCGAGGATGTTGATGAGGGCCAATGCGTGGTCACCCTGCAACGACATGGCGGTGTCCATGTCCTCTTGGGATGCCAACATCTCGGTTAATGTGCCCGGGAATTCCTTGGATCCTACATCAATGGACATGAGTCGTGTGAGGAAAGCATTCCTCGGCGCTGGAGCATCTCTGAGTCAGCAAGAGGCCATGGTTGTGGCGGGGACCCCCCTGGACGCACAATTATTGAATAACATGGTCCACCGTCGAGTTAGTTGGAGGGGAGACACCAAGAGACAAACAGACAGAGGGTCACCGGGTTTCTGCCTCGATGTAACACAAGGGTGGGGCAATAGCCAGTCGCTAGGCTTATCAGGAGGATCATCACGCCCGAGTTACGTGCCGGCGGCCAAACGAAAGCGTAGGTCATGGGGGATGAGTCATCAGGAAAATACCGAGTCAGCTTCCATGCGATTGGAAGCGCTTGGGGAGACCGAAATCGTACGGAAAAAAATGATCCGTTTCGAGGCGGCTAGAAGCGCCTCAATAATTGACAGTCGACACGAAGCACCTGGAACAACGCCGTGTCAGTTGGAAGCAATTCTAGCGGTGGGACATTTGCAGAAGCGCTCAGAATCGCTCAAAAGCACTTCGAATCGCTTTGAAGCGCACCAGTGATCGTGGGTACTTTTTTTTTTCCGCCGCCACGCTGGTCCGATTCACAAACCAATACCCAGTGAAAAGAGTGATCCATTTGATAGTCTAATACATTCCCAGTACACCATCCATTCCATCCACCTCGCCATGACTGAACCCCCACCATGACCCCAAAAGTGAGCCGCCGAGACCATCGAAAGGTTGCACAGCCTCACGGCACGCTCCTTGAAGGTGAGACAGGGTGGTTAGGTAAGGGAGGAATATAGAGAGGTGTGTGGTGCGAACATACCAATGTAATGCAATCCGGGTGTCAGCCTCGGGGAACCCTATTTGACACGTGAGACTGATGGGGTTGTGAGTGAGGGGGGGGGGGCATGGCACACTTGAATGGTAGTGAGGACGTGTGGGAGAGCCTCTGTGGCAGGGAGAACAAGAGGCTCATCCATAGACGAGGTGAAGGATGGAGTGGTGAACCTTGAGGGAACAACGAGGACTTCATGTCGCTCGCCAGTGCCTATAAATGGAGAAAGGGGCAAGTCAACATCAGGACCACAAGGATGGGCACAAGACGCGACCGGCATTCATACGAAACACGCGAGGGAGCCCGATGTGCAATGGGGGTTGTTTCCTGAGGGTTTCAATTACAAAAAATGCGCGCGGGGTTCAAGGAAAAGGGAAAAAA